>OHJE01000446.1_pt1 | contig 18315 bp, 18 predicted proteins | sample 1568491 | NCBI WGS metagenome assembly OHJE01 (sample SAMEA3879609, study PRJEB24766) | human gut metagenome | biome: human-associated habitat; feature: feces | place: USA | collected 1985/1987
TCGCCAACGGCTGCGACATATTTCTCGTTTTTCAAACCGCCGGATTGGCGGAAAAGATCCGTCGTCCGCGGTCGGGGATTTATTCAGAGGTTCCCTAATGTACCGAAACAAATCAGAGTGCGTACGCATGGGGAGAACTGCGGCAGTTGGATGTCGAATCCTGTTTTTATGTCTTTGGCGGAATTGCACTGGCAGCACTGGCGCTGCTTGGCTGGATGGCGTGGATTCACCGCCAGTATGCGTTCGGTAAGAGTGGCATAACCGTTTCGTTCCTAATTGTAATGCTCCGCACCTATGGCGCACAGTCCGTCTATGGAAGCGACATTCCGCTGGCGTTTGGCATCGACGGCGTTCTGTATGCCTGACCAATTGCAGGCGACGCTGCGGTCATCCTCGCCATTATTTTTATCCGGCGGGAAATGAAGAAGATGGACGCGCTGGCATGGCAGAACGAAGCCTGAAATGCTGATAACCTCACCATACAGCTGCCGCAAGCGCCGCTCCAAATGGAGCGGCGCTTTTTTCAATTCCATTCGGGTATATTCTGTTGTTCCAGGTTACATCGGGGTAAGTCTGAGATAATCGTCCAGCGTGCCATCGTTCAGGCAGCACTCGATGATCTGTCTGCCCAGCGGGTCGAGATCGTCCGTGAGATACTGCTTGATCTGATCTTTGAAGAAGTCGGTCAGAATTTTCGCGCCCGCGTCGTAGCCCGCTTCTCCGAGCTTCGACTGCGTCTCGGGGCGAAGGAAGGTCTGACGGACGTACTGACCATCCAGCTTCATGTCGACCAGCGCGTAGCCGAACAGCGAGCATCTTGCGGGCGTCAAGTGCTTTGCCTTAATCTCGCCGTTGTGCCGCGCCAAATATTCCCGCGCGACCCACTCGCTCATGAAGCCGATCTTGTACGCGCCGATGTGCTGGTTCGGAATGAGAACGTTCAGCGTCTTCGGGCACGCCATGATCTGTCTCAAGAGTAGATTCGCCTGCGTCACGCGAAGCCCCGTCGCAAACGGCCAATAAGAGCCGACACCCTCGCTCTTCATGCCGCCTCCGCCGTCGACGATGCTGGGGTTCTTAAAGCCGCGCGGCGAGACCAGCCGCCACAGCCACGCAAGCGACGGCGGAATGATGTGAAGCAAGCCCATCACGCCGTAGTTGGGCTGCTCCGCGGTCGACGGCGGCATACGCACGCCGAAGCTTCGCACATCAACAGACACCGGCTCGCGCGGGACGATATGCTCGATCATGTCGCGCGGAATAATCACGCGCGGGTTCGGACACGGCTGCCCATTCGAGTCCTTCACGTGCTCCCAAATCAGGCATGTCGCGCCCGGCACGCCGTCCATGTTGAAAAACAGCAGCGGTCTCGACGGGTGAATCGACGCTTTTTCGTAGATCGGGTTATTGCCGTAGGCATGCAGACTGTCCATGCGGAGGAACCAACCGGCTTCGGCGTCTACAATGCGGAGCTTACCTTCGACCGGGTCCTGATACGCCGAGTGGCACAGCGCCATATCGTCCGAAATCGGCGCGATGCTGCACGACTCGCGCAGGTCTAAGAAATATTGCTCGCCCGTCAGCACATGTTCGCCGAGCAGCAGTCTTCCATCCGGCTCGCGCTTGAAATCCTCCAGCATCTCGCTCTTGCCGCCGCCGGACGCGCCCTCGTGCATAAAGACCGTCTCGTTTTCATACGGCGTTTCGACGAGCGCAGACGATGCGTGGCAGCAGACCCAGCCCTCATGCTCGCCGATATCCAGAAGCACCGAGTACACGCCCTTTTTGGCAGAGGGTCCCGGGTAAAGATTGTACGCGAAGACCTCGTGGAGCGTTTCGCTGCGGTTGTGGACCACGACCTGCTTGCCGTCAAAGTGCGTGTGCCGGAAGGGCGGCGCGACGTAGATAATCGCGCGCGGGGTGTAATTTTCGGGGATATCCTGAATCGCGACAAACCCCTGCATGTTGGCAAGCGCCAACGCGAAGAACGCCGCGTTCGCCGGGCAAACGAGCAAGCTGTCATACCCGTGCGCCGGGTCGCCCGCCTTAAAGGGCAGCATAATCACGCGCTGCTCGGACAGCCAGTCCATCGTCTCCTGCCGCACCTTCGAGAAGGAATAGCCGAACCGATCGAGAAAACGCGGCTTGTCGGTCGGAAGATCGTCACTGATGACCATCGAGTTGGGGTCACGCCTGCGCATATAGTCTTCCATGAAGTTTACCGACGCGCCGTTTTTGCAGCGGATGACCTCCGCTTCCTTGACGCTTCCTTTGCCGACGATGTTGTAAACGACATCATAGCGGGACGAATGCGTCGGACCGAAGACGAGCTCGTCTAATTCTTCCTGCGTCTCAATGTAGGCAATCGAGCGGCATTTCATAAGCGCCGCGTGCAGATCTTCCGGGAGAACAAAGCGTCCAAAGTATACGTCAACCATAACCGTTTCCTCCAGTTAAACCATGAATTTGTGAAACAAGGATCGTGCTTTGCTGAAAGATTCTCTATGCCGGGGAGCGCGCGTTTCCGAAAAAAACGCTCTCCCCATATTATATAGAATATACCAGTGCCCTTCGGAAAGCTACAGGAAATTTCGAAAAAGAATGCCCACATCTCATTTTCGTACAAACTGTAGCTTTTGGTTATTTTGAATTTGTGCATATTCACGCCATCCGATGGGTGAAATTTGCAGTAAATACACACCAATCAACAATACTGCATCTGTGCCGAAACGAACTTGCCCGTTTCCGCCCCTCGTAATAGGATAGGAGAATCACACTGGGAGGAAAGATCGCATACCAAAAACAGGATATCATTTGCTTCACAAATCGAAGCATACAGGCAGAAACATGCCGAAGAATCATCGGATCCTGCCGATGCGTTTTTGAAACCACCCGAGTCGCAGACCGGCCGAACAGGCATTGCAAAATCTGCGAGAACGCATTAAAACAGATACAAACGGATTGCACATTCAGTTTTGGAACCATTTATCCCTGAAGGTATTTTTATGATTCAGGTCCATGCGCTGGGCGATGCCTGCCCGCTGCCTGCGAACTGGCGGCGGAAGCATAGGCAGTGCTGCACCGAACGTCCGATGGATGTTTCCTCCAAAAACAACGGCTCGGACCTGCGTCTGCAGATCCGAGCCGTTGTTCCATGCCGCGCCTTTTGTGTCGCATCTGCAGCGATGTAAAGGCTCTGCCGTCAAAGCGCCGTACCCTTCTTCGGTACGAAAAAACCGGTCATGTCGGTTTGCTCCAATTCCAGCAGCTTTCCCTTTTTGTCAATTCCGCCGGCGTAACCCGTCAGACTGCCGTTCGTGCCGACAACCCGATGGCAGGGAATGATGATGGCAATTTTGTTGTGCCCCACCGCGCCGCCGACCGCCTGCGCGGACATCCGGGAAAGCCCCATCTTTTCGGAAAGCTGCCTCGCAATTTCGCCGTAGGTTGTGGTTTTTCCGTAGGGAATTTGCAGCAGGATTTCCCACACCGACTGCCGGAACGCGGAGCCGATGGGGTGCAGCGGCGGCGTAAAATCCGGTTCTTTGCCGCTAAAGTAAATGTCCAGCCAGCGCTTTGCCTCAAGCAGCGCTGGCGTTTCCCGTTCCACCCGATCCGCAGGCAGTCCGCGCGCAAAGTATTTTTGCCCGTCGAACCACAAGCCGGTCAGCCCAATCTCATCCGCTGCCAGCAGGACGCCGCCCAGCGGTGACTCGTAATGACAGATAGATACCATTTTGCATCGCTCCTTTTATAACACGCAGTCTCTCAGCCGCACACGATGCACCTGTTCGCGGAAAACGTATCGGTCCGGTCGATGTTCGTTTCCAGCACGTTCCTGTCGCTTCGCGGCATTTTGCCCCATACGCACGCAGCTGATCTGTGATGTTTTGATTGTACACGATGTGATGGCTTCCGACAAGTCCTGAACAGCTCCATCGCCCGCTCCAGCTCCTGGCGCGCCCGGCGTGCCCGGACGCACATGCAAGGATAGGAAGGCAGCATGCATATTATGCAAACGAAGCGAATGCCTGGGCGATATGGCAGGCTTGCACCGGAGCGGGGCAAACAGCCGCGCAGCCGGACGCAGATTGTCTTGCTGCGGCGGAAAAGCCAGAAAAGCCGGTCCGTAAAATTTTGTTTCATAAAACCGCGTTCTATTATTTGTACAATTGTCTTTAAAAAAAACTGTTCCTGCCGGATAACCAGCCGATGACGCTCAAGCAGATCGCCGACGAGAGCGATCTCAACAAAAGCACCGCACTTCGCATGACGACAACGCTTCTGAATGAAAAGTTCCTGTCATACAATGAAGAGACGCGGAAGTATCAGCTCGGCTACTGTGCGCTCGCGCTCGGTATCAGCAAGCTTGCGTCCATCGATCTGATCGAAGTGTCGAGACCGATTCTGGAGGAGCTGGCAAACCGGAGCAATATGTTCATCCATCTGGCAATTCTGGAGGATGAGAAGGTCGTTGTCATCAGCAAGATTTTTCCGAAGGCAAGAATGCAGAACACGACGCAGCTGATGTCGCAGATCGGCGGCATTCTGCCGATGCACTGCACAGGCATCGGGCTTCTGTTCCTGTCGCAGCACGACGACAAATACTGCCGGGAGTTTCTGTCCAGGCAGCCGCTTGACAGCTACACAACAACAACGCAGACAGAAATTCCGCAAATCATGGAGCGGATTCAAAATATCCGCGATTTGCAGTATGTCATCAACAACGGCGAGCACGATGAGGGCATCGTCAAACAGCAGTCACGACAATTGTCGTAAACCTCGTCAAGAAAATTGCAACGTACAAATTTGCCGGCGCAATTGTAGGAAAATCCCGATGATCGTTCACGATCACCGGGATTTTGTGTCCTTATTTTGATGCGTGCGGCGGTGGAAAAAGGCTGAATATGTACCACGCTGCAAAGCACTATCTTCCGCTACGCAGAAACGTGATGTCTGCTTTCAAATAATCCATCACCTACTGCCATACACTTATTTCAGCTGATCTTCCGAGTAGTACCCGCTGTCAAACAGAGCTGCCTGATAATTGTCCTTGTCAATGACTTCCGGTGCAATCAGGAACGCCGTCACATCACACACGCCGTTATTGAACGTGGTTTCGAAGGCATCTCCCGCCTGCGGCGTCTTGTCGTGCAGGACGCAGTCCATAACCTCGGCAGCCTTTTTCGCAATGATACGATTGTCCTTAAAGACCGTCATGGAGATTTCTCCGGACTTGATCGCCTTGATGTTTGCAATATCGCAGTCCATGCCGGTGATGACCGGGAACGGCTTTTCCGCTGTGCCATAGCCGACGTTTTTCAGAGACGCCAACACGCCGAGTGCGATTGCGTCGTTGTTGCACATCACTGCGTCGATCCGGGTATCGCCCTTATAATAGGTGGACAGAATGGTGTCCATGCGCTCCTGCGCCTTCAGACCGTCCCAGTCTGCCGTCGCGGTTACGTCGCGCTCGATCTGACCGCTAAGGACATTGAGCTTGCCGCTTTCGATATACGGGCTCAATGCGTCGTATGCGCCGTTAAAGAAATACGGTGCGTTGCTGTCTGCGGGATCGCCAGAGAAAAGTTCCAGGTTGAAGCTCTCTGCCGTGTTGTCCAGATCAAGTGCCTTCACAATGTACTCGCCCTGAAGCCGACCGCAGTCATACAGGTTATCTGTTACATAGTAGCTGACATTCTTGGTGTTGGAAACCAGCATATCATAGCACACGACCTTGATGTTGTTCGCCGCCGCCGTGTCAACCGCAGAGGACAGCGATTCCGCGTCCCAGGCAGAGATGATGATACCGGCAACGCCGTTATTGATCATATTCTCAATCTGAGAAACCTGCTTTGTGGGATCCATGTCGGCGTACTGGACGAGAACATCGTAGCCCAGTGCGTCCAAAGACGCCGTCAGATATTCTACATCTTTGAGCTGTCTTGCCTGCGTCTGCGTGGACATGGAGATGCCGACCACAGGACGCGTGCTGTCGGAGGACGCTGCGGACGAAGGTGTTTCCGGTTTGGCTGCGTTGCCTGCACATGCGCTGAACGTGCAGATCAGGATCAGAAGCGCCAGGAACAGAGACAGAAGCTTTTTCATTGAGTTACCTCCTCATATTCTTGATTTCATTTGCTTCATTGCAAATTAACTGTAGCGCGACACGATTTTTGAGAAATTCGGACAGGATAATTGAGAAAAAATAGCGCCGTTCTAAGAAGAAAATCTTAGGCTCGTCCCACAGCAAACGCGGCCCCCTTCAAGGTGGTCTGCGTGTACTGCGGGACTAGCCTTTGTGGTTGCCCGGGAAAGATGTAAACTGCCTTTACCTCGGGGTTTTTGCTTCACCGCTTATCTCATTCGTTGGTAGCTTCTTCCTGAGTAGCCAAATACTCAGCAACAGGAATGATATAGGCTTCGGGAAGCTCCTCGATCTCGCGCTTGCCGTTCTTGACGAGAACGGCATAGACGGCGATCATATAGGTCTTAACCTTCATTTCTGCTTACCTCCTTTTTCAAGCGTTTCAACACGGACTTTCAGCTCCGCGTTGGACTGTTCCAGCGCAGCCAGCTCTTCAAAGAGTCCAGCGATCGCCTCGTAGAGGTCGACATTCCGTTCTTCCATCTCCTCTGCCCGGTCACGGGCGATCTTGGAGATAGGTTTTTTCGGAGTCAAATACTTCATAGCTTTATTCATACGCACCTCCGAAACCCGAGATGGAGACTTCACCCTCGAAGCCCTCATTCTTTGTGATGGTGAAACGGATATTCACGCCCCACTTGCTCGCGGTCTTGGTCTTGTTGGTGAAGTTGTAGACACGGTTGATCTGCACCATCGCCGTGATGTCCTCCCATGTGGGAACGGCGTCAAAACCGTTGTTGCACGCCTCCACCTTGGCGACCGCGCCCTCGATCTTCCACGTCGGCGTCACGAGCACCTTAATTTCATGCAGCTTGTGCGTGATGAAAATGCAGCTGATGCCTTCCTGCCTGAACTTCCGCATCAGTTCCAGCAGCAGCGCGCTTTCCTCGTCGTTCAAAGCCGCCGTCGGCTCGTCCAGAATCAGAAGTCTGACATTCTTGGAAATTGCCTTGCAGATTTCAACCAACTGCTGTTTTCCGACACCGAGGTCTCGGATTTTTGTCTCCGGATTTTCATGCAGACCGACACGCTCCATCAGCTCGGCTGCCCGGCGGATGGTCAGCTTCCAGTCGATGACGCTGTTCTTTGCATTTTCATTTCCGAGAAAGATATTCTCTGCAATGGAAAGCGCAGGGAAAAGAGCCAGATGCTGATGAATGATTGCGATATTTTTCTTTTCGCTCTCACGGACATTCCGGAATTTGCAGAGTTCTCCGTCGTAATAAACCTCTCCGCCATAGCTCCCATACGGATAAACACCGCTGAGGATATTCATAAGCGTTGATTTCCCCGCACCGTTTTCTCCGCAGAGCGCGTGAATCTCATTGGGACGAACGTTGAAATCAATGCGGTTGAGGGCTTTGACAACGCCAAAAGACTTGGAAACATTTTTAACTTCCAGTAAATAGTTTTCTGTCATATGCGCGTTCCTTTCCCGCCGCAATTATTCACTCGACCACGACGTCTTCCAGACGAATGTCCTTTCCGAGGTCAGCAGCCTGCTTGAAAATTTTCAGCGCAGACGAATAGCCGATGCCAAAGCGGCAGGCGCCCAGCTTGTACATTTTCAGCATGGTGTCCAGATCTCTGACGCCGCCGGCAACCTTCAGCTTCAAATTGTCTCCGATGGTATCCTTGATGACCTTCACATGATGCAGCGTCGTCGGGTTTCCGACGGAGAAGCCTGTGCCGGTCTTGACATAATTGGCGCCGCCCTCTCCGACGAGCTTGCACGCCGTGCGGATTTCTTCGTCAGAAAGCAGCATTGCCTCAATGATTACCTTCAAAGACGTCCCTTTCGTGAGTTCACGCACAGCGCGGATATCCTCGACGCATGCGTCAAACTTGCCGGACTTCAGAAGACCGATATTCATTACCATGTCAACCTCTGCCGGCTCATACTTCATAAAGAGTTCTGCCTGAACCTGCTTGATATAGGTCGATTCCTGACCGGACGGGAACGCCAGCGACACGCCGAGCTTGGTATCTGCGCCTTTCAGCAGCTCGTACATTCTTTCGTAATAGCAGGGCCATGCAAAGCAGGTTCCGAAGCTGTATTTCCGGCAGTCGGCAATCATTGCCTCAACATCTTCCAGACAGCTGTCCAGTTTCAGAACGCTCGGGTCCATCATATAAGCAATGTCCTTCAGGTTCAGTACATCTTTTCTGATTTCTTCCATAATGTGCCTCCAGAAATAAAAAATTATATATCATTCACATGGATGGTATATTCTGATTTTCCTGCGTAAAGCTTTCCAGCGCCCGTCGTGCGGCACGGTAACGCTGACGCAGAAGCCGATAGGCAGTCTCATGCTCCGCTGCCGGTTCTGTCAGAGCACCGCCGCTGCATTGTCTGTTGATCGGCGTATAATCCTCCCACAATCCCGCACATCGAAGCGCAATCGCCGCGGCGCCAAAGGATGCCGCATTCTGCCCGATCGAGCCCTTCTTGATTTTAATTCCGAATATTCCGGCAAAAATCTCCCGCCACAGTGCACTTTTGCCCCCGCCGCCGGTAATAAGCAGTGCGTCCGGCATATGAATGTGGCTGGAAAAGCTTTCCCATATCTCGGAAAGATCCAGTGCGATGCCTTCCAGCACCGCGCGCAGAAGATCCTCTCTGCGGCTTCCGAGCCGAATCCCCAGAAATGCACCCCGAAGCTCCGGACTGCCGCGATGTGTTCCGCCTCCTGCAAGGCTCGGGTTGAACAGGACCCCGTTTGCGCCGATTGGCGCCTCTGCGGCAAGCGCGTCCAAGCGCTGATAAGCATCCGTCTGCGCAGAAAAATCTCTGCATAGCATTTCCTTTGCCCAGCTCAGGCTGGTACATGCCGACAAAATAGAAACGGCGCTGCAATACCAGCCCTTTTCCACGTGCGCAAATACAAACGGATGCAGCGCCGAATCCAGGACAGGCTGTCTGGTTGTTGCGGAAATCCAAGCGCATGAACCAAGCGACATATACACCCGATCATCGCCGAGTCCGCAAGAGCCGAGTGCCATGCAGGCATTGTCCACACCGCCGCGCGCGACCAATGTTCCGGGACACAGCCCGATCTCTGTCGCCGCCTGCACCGTTACGCGCCCGAGCAGCTCATGCGATTGCCCGGGCTCCAGAAACAGCTCCCGCCGCAGACCGGCGTCCCGGATATAAGCATCCACATAGCACATCCGGCGCAAGTCAAACGCACCGGTTCCGGAAGCATAGGAATAGTCCGTTCCGGCAGCACCGGTCAGTCGGAAATTGATATAATCCTTGGAGCCCAGAATATAGGCTGTCTTTTCGTATATTTCCGGCTGGTTTTCGCGCATCCACATGATCTTGAAGAGCGTATAACAGGCAGGCGGATCACCGTTGCCGGTTGTTTCATACCATGCGTTGTAGTCATGCGTTTCAAAAAAACGCCGCGCCTGTTCTTTGGCTCTGCCATCAGACCAGATCGGCACTTGCCCGACAAGCGGACGCCCTTCCCGGTCCATGGGAATTCCGACAAGACTGTGCCCGGAGATGGCAAGCGCGCAAATCTGCTCTTTGCAAATATTCTGCTCTTTTACCTTGTCAAGCAGCAGCCGTGTGCTGCGGCAGATTGCCTGCCACCAGTCCTCGGGACGCTGCTCGTGAAATACTTCCTTGTAATAAAGGGTCGGATACTCACAGACCAGGAACGCAAGCGTTGTTCCGGAAGCGTCATGCAAAGACGCCTTGAGTCCGCCGGTTCCGAGATCATAAGCAATCACGTATTTTCCCTGCATGTTTGCTTGCCTCCGTCTTATTTTATAATAAGATAATACATGTAAATGCAAGTAATGTAAATACGGCATCGTTCACAAAAAACTTTTGTATAATATGTGAATTTTAAACGAATTATGTCGAAAATCATTAGATAAAATGTTAAGTGATGCATTTGTTTGTTGACAGCTATTTTCGCTTGTATTATTATATCTGTAAAATATGTGATGTAACTTTGTCACAAGCAGTTCTTGAAAAGGAGATCGTCGTTGATGCTGGATCACGAATCATCCAATCCCTATTACAGACAAATTGCCGATTATTTTGCGGCGCAGATCCGCGATGAGGTTCTTAAGCCCGGAAGAAAGCTTCCATCGGAAAGTGAACTCTGCAGTCAGTTCTCCGTCAGCCGTGTAACTGCCAGAAAAGCAATTCGTGAGTTGGAAGCACTCGGACTGGTGTACAGCCGGCAAGGAAAAGGAACCTATGTGCAGCAGCGCCCGCTGGAGGAAAAGCCCCGGAACAATCCCAGCTTTACCTCCGTCGTAAAAGAGCACGGCATGAGCATGACCTCCAAACTGCTTCAAGCGTCGATCATGCAGGCAACGGAACACGAAAGGCAGCAGTTTCAGCTGCCGCCGGACAGCAAAATCGTATACATCAAGCGCCTGCGATTTGTAGAAGGCAATCCGTTTCTGATTGAAATGTCATGGTACAGCGAGCGCTTTGTCGGACTCCTGGTTCATGACCTCGAGAAAGAATCAGTCTATGAAATTCTTCGACAGGAATACAATGTCCTGACTCTGAACGCAAAAAAGAGCATTGAGCTTGCGTCTATCACCAGCGAGGAGGCAGAATTGCTGCAGACATCCAAACGGCAGTCACAGGTATTGCTGCTGCGCGAATGCGTTACAGATGAAACCGGTGCGTTTGTGCATTATACAAAAGAATTGATTGTCGGAACCTATCGATTGGAACTGCAATAGTCTCTCGCAAAATTGGGGGAAATTTTCTGTTGTTCTGTGAAACAGTAACGTCATGAACTTCCCGATCACCATGCGCCAAACGAAGTAGCAGCTACGTCTGCTGCAATGCCGCGATGAAAAATTACGTTGGCTTACGCAAAGACAAACTGCTGTATCTACCGGGATTTCAATCCGCGAAACGCTTTGGACAGGACCGCGTTGAATATCCAGATTACTACAGCAACCGTAGGATGAAAGCAAAATGGAAGGGCTTGCCGCCTGTGATTCACAGACAGCAAGCCCCTTTGACTGCTGGAACAATTGCGCTTATAATTATTATCTATCCTCTTGGTGGCACCTCAGTTCAGCGTGGGCGGCTTTCTACATCGGTATTACTGCTTCAGCCACTTTGTAAATTCCTTTTGATCGATCTCGCCGTTCTTGCACTTCTCCTTTTCCTTCTGCGCATCCTTGCTCCACGCGCAGAACGCTTCCTGCGAGATCTTTCCCGCGCGAATCCACGCGAAGCGGCGTTTATACTCGCGGCGATAGATTTTCAGCAGTTCGTCCTGCGCGTGACTTTGCAGGTACTGCCGCATCGCGCCGACCTCTTTGCAGGTGCGCATCATGTTTTTTTCCTGAACGCACTTGCGCAGAGAAAAGTCGATCAGGTCGTACATTCTCGTTTGGATGTGTGGAAAGAAATCTTTGTATTGCAGCACATTCTCCAAGGTTTGTCCGGTTCGGTTTGCCGGGAACATTGAGCTCAGAGAGATAGCACGCATCGGGCAACAGGCAAATGCCGCGTTTTTTCATCCTTCGATATTCCTACTTGCAGGATTGATTCGCAATTTTAAGACGCAAATTTGAAGAAAGGCTCCGGCGTTTTTGGCGCCGGAGCCTTTTTGTATCAAGAAAACAACCAGCTCAGTGCCGGTGGTTATGATTGAGCCTTACTTTGCAAACACAACGGAAATTTTGATCTCCTTTTCCGCCTCGCTCAGATCAAGCGCACCGCCGTCTGCGATACTGACACGCAGTTCGTACAGTGTGCCGTCGGCCAGGGTATCTACGGCAGCGCCGGTCTCATCCGTGATCGACCACAGCTCATTGCCGACCTCCGCCAGCTTTCCGTCTGCACCGTAGCCATAGAGCTTCAGCTCAGCGGCGCTTCCGGAAAGATTGTTCATCCGGAACGAGACCGTCGTGTTGGGATGAACATTTTCGACCGTCACAGTATTGCGCCAGCTGGCGACCGTGCCGTCACCGCCGTCCTGCTCAAACTGTTCCTGTGTCAGTACGTTCCGCGCGGCCTTATCGAGATCGACCTTGCGGTAGGGCATTTCGGGAAGATACACAAAGCGGTCCTGCAAGCACAGCAGCTCTAGATAGCCCGTCGGACAGTAGAGCGCGTTGCCGCTGTTTCCGGCATACATACCGATAGCCATGTTATTGTAGCCATATTTGTTGGAGACGTCCATGGTGAATACCGTCTCGCCGGTGGCAAAGTCCAGAATGATGTACTGCCACATGCCGCTTTCCAGATCCTGCACATAGCCGTAGATATAGCCCGTCGCGGTGGAGAGCTTGAGAATCGATGTATCGCTCAGGTCATTTCGAGACCAGATGCTCTTCATCTCATAGCCGGAATCGGTTTTCACGGTGTCCACGCGCTCGACGCCGGGCGCGATCATGCAGTTGCCCTTCATCAACCAGTTCTGGTCATAAATGTTGGCATAGCTCTGAATTGAGGAGTCGTTGTTGGGGTCGGCAAGACCTGCGTTGCCGGCTCCAAACCAGTTGCACACGATGGTGCTGACAGTGCCCTCGCTGTCGTCATAGACGATGGCAGAGTTTTCAACCGCCACCTGATAGCCCTCGGGCAGATCGTCCAGCACCGGCAGACTTGCAACGATCTCACCGGTCTTCATATCGAGCGCCAGCAGCTTGACTGGATCCGCATTGTCGGTGAACATCACAAGATCCGGCGTCAGCGACGGGGAGCAGCCGCCGCCCCAGGCAAGACCGCCGCCGGTGGTCTTGTCGCCCTCGCCGCTGACTTTTGCGCCGACACTCTCATACGACGTGCACCAGACGGCTTCGACACCATTATTCGCGCGCAGCAGATAGCAGTTCTGGTTCGTCAGGATGACCGCGCCGTCCTTGGAGGCGGCAATGCCGTTTTCTGCACCCTCACCGGGAGTAAGCTCGTAGACAAAGACTGCATCAGAGAGATCAGTCTGTTCGCCGCTTAGAATCGCATCGATGGCGGAACGTGCGATATATCCCAGTACGCCCTGCTGCTGCCGCTCGGGGTAGATGCGGAAGCCGCCCGTTGCAAACCAGAGGTTTCCTTCGTAGTCAAAGACCACGGACAGAAGATTCTGCTCCAGTGTCTTGCCGAGCGCAGCCTCGGCGGCAGCTTTGATGTTGATATCCAGCACCTTTTCAAACTCCGGCAGGATGTTTCCTGCTTCATCGGTTGCGCGCAGCATCAGCACATGGTTGTTGCTGGTGGGGCAGACGATGCGGTTTTCCGAGTCCAAGAACGTATAGGAGCTCTGGATGACGTAACCGCCGCCGTCATGCTGCTTTGGGGAGAAATAGCCCAGCGTCGTGGTTTCCTCCGCGTTCAGATCGCGGATGGCGATGCCGCCGAGAAGCGGAACGACTGCGTGGCCGTAGCTGTCAAAGTAAATGGCAGGCGAAGCGTTCGCGTTGGTTTTTTCATAGGAAACATTGATCTCCGGATAGATGCCAAGCGGCAGGACTTCATCCGTAGAGTCGGTATTGTAGCCGTCGTGGTGAATGTTGGCGTCGCTCTTTGCCATATATGGGTTTTCGTCAACACGTTTGGCATTCATGGCCTTTACCGGCAGGGCAGTGCTTACCGCGGAGTCTGTATTCGATGCAGGCATGTCGGAAGACTGCTTCGCACCGCAGGCCGCCAATGTCAGGCACAACACACCGGCCAGCAGAAGGGTTGGTACAGAACATTGTAACTTTTTCTTTTTCATTGATATCCTCCATTTTTGTGCTTGTTGTCTTGGTTTGGTTCGATGCCCGTTTATTCAATCCAGGCATTAAGTCCTCGCTGGAATGCTTCTTCGGAAACCGGCTTCATCAGGAAATAATCGGCCCGCAGCCGGAAGGCATGAAGAGAGAAATCCAGGTCACTGCACCATATCATCCGGCATGCGGGGCATAAGGACCGAAGGTGCTCCGCCGCATTCAACCCTGCCACCCCGGAAAGTGCAATGACGGCATTGGTTGGAGCATCTTTCTGCGCCGTTTCAAAAAAGCGTTCCTGGTCGTCATATTGCATGACCTGTGGAAACAGCCCCTTCGCTTCACAAAACCGGGTAATTTGCTCGGCGTAGCGCTGCCGCTCTGCTTCCTGTTCTGCCAGTACGGCAATACGATACACAGACCGCCCTCCTTCCTGAATCCAATTTGACGCCTTGCTTACGCTCAGTATAAAAAGGTTCTGCCAGTCTTTCAAGCGCCGTGGCACGAAAGGGACGATTATGGCACGAATTCCGGGGTTGTGGCTTCTCCAACCTTGACGCTCTGTGATATAATCACTTTGGATTTGAATATGTGCAGGAAGAGGAAGGAGAATTCGCTGCATGAGAATTGCGATTGTGGACGATCTTGCCGCGGAACGTGCACTGCTGAAAGACCGGTTGGAGCAGCAGCTTCAGCGGAGAAACATACAGGCGGATATTCTGGAATACGAAAGCGGCGAGGAATTTCTGGAAGCAGTAAGGAAAGCCCCCTTTACTGCCGCATTTCTGGATATCTATATGAATGGCATGACAGGCATGGAGGCAGCAAAAGAGCTGCGCAAAACCGATACGGATTGTCTGCTGGTTTTTACCACGACCTCGACCGACCATGCGCTGGAGGGCTTTCAGGTACGGGCGCTGCACTATCTGGTCAAGCCCTTTACCGAAGCGGACATCGATGCGCTGACGGACGAGCTGCTTGCCCGCATACCGCAGCCGGACAAATATATGGAGCTAAAGGTGGAGGGAAGCGAGATTCATCTGCGCTATCAGGACATCGTCTACGCAGAACACTTCGCCCACTTGATCTACGTCCATACGACGGTTCAAAAGACGCTTGCCACACGCCAACCCTTCAAGACGTTCATCGCCCCACTAAAGGATGACACACGCTTTTTTGTGTGCGGGCGCGGCGTGATCGTGAATCTGGAACACGCGAAGGATCTGGAAGGCGCCGCCTTCCGCATGGCGGACGGAAGCCGCGTGTTTGTCAGTCAGGACCTTCTGAAAAGCGCCCGGCAGGCGTTTATGGAGTTCTTGCTTCAAAGGGGGCGGATGGCATAATGGAGCTGCTGCGTCCAATTCTGGAGCTCGGCGTGGTGATTCCCGGCATGCTGCTGGCCTACTTCCCGGCAAAATCCAGCTTAAAGCAGCCGCTGTCAAAGCTTGTTTTGTGGCTTGTTCCGCTGCTTGCGCTGCTTTGCGCTGCCGGAGGCGTGGTGTGCTATGCGCGCCGCATGCCGACTGCGCCGGTGCTTGCGGGTCTGACCTTGCTTGCAGTCGTGATCTACATAAAAACGCTCCGGATCTCGCTTTGGAAATCCGGAACGATTGCGTTGTCCGTCTGTGCGGTATTTGCCTGTATCAACAGCCTTTCAAGAGCGATCAACGCCGCTATGCTGGCCGGTTTGCCGCAGGCGCAGGCTGCGCCATGGTTCTGTCTGCGGGCCGTGATTTGCTATCATGCGATCTGCTGGCTGTTTGCCGCCATCGCCTATTATCCTGCGACGCACAGCGTGCGGAGGATGGTCGAGGACGAAAATTTTGCGCAGACCTGGTATGTGTTCTGGGTGCTGCCGCTGGTGTTCATTGCGCTGAATCTGTTTATGATCCCCAAGTATGCGGACACGCTCTATACCGGGCGTGTTTTGCAGGGGTATTTTGTGATCAGCATCGCACTTTTGTTTTTGATGCTTTTCTTCAACGCAATCTTCCTTTTGATGGCGATCAGCATCAACCGGAATGTGAGATTGCAGCAGGAGAACCAGCTGCTTTCCATGCAGCAGCAGCGCTACGAAAGCCTGAAAGCTGCCATTGAGGAAGCACGGCAGGCGCGGCACGATCTGCGCCACCAGCTATGTCAGCTCGCTGTCCTTGCAGAAGAAGGGAATCTTGAAAAGATCAAAGCCTATCTTTCCGGCGCAGTTTCCAGAATCCCGAGTCTGGAGCTGCATTTCTGTGAAAACCGGGCGGCAGACGGCGTGGTCGGGTATTACTGCGCACTTGCGAAGCGGGAGCAGATCCCATTTTCCGTGCAGCTCGATCTGCCGGAATGTCTTCCTGTAGACGAGATCGATCTGTGCCTGGTCCTCTCTAATCTGCTGGAAAATGCGCTGGAAGCCAGCCTGCGTACTGCACCTGCCAGACGCAGAATCGAGCTGACCGCCTATCTGCATGGCAACAGTCTGGTACTGATTCAGGTTGAAAACACCTATGATGGAGTTATCCGGGAAAAAGACGGGGTATTTCTGTCCTCCAAGCGAAAAGGAGAAGGTGTTGGTATCCAGTCCGTCCGCCATATCGCAGAAAAATCCGGTGGGGTGAGTACAGTCACCTATCAGGACGGTCTGTTTTGCGCAAAGGTCATGCTCCGCAGATAATTATGCCCTGCCTTTCCAAAACGGCACGGCCACAGATTTCAGCAGTCTCGCTTCCGGCAATCCCTGTATGTACCGGATCGTCGTTTTTGCAAAGACATTAGATTTCACTGTGTCCCAATCTGCCAGTTTTACTATCTCGGCTGTGCCGTTCTCAAAGTCAAACCGCAGCTCGCCCCACTCGCCATCGTTGTTTACCAGATATTCGTAGACAGCGGCGGTGATCGTTTCACCTGTTTTCCGACACTCCGTCTGCCGCAAAGAGATCGTGTGTGAGGAATTGCCATTCGATTCTTTTGCCGCCTTGGTCAGAGGGAGTGGTCTTTCCGGAACACCCATCTCAAACGGCACAACCACGGATTTCAGCAGCCTCGCTTCCGGTAAGCACTGAACAAACCGGATCGCCGTATTTGCAAAGATGTTAGATTTTACCGTATCCCAATCCGCCAGCCTGACGATCTCCGCTGTGCCGTTTTCAAAATCGAACCGAATTTCGCCCCATTCGCCGTCGTTGTCCGCCTGATATTGGTAGACAGCGGCGGCTATTCTTTTGTTCTTTTTTCGCATATCGGTTTGTTTCAGTGTCACGGTATGGATCACACCGCTTTCCAGCAGCTTCAGCCGCAGCTTATCCAGTGTGCGCCGATAGAATCGCTCCGCACCGCTGGCTGTCGTTCCTTCAAAATCCACCGCTAAATCTTCAAAGGTGGACTGCGTGGACAAGGGGCTGACGCGCCCGCAGGTCATGCAGATGGCGTTCCGCTTTTCCAGATACCATTGCTCTTTGTAGGAAAGCTGCTCAAACGCTGCCGTGACCGCCTTTGCCTGTATTCCGTTCCATAGGATTTCGGCGTAGTTCCAGCTATCGTCGCGCGTCACATCCTCGCCGGTTTCTTCGCCGTCCTCGTCCTGCTCCGTGCGGTAGAGGGAAACAATGCTGCGGTTGCGCTGGGCAATGGTCAGCAGCTCATCTGCGGATACGCTATCGTCCTTGTACCCGCTTTGAGCGGCAAACGCGGAAACTACCTCCGCGCGTCTCTTACCCGAATTGTTATAGATTGCGCCGATCTGGCGTACACGTCGGTACTCTGCAAGACTGGCAAAGGAACCGGCTTCGCCTATCATGCGGCAGAACAGCAGTCCGTCCCGGATATAGTGCTTCGCATATTTCAAAAACTCCGTTTTCTGCTCCGGGTCGAACTTTGGCAGACAGTATAGCAGCATTTGCAAAACTTCCAGCTTGTAGTCCAGAAACCGCGCCGGGTCATAGCGGTCATATCCGTTGCGGGTAAGAAAACGGTAGATCACGCCATTCAGCTGCTTTTCAAAGTGGTGCAGGAAGAAGGAAAAGTAGGATAAATCTCTTTTCCGGACAGCTCCCATGTGTAGCCCGCAAGCTGTGCCGGTATCAGTTTGTCACGGTTATCCTCCATGTCTGCACCTCCCACCGCTATGGCGTTCCATTACCGCTCTATCGTTTCTTTCACTTCCGCCAGCAGAGCCGCCTGCTCCATCTCGGCGGCATAGCCGCCCTGCGCATAGCCACTGTCTTGCAGGGCCTTTTCCAGCTTGCTTTTTGCCAGTGCTTTCATTGCGGCGGCGGTCTGCTCGTCCAGCGTACCGCGGCCAAGATACTGCGTGATCGTGTTAAACCGCTTTGTATAGATTTTCTTGATAGGATGGTCGGCGGCAAGCTCCCGCTGCTCCCGTCCACGAAGATTCCCGACTTGACGGCAGGTGCGCCCGCGTTTGTCTCCGGGAGCCAGACCGTCACAGTACTTGGCATATCTTGCGTCGGTAGTCAGGA
>OHJE01000450.1_pt1 | contig 18204 bp, 19 predicted proteins | sample 1568491 | NCBI WGS metagenome assembly OHJE01 (sample SAMEA3879609, study PRJEB24766) | human gut metagenome | biome: human-associated habitat; feature: feces | place: USA | collected 1985/1987
GCCCGCCGAAGCGGTTGGGCTTATAGCTGGTCCGGCCGTAATCCAGGTACAGCATAGAGGCCACAGCGTCCACCCTAAGGCCGTCCATATGGTACTCCCGCAGCCACCACATGGCCGACGAGAGGAGGAAGCTGCGCACCTCGCCCTTTCCATAGTCAAAGACCCGGGTGCCCCAGCCCTCATGCTCCCATTTCAGGCTATCGCCGTATTCATACAGGCAGGTGCCGTCAAACTCCAGCAGGCCCTGCTCATCCTTGCAGAAATGGGCCGGCACCCAATCCAAAAACACCGCCAGGCCCGCCCGGTGGAGCCGATCCACCAGATACTTAAAATCCCGGGGGGTGCCATAGCGGGAGGTGGGGGCAAAATATCCCGTACACTGATAGCCCCAGGAATCATCCAGTGGGTACTCCGTCACAGGCATCAGCTCCACCGCCGTGTAGCCCATGTCCGACACATACTTGGCCAGCTCATCCGCCAGCTTTCGGTAGTTAAAGGGACTGCCGTCGGCGTAGCGCCGCCAGGAGCCCGGATGCACCTCGTAAATATTCAGGGGCCGGGTCAGCAGCGGCTTGTCAACAAGGCTCTTTTCCCATGCATCGTCCTGCCAATCATAGTCCAGAGGTGCCAGCTTACTGTCCGTCTCGGGGCGGGTGGCAGCGTGAAAGGCGTAGGGATCCGCTTTCCACACGATTCTCCCATCAGCCCGGGTCAGACAGAACTTATAGCTGTCGTAATCCTTCGCTCCGGGGACAAAGCACTCCCACACGCCATCTGCGCACTGCATGGGAATCTGCTCCCAGCCGGAAAAGTCCCCGGCCAGACGCACCGCCCGGGCGTGGGGCGCCCACAGCCGGAATCGGAAGCCGCCGCATTCGGGGTGCGCCCCGAACCAATCCGCCGCGGCGCACCAGGTGCCGCCAAAAAAAGCCTCTTTATCCACCTGCGCCACCTCCTCATTCTCTCCATTCTATCATTCCGCCGGGACAGAGCCTGCCGAAACGAACGGAATCTGATTGCATTATTTTACCCTAATTCCCGCGCTCCGTCAAGAAACGTATACAGCGGCGACTACCCCCGGAAAGGGCAGCCGCCGCTGCATAATTCACTCCGATTGCTCCTGCTGCAGCGCAGCACCCATGCCGAAATCCTCGGCTACGCTGCCGCCGTCCCGCCGGAGCATCTGCTCCATCACACGGATATCGCTGTCCACATCCATGGCATCGGATTGATAGAGCTGATCCAGCTGCCGCTCAAAGCCCGCCACGATCTTATCCATTGTGTCGGCAATGCGCTGCTTAGCCTGCGACACATTCCCGCCGCTGACGCCGGCCTCCTCAAAGTCAGCATAGCTATCCAGCAGCTTTTGGGTGGTGGGCAGGTAGTAGTTGAGAAAGGTGGACGCCTTGGCTTTCTTGGCCGGTTCCTCCTCCACAATGCGGAAAATTTTACCCGCCAGATCCTCCAGCCGGTCAATCTTGGCGCTGATGGCGGGGTCAGCGATGCGGTCATTGGCCCGGCGGATATCCCGCAGCTGGCCGCTGTAGCCCTCCTCCGCCTCCGCCGGGGCGGGCTGTGTCTCCTTTTGGGCCAGCTCCAGGCCCTCGGCCGCCTCAAAGGTGCGCACCAAGACGCCCCGGCCCAGGTCCAGGTAGGCCTCCTTACCCCAAAAGCCCTTCTGCACCATCTGCTCCAGGTCGTTTTCCACCCGGCGGGTGGACACATTTGCGGCTGCAGCCAGCTGGGATATGGTCACCGTGGGCTTTTTCCCGGCGATGGCCTGATACTTGGCATAGCGGCGCAGGCGGCGGCGCATCCAGTGGCTGCCCAGCAGCAGCCCCAGGCCCCCGGCGGTGATGCCCATGGGCCAAAATGTGTACTCCAAAAACGCTCTCCAGTTGCCGTACTCCAGGAAGAATAGGTTATCCCCCAACGCGTTAAACAGGATGATGGCGCCAATTACGGTCACCACAAGACCGATGTTCCGCAGTACATTCGCATTGCTGTCAGAGATCTTTGGGGTACGGGTGATGCTGCTCTTGCGCTTCCTGCTCTGAGCCGCGGAGTCGCCCTTTTTCTCCGCAGCGGTGGGAGCAGCGGCAGCTGTCACGGCATCCTCCGGCTCGGCTGTAATGATCGTCTGCTGTGCGCCGGCGCGGTTTTTCTTGCGCTTGCTGCTGTCGGAAAGCTTAGCAAAAAGCACGATAAGGCCCACTGGCCACGCGAAGGCAAACAGGAGGGCAATGACAATCCACGACCACAGCTCATTGTTATCCGGTTTTTTCGGCTGTCTGGCTTTTCTGCTCTCATCCATGAGTCGTTTCCTCCTGCTCAATATGACTAACTGTTGTTCGATACATTTATTTTACTCTTTTTCCCTCTCTGCGTCAAGAAACGGCTGACAATCTTTATGAGATTTGCAGGCAGCCGGGAAACCGGCCGCCTGTGCGTTGTTTGTCAAAAGGTCTCGCAGAGCTCGCGTCCGCAGACGCGAAAAATTCAGATCATTTTTCACCGCCACATGTGCGTGGGAAAAAATCCTCTCAGGCGAGAAGCAGCAGACTGCGATCCCTTTGGCAGAAAAATCGAAGATTTTTCGCCAGAGGTTTTTATTTCCCCCGGCGCGTATAGATCCGGGCCAGGCCGCCCTCGGCGGTCTCCCGATAGCGCTGGTTCATATCCAGGCCCGTGTAGTACATGCTTTTCAGCACCATATCGTAGCTGATATTCCGGGTGCCGGTGAGGAAGTAGGCAATATTGGCGGAGTTGATGGCCCGCATGGCGGCCACGGCGTTGCGCTCGATACACGGCACCTGCACCAGGCCGCAGATGGGATCGCAGGTAAGACCCAGATGATGCTCCAAAGACACCTCGGCGGCATACTCAATCTGATGGATATTATACCCGAATGCCTGGCAGGCAGCAGCCGCCGCCATGGAGCAGGCCACGCCTACCTCCGCCTGGCAGCCGCACTCCGCCCCGGATACCGAGGCGTTGCGCTTGGCCAACTCGCCGAACAGGCCCGCCACACCCAAAGCGTGGGCAATATCCATGTCGCTGAGCTTTCTCTTGTCCCGGAAATAGTACAGCACCGCCGGCAGCACCCCGCAGGAGCCGCAGGTGGGCGCCGTGACAATGGTGCCGTTATCGGCATTCTGCTCGCTGACGGCATAGGCATAGGAGCAGACCTTCTGACACTCCACCAGCTCCGGGTGCTTGGTCTCCACAATATGGTCGTGCATGTATTTGGCCTTGCGCTGAATGTGCAGGCCGCCGGGCAGCTCCCCGGTGCGGGAGAGGCCCTCCTCCACGGAGGCGGCCATCACACGCCACACACCCATGAGATAGTCCCAGATCTCGGGTCCTTCGTTCATCTCAATATACTCTACCAAATCTACATACCTGTATTGGCAGAACTGCAGGATCTCAGCAAAGGAGTTCTCCATATAAATCTCCTCGCTCTCCATCTCCTGCTCCCGGCCCTCTATGACAATGTCGCCGCCGCCAATGCTATGCACCCGGATGCGGCCCAGCTCCTCCCCGCCCCGGAGGGCAATGAGATCCATGGTGTTGGGGTGCTTTATATCCTCGGGCTCTCTCTCCGAGAAGATCACCTCTGCCGCCACGGGGGCAAGGGCCTCCCGTATGGCGCGGTCAGTGCCGTGGCCCCGGCCCGTCTTGGACAAAGAGCCATAGAGAATCGCCTGAAATTTATCTGCCTCCGAATGCTCCCCGCGGAAGATCACCGCCGCCCGGGCGGGGCCCATGGTGTGGGAGCTGGACGGTCCTGTACCAATTTTATAAATATCACGGATGGATTTCATAGCATTCACCCCTTCTTAGATTTTCAAGCGAATTATATCATAGCGGCCGAAAAAGGGCAACCCCGATCAAGCACCGAGCCCCAAACAAAAAAGCTGCGGTCCACCGGCGGGCCGCAGCTTTACCATCATATTTTATAATGTATATAGCAGTTTTACATGAGGAAAATTGATTCCATTATATTGGGCTATTAAAAATACATTACTACCCTTTCCAAAAAAATGCAAGACAAAAAATTAACGAATTATGTATAAATTTTTTGTTAACATTTACCCTTGATTCTGTTAAGATTCCGTACTATAATCCGAACGTGTTTCAAAGTGAGCTTTCTATGCGAGGGGATTATGGCGGCATAATTTTCCTCGCAGTAGACTTTTCTCCTGTTTTTTTCAGCTGTATTGGTGCATTAAATGTAATTTGCAGTAATACAGCGATACTATATGATATGTGATAGGAGGCGGATTTATGCAGACCATGACACGGGCCGAAGCGGCAGATAAGCTGATAGACCGCTACGCCGGATATTTTGATATCTCCCCTGCCCAGGAGGAGCAGGCGCCCCTGGTGGCCACCTGCGATTTCCACGCCCATTCAGAAAAATATGTGCTCAGCCGAAAGGCAAAGCTCTGGGAGGCAGGCAGCCACGAATATGTGTACCTGTTTTCTGTGCCCCATCTGACGGAGGATATTTACAACTCCTGCCGGGACTATGCCTTGGAGCATGGCATGGCTAAGGTGGAGCCGGGTCCCACCCATATGTACAGCTACATCACCACGATGTTCCTGTGTGACAGCTGCGACAAGGCAGCAAAAAAAGCTCTGCGGAAATGCCGCATCTATAAGAGCTTCAAAATGGCCTTTTGGGGGTGGATGGATTTCCACTCGGGCCTGGCGGTGCTGGAGGAGGGAAAAGCATTTTCCAACGCCAGCGGAAAAAGTGCAGCACAGCTTTTGAATAAAACGCTGTTTTGTAAAGCAAAGAAACAACTGTTAGGAAAGGAGAAAACTTTATGAATGCTGCATTGTTTTTAATCATTGGCATTGTTGTGCTGGTCATAGGCTACATTTTCTATGGCGGCTGGCTTGCCAAGAAGTGGGGCATCGATAACAGCCGTGTTACCCCTGCTCATGAACTGGAAGACGGCAAGGACTATTGTCCCGCCAAGGGCCCCGTGCTGATGGGCCATCACTTCTCTTCCATCGCCGGCGCAGGCCCCATCAACGGCCCCATCCAGGCCGCTGTGTTCGGCTGGGTGCCCGTGATGCTGTGGGTGCTCATCGGCGGTATCTTCTTCGGTGGCGTGCATGACTTCGGTGCTCTGTTCGCTTCCATTCGTCACAAGGGCCAGTCTATCGGCGAGGTCATCGGCGATGCCATCGGCCCCAAGGCTAAGAAGCTGTTTATCATTTTCTCTTATCTGACCCTGATTCTGGTGGTGGCTGCCTTCGCATCCATCGTTGCCAACACCTTCAAGGCCACTTACACGGAGACCGGCGCCATTAACTATGAGGCGTCTGCCGCCAATGCTTCCACCGCCATCATCTCCATCATGTTCATTCTGATGGCCATCATCTTCGGCTTCTTCGTATACCGTCGTAACGCCAACCTGGGTGTTGCCACCATCATTGGTGTGATCGGTATCGCCGCTTGCATGTACATCGGCCTGAACTGGCATCCCATCTACCTGAGCTACACCGTGTGGATGATCATCGTGGGTCTGTATATCGGTATTGCTTCCGTTACCCCCGTGTGGATCCTGCTGCAGCCCCGTGACTACCTCAGCTCCTTCCTGCTGTACGGTATGATTATCCTGGCTGTTGTGGGCATCATCGGCTGCCACCCCACCGTGAACATGCCCGCCTTCACCGGCTTCTATGATACCCTGGCTCCCAGCGGCACCTCCCTGGGTTATATGTTCCCCGCCCTGTTCGTGACCATTGCCTGCGGCGCTGTGTCCGGCTTCCACTCTCTGGTGGGTTCCGGTACCACATCCAAGCAGCTGGATCAGGAAAAGGATGCCAAGCCCATCGCTTACGGCGGCATGCTCATTGAGTGCGCTCTGGCTCTGATCTCCGTGTGCGCTGTTGGCTACATCTGGGCCAAATACTCCTCCGGCGAGACTGTGACCCCCACCGTGGTGTTTGCTACCGGCCTTGCCTCCATGTTCTCCGAGGTGTTCGGCAGCGGCTGCTACAACGTGGTGTATTCCATGCTGATCCTGGCCGTTTCCGCCTTCTGCCTGACCTCCGTGGATACCGCCACCCGTCTGGCCCGTTACATGTTCCAGGAACTCTTTACTCCTGCCGGACAGGATGTCAAGAACCTCACCGGCTGGCGCAAGGTCATCACCAACCCCTATGTGGCAACCGCTATCACTGTAGTGGCCGGCGTTGTCCTGGGCCTGACCGGCTATGCCAAGATCTGGGCTCTGTTCGGCGCTGCCAACCAGCTGCTGGCTGCCCTGGGCCTGCTGGCTGTGTGCTGCTGGCTGGGTAAGGTTGGCCGCAACAACAAGATGTTCTACTTCCCCATGTTCTTCATGCTGGTGGTAACTCTGACCTCCCTGGTCTTCACCATCAAGGCACAGGTTGCCGGTATCATCGCCGGCGGCGAAGGCGTGGTGTGGTTCTACATCCGCGGCATCATCGGCGTGCTGCTGGTGATCCTGGCCATCGACCTGGTGGTCGAGGGCATCAAGGCTCTGTCTGCACAGAAGAAGCAGAAGGCCGCTGCCTGATTTATCGGATTCCCTTTCTATCCATTCTCCTCAAACTGCAAAGCGGGATAGCCCTTAGGCTATCCCGCTTTGTCGTATTTATCCGGCAGGCCGCCTCAGCCTGATTGTCTCTCCGGCCCTATACCCGCACAGGGCCTTTTGCATTATCTCCCGAAAATCCTGAGCTGCTGTAAAAAAACAGTTGACAAAGGCAGTTAGATATGTTAAACTCACATCAGTTAGAGGCGATTAACCCTCCTGCATTTTCCTTGTATGTCCGCAAAAAAGCGGCACAACCTGTCCACAAAGGAGGGAAGCCGGAATGTCCGATGAAATGATCGTTCGCCAGTGTGCACCAACCTTGGCAGGCATCAAAACAGGCAGTCTGTTTCCCTGCCCCTATGAGTCCCGCACACAGCTCATGGATGAGATTCGCGCCATGAACCACATGCTGGTGCCCAAGGGCCTGTGCATGCTTCCCGTCCGGTGTGAGGGCGGCAGCGCACTGCTGTATGTGTACCGCCCCGGCAGGCTGCAGCAGGATCTGCAGAATGACCTGGCCCAGCGGCTTCTGCAGAAGGCCGGGTATTCCCGGGGAGGCAGCGCGCTGTGCGTGTCCCAGCTGGTGCAGCGGTTGCGGCGGCAGGAGGATTTTCCTCACGAGGTAGGGCTGTTTCTCAGCTACCCGCCGGAGGATGTGGCGGGCTTCATCGCCAACAACGCCCGCCGGTGCAAATGCGCCGGCCTGTGGAAGGTCTACGGGGATGAAAAAAGAGCCCGCAGAATGTTTCACGCCTTTAAAGCCTGTACGGCAGACTACTGCCGCCATCTGCACTCCGGGCGATCCCTGGAGGAGCTTGTGGTGGCTGTCTGAATAAAAACACGGAAAGGAGTTTTTTCCATGCTGCAATGGCTATCTTCCAACCTATCCACCATTGTCATTTCCCTTCTCTTACTTGCTGTAGTCTTTCTCATTGTTCGCTATCTGATCCGCCAGCACAAGCAGGGAAAACACTCCTGCGGCGGCAACTGCGGCGCCTGCGGAGGCTGCGCCCATTGCCACGGCAAGACCTGAAAACGGAAAACTGCGGAGCGAGCTGCTCCGCAGTTTTCTGCTTTTCACCCATCCAAACCGGTCATTGAATACCCGTCTGTGTCGTTTTAGCACTCACCGTATATGAGTGCTAAAATTCATATTCTGTTCACAGAAATTGCTGGATTTGTTCACACCTCCGGCATAGAATCATAATTGTTCCAAGGGGAACAGAAAAGATAAATCCAAACAGTTTATATAGGAGGTCTTTATCATGTTGAATCGCAATCATGCACTGAGCGTATTTGATCCGTTCCGTGAGATGGAGAAGATCGAGAAGCACTTCTTCGATGAACCGTGGGGCAACTTCAGCCGGACCTTCGCCGACTCCTTCCGCACCGACGTCACCGATGAGGGCGACCACTTCAAGATCACGGCCGATCTGCCGGGCTTTGAAAAGGAGAACATCCACCTGGATCTGTATGACGATGCTCTGACCATTTCCGCCGAGCGTCATTCCGACCACGAGGACAAGGATAAGCGCGAAAAGTATCTGTGCTGCGAGCGCAGCTACGGCGCTTACAGCCGCACCTTCAATGTCACCGGCATTGATACTTCCGCCATCAAAGCCAAGTACGACAAGGGTGTGCTGGAGCTGATCCTGCCCAAGGCCGCCAAGGAGGAGAAATCCGCCAAGCGCTTGGAAATCGAGTGATCTCTCATTCACCCATTCAGATGAAAAGCCGCCGCAGGCATTGCCTGCGGCGGCTTTTAACTGCCCCAAAATCCTCCGGATTTTGGGGCACAAGGCTTGCAGTCTGCTGCGCGCATAATTTTGAGCCCATGGCCCAAAATTCCACACTGGCAGCCTGAGAGGAATTTTTCCTCACGCACATGTCGCGGTGAAAAATGATTTAAATTATTTGCCGCCTGCGGGCGGCAAACTCTGCGAGTCTCAAAAATAGATGCCGCCGCAGGCAATGCCTGCGGCGGCTTTTTTATGCGGTCAGCCCTTTTTATGCTCAGCAAAGTAATCCCTAAGGATGGTCAGACTTTCCTCCCGCAGCACGCCGGCTGTGACCTGCGGCTGCCAAAAGGAGTTTTCAAACACCAGGGCCGAGCAGCTGCAGCCCTTGTTGCCCAGCAAGGTCTCCAAATCGTCATTGCTTGCGCCGTACACCAGCCGTCCAAGCTTCACCCAGACCATAGCGCCGCTGCACATGAAGCACGGCTCGCAGCTGGCGTACATGGTGTACTCCCGCAGGTCGGTGATGCCTGTCTGGGCGCAGAATTCTCGGATTAGGCCCGCCTCGCCATGAAATGTTGGATCGTGGCGGGTATAGATCTGATTCTCATTGGAAAAAATGATCTCCCTGTCCTTCACCAGTACCGCGCCAAAGGGCTCATTGCCGTGGGCCACAGCGGCAGCGGCCAGCACAATGGCTTTTTTCATGAAATATTCGTCATTCATAGTGTTGTATCCCCTTATATTTTCCCCAGTTCCGGAAACGGCGTCACGGGGCGCTGCACCCCACTGTGTGTCCCGATGATTTTCTCCATGCAGGCCACGTTATACCACCGCCCGAACTTATAGCCGCACCGGTGGTACAGACCCGCCTTTTCAAAGCCCAGATGCCGGTGAAAATCCAGGCTGTTGCTTGTCAGGTATTCATCCTCCTTCTCCTCCGGGCAGGCCACTACAGCGTACATGTTCAAAATACCCATCTGTCCCAAGACCTTCTCCAGGGCCTGGTAAAGGGCCCGGCCCATGCCGCACTTTGTCGCCCCCCTGCGCAGATAGATGGTGGTCTCGCAGCACCAATCATAGGCCGCCCGGGCGTAAAACGTCCCAGCATAGGCATAGCCCAGGATCCGGCCGTCCTGCCGCAGCACCAGGTAGGGAAAGCGGCTCAGGGTATTCTCGATCCGCCGGCGGAACTCCGCCGCCGTGGGGGTCTCGTACTCAAAGGTGATGGCCGTATTCTGCACATAGTAGTCGTAGATGGCCACCAGCTCCTCGGCGTCCTCCGGCACTGCGCCTTCAATGGTAAAGGCATGGTTTTCTTTCATAGCTCTATCTCCTCCAGATCCTCCGGCACATAGAGCCTGCCATGAAAGAACTCGCGGCCTTCCTGAGTATACAGGGCTTTGCGGTCCCGGATATTTTTATCCTCCGTGTGGTACAGCACCAGGTTCTTCACCCCCATGGATTGGGCCAGGCGGCAGGCATCCGCCACGGTGGAGTGATGTTTTTCATAGGGGCGGAACACATCCGCCTGGGAGGACAGGCAAAATGCCTCGTGCAGCAGCCAATCACTGCCCCGGACGTACCTCTCCTCGCAGTCGTGGTAGGGTTCATCTCCGCAGCAGGTAAGCCGTTTTCCCTCGCCCAATTCCATGGAAAAGCCAAACTGCCGGTCCTTGGTAGAGCCAATGTCGAAGAAGGTGACGGGCCTGCCCAGGATCCTTTGCTGCTCGCCGTCCTCCACGGCCACCAAATGCAGCCGCTGGCCTATAAATCGAGTCTGCTTTTCATGCAGGAGCTTGCCGGCCATATCCTCCAGCAGCCCGATGACCTCTCTATGGCCATAGATCACCGCATCGCCCTCATACTCGCCCCGGGCCATCCCCTGGCAGATGAGACGCATCATCCAGAGAATGCCTAAAATATGGTCCATATGCTTATGGGTGACGAAAACAGTGCGGATCTGCCGCCAATCTATATCCGCCTGCTTCAGCCGCAGCAAAAGGGTGTTTCCGCCGCCCCCGTCCACCAGGAAATACTGCCCGCCCTCCTGCAGGACAAAGCAGGTATTATAGCACGCCGTCACCACGGCGTTGCCGGTTCCCAGCATAGTAAGTTTCATGTTGTTTTCACTCCTTTTCTGCAGGGGTTTCCCCCGCCTTCATGGTGTAAGCGCCGCAAAAATGCAATTCCCCGCCGCTCTGCATTTATTCGCCGGAATCCCACCCGTCACAGTGCCTCGAAATGATATCTGGGCTGGCCAACACTTTTTCTGCCGTACTCGATGGCTTCCGCCGGGCAGTAGCAGATGCAGGCCATGCAGTGGGTGCAGCGGTCTCCCCAAACCGGCTTACCGACCCGCAGGGTGATGTTGTTCATGGGACAGAGCTTGGCGCACCGGCCGCACCCGGTGCAGCCGTCCCCGACCCGGAAGGCCTTCGCCTTGACAAAGAACGAGTAGAACGCCGGATTCACCGGGCCGCTCATGAAGCGGTCATAGAGATTATTCCGGGTGGGGGCAAAGGCCCGCCCCGCCCGGACGGCGGCGATAGCCGCATCGATGCCCGGTTCGGCCCGGGACACAATCTGCCGAGCTTCCTCCACCTCGGGTGCGTGAAACATGGCGATATAATTCTCCGGCATAACGATCTGCACCGTTCCCATGCAGGCCAGGCCCTTAGCCTGGCAAAGGGCCCGGTTATACCCGGCGGCGCTGCCAATCTCGCTGCCGCAGGTCATGACAAACCACACCCGCTTTGCTCCGGCCATCCGGGTTTTCAGCAGCCAGTCCCGCACCAGGCGGGGAATCCGCCATGCGTAGGTGGGTGTGACCACCACCAAATCCTCCCCGGTCTCCACCGGAGAGGTGTCCTCAGCCTTGATGCGCTCATTCAAATCCAGCAGCTGGTCGTCCAGCTCCGCCGCCATACGCTTTGCCACATGCCGGCTGTTGCCTGTGCCGGAAAAATACAGGATCATATGGTCCCCTCCTCTTATCCGTTGTTTGTCACTCATACATGGCCAGCACCTCCGCCGCATGGGCCCGCATTGCCTGGACCACATGGTCCGGGCCCACGATCCGTGCCAGCCTGCCGAAGCCGCTGATCCACGCAAAAAACTGCGGGCTCACCTCCACCTGTGCGGTCACGGTGAAGCAGCTCTCCCCGTCCGGGATGAGCATCGCCTCCCGGCCCAGCCGGTCTAAAACGGCGCCCACCAGCTGGTTATCAAACCGCATCCGCACCCGCTCCTCCCGGCCGCTGAACATGCCGAAGACCTTTTTGGCGTATTCCGCCATATCCAGGGCAGCGAAACTCTCCTGGCCGTCCCGGGCCTCGTCCAGGATGCCGATGTCCAGCATCTTATCCACCCGGAAATGCTTAATTATACCGGCCTCGGAATCATAGGCCACCAGGTAATAGTTCTCATCGTCCCAGGTAAGAGCGAAGGGGCTGACGACATAATAGCCGCCATCTCTGCGGAACCGGCGCTCCTTGCTGACCGTGTAGTCAAAATAACGGAACCTGATCCTGCGGTCCCGGGCGATACCCGTATGTATCTCATCCACGTTGTAGTAGATGGACTCGTTCATGGTCTTGATGCGGTTTTTCACATAGACCTGCCGGGAGAGGAGCTGAGCCTCGTAAACGCTGGCCAGGCTCTCGATTTTGCGGATAAGGGCCAGTGTCTTTTTGTAGGTGATGAATTTAGAGGATTGGACGCTGTCCACCAGCAGCTTCAGCTCCGGCAGCTCAAATTCCCGGCTGCCCACATAGTAACCGCTCTGCCGGCCGATCTTCACCTGGATGATATCCAGGCCAAAGCGGCGCAGAGCCTCTACATCGTCATAGATGCTCTTGCGTTCAGCCGGGATCCCCTCCCCGCTGAGGAAATCTATTATCTGCTGCACCGTCACCGGGTGCGCCTCGTCAGAGCTGCGCAGTAAATAGCGCATAACATAGAGCAGCTTCAGCTTTTGGGATGACTCTCGCGGCATATGCTCTCCCCTCCATTTCTTCTGCCGTTTATTATACCGCACGGCCGCTGCACTGTAAATATAAATTCAACCGGCCGGATAGGTCAAAAAGCCGGGCAGCCGGTGTTCGCTCCGGCTGCCCGGCTTTTCCGGGTGAGATTTCCCTCCCCGGTTCGGCGGAAAATCTGCCCGCTCACAGGGTCAGTCGCCCCATCTCCATGCCGTCCACTGTGAAGGAAAACAGTGTTTCCTTGGGCACGGCGGCAAAATAACCGCTGCGCCGGTATACCTCGGCATAGTTCTTTTCGATGAGCTCCAGGGTGTTCTTCAGCTGCATCATGGCCGCCAACTCATGCTTGCAGCTCCCGCCGCAGAAGCATGAACAGGTCAGGCCGCTGACCTCGCCGCCGCAGTAAGTGAAGTTCACCTCATAGGCCCGGCTCCCCTCCACAATAGCCCGGCCCTTGGTCCCGTCCACACAGAGATACCGGACCCTATCCTTCATAAAGTATGCAAGGCCCCGCTCCACCGCCGGGTTGGGCGCCTTCATTGCTTTCAGATCACTGAGGGGGAAGGAGGTCTCATCCTGCCCGCTGGCGTACTCGTCCTCGGGCTTGTCGGGGGCCATGAACCAGAGCGCCGCCTTTTCCGCGGGGATGGCCGCCCGGTCAAAGGTGACAAAGTGGGACCCGGCCACATAAAACTCCCCGTGGACCGCAGTATCCGCTACGGCGATGACACGTTTGTAATCGGCAAGCTTGATGCGGAAATTGTAGCTGACCTCCACCACCCGGCCGCGCACGCCCTCCAGCTTGCCCTCCACATAGACCAGGTCTCCCTCATGAAGGTCGAAGCGATCATTGTAATACGTCCAGGACCTGTCCCGGCTCTCGAAATACACCTGCACCACAGACGGATGGGGCGCATCCGTGTGCTGCCGCGCCTGGTACACAGATTCTTCACACCGCGTCCGCTTATGATCCGCAGTAAAACCGATCTTAAATGCCATTACCTATCCCTCCTGTTTTCTCCTTGGTCTGTAATTTTTGTTTCTACAGTTATTTTACAGAGTCATCTGTCCCATAAACCGGACTTGATATAAGAAAAAGCGCCCTCTGCGATTTTTTCGCAGAGGGCGCTTTTGTCAGATCTTATTGGGGCCGGATCACCGTACAAAGTGCGTATGTACGCGCTCTTCCTTTTTGGGCAGGCCGAACTTTTCCTTGCCCAGGGCAATACTCTTCATAAGGAAGGTCATGTTTCGGGCCAGGGTCCGCATGGTCTGCCTGCCCTCCCCATCCTCCAGGGCATCTCCCGGCTCAAGGCCGTGAATGGAGTTCCAATACTGGCTGGACGCCACCGGCATACCGTTGATGGTGAAATACTTGTTCAGCTCGTCAAAGGTGGCCGAGCAGCCGCCGCGGCGGGCGCACACCACGCTTGCACCGACCTTCATGGTCTTGTCAAAGCCGGTGCTGTAAAAAAGGCGGTCCAGCACGGCGATGAGGGTGGCGTTGGCAGAGGCAAAATACACAGGACTTGCGACAACAAAGCCATCCGCCTCCTTCAGCTTGCCGGCCAGCTCATTGACCACATCGTCAAACACGCACTTACCCGTCACCTTGCACCGGCCGCAGGCGTTGCAGCCCCCGAACCGGCTGATTGCCCACCTGTACCAGCTCCGTCTCCACGCCTTCCTCAGCAAAGACGCTGCACATTTCCTCCAGCGCCGCGGCGGTGTTGCCGTTGACCCTGGGACTTCCGTTGAGCATCAAAACCTTCATGGGATGTTTTCCTTCCTTTCAGACATATTTGCCGCAACCGCAGGGCGCAGGCTTTCCCGCTGCATAGGTTGCCTTAAATATCGGAAACCTGAGCAAATTCCGCATCGGCCGCATCGTCATGGGTGACCTTGCGGATCATATTCAAAAAACCGTCCGAAAGGTCACTGGCAAAAAACTTGCGAACTCCGGCGGCATCCTGCGGGGCGCAGAGATCATTCTCTTTAAGCACGTGAATGACCTCCTCCACCACGATTCTTGATGGATTTACGAAATTCACCGTCGGATAAAGCTCTCCGATGGTCTCTTGAATAAAGGGATAGTGTGTACAGCCCAGGACCAGGTTCTCCACCGAGTTGGTTTCAATGAAGCTGTCCAGATAGTAGTGGGCAACGGTCTCGATCACCTTTCCCTCCCAAAATCCGTTTTCGATCAGCGGAACAAAAACCGGGCATGCTTTGGAGCAGGAGTCAATCCCGCGGGCCTGCAGCTGGCGCTTATAAACGCCGCTTTTGATGGTGGCGTGGGTCGCGATTATCCCCACATTCTTCAGCCTATTTTCGGCAATGTGCTGCACGGTCGGCTCGATGATACTGATGATGGGGATGGACGGAAATTTCTCGCGGAGGATATCCGTACACAAGGCGCTGACGGTATTGCAGGCGATGAGGATCATCTTCACATCCTGGTGCGCCAGAAACTCCACAATCTGGATAGCAAACCGTATGATTGTGTCCCGGGCCTTGTCGCCATACGGCGTTCGGGCTGTGTCGCCGAAATAAACCACATTTTCGTTAGGCATCCGCTTACAGATTGTCTTTATACAGCTTAGGCCTCCCAATCCGGAGTCAAATACGCCAATAGGGCGTGTATCGGACATCGCTATTCCCCCCTCCATCAAGTTTTATGCTTATTCATCCGTCTGGTTTTCCGCAGATGCCGCTCCTAAGAGTTCCTATTTCTTAGGAGCAAAACGAGCTTGCCGCATTATATTCTTTAACATGGATCTTTAACGCAATGCACAGCATTTTTTTCTACGATATTATATCCCGTGCCGTGGGAAATGTCAATGAAGCAGCGTCTTTATTTGCGTCGGATGCCCTGGGATTTCCTTCAGCAGACCGCTCCACAGGGTTCAGGCAAAAGAAAGCGCAGGAGCAGCCTTCTATCCCTTGTCGATCCGCGATTTTTGGTAGACAATCGGAGTGCCGGATGTTAAAATGTTCTCAAAGCAGTATTTTGGGAGGTGACACTATGCCCCTAATCATCGTTCGCAACGACATCACGAAAATGCCCGTGGACGCCATTGTCAACGCAGCCAAGGAGTCCCTGCTGGGCGGAGGCGGGGTGGATGGGTGCATCCACCGGGCGGCGGGGCCGGAGCTGTTGGCCGAATGCCGACGGCTTGGCGGCTGCAAAACCGGCGACGCCAAGATCACAAAAGCCTATCGTCTCCCCTGCCGGTATGTGATTCACACTGTGGGGCCTGTGTGGCGCGGCGGCGGGCATGGCGAGCGGGAGCAGCTGGCCTCCTGCTATCGGACGAGCCTGGCGCTGGCCCAGGCGCACAACTGCGAAACGGTGGCGTTCCCGCTGATCTCCTCCGGCATCTTCGGCTACCCCAAGGATCAGGCGCTGCGGGTGGCGGTGGACACCATCGGCCAGTTCCTGCTGGGCAGCGACATGACGGTCTACCTCGTCATTTTCGACCGCAAGGCCTACCAGATCAGCGGCAAGCTGTTCGCCGATATCGCCGAGTACATCGACGACCACTATGTGGACGCCCACACCGACACTCGCCGGGAGCGTCTGCGCAGGAGCTTTGACCTGCAAAGCCAGCCGCTGAGCGTCTACGAGGATGCCGCGCCGCAGTACGCTTCAGCTTCCGTGGCCTCAGGCAACCTGGACGACCTACTGGCACATTTGGACGCCGGATTCTCGGAGACCCTGCTGAAACTCATTGACCGCAGCGGCAAAAAGGATTCTGAAATCTACAAAAAGGCCAATGTGGACCGCAAGCTGTTCTCCAAGATCCGCAACAATCCGGACTATAAGCCCTCCAAGTCCACGGCCATTGCCTTTGCCATCGCCCTGGAACTGAACCTGGACGAGACCCGCGACCTCATCGCCCGGGCAGGCTATGCCCTCAGTGCCAGCAGCAAATTCGATGTGATCATCGAGTATTTCATCGGGCGGAAAAAGTATGATATTTTTGAAATAAACGAGGCGCTGTTTGCCTTTGATCAGAGCTTGTTGGGGGCATAATCAGTAACCTTGGGTTGAAATTTAAAAAAATACTATAACCGGGCCAAATTGCTATTGACAATCAAACTTTCTGTGCTATTCTATAATGATTTAACCTCGATGTTAAATGGATGGCATGGGCGAGAAGGAGAGCATATATGGCGTATGAGTTTGTTTATGAGTCCGAGGCAAAACGCTATCGTTCGGATTGTTCAAGGACCCTTAAGAAAACCTGTGAGTTGCTCAGGGCGAAGGGAATTTCTGCACAGTTTACACTTGTCGGAAGCGGCGCCAGGAACATGATTACGAGAAATGGAGAGGGGCCGTATGACCTGGACTACAATCTATTGGTCGTGAAAGCAGATGACGAGTATCGTGACCCGCGATTGCTGAAAGATACAATTAGAAATACCCTTAACAAGGCAGTGGGCGGGAAGTTCTTTTCGGATGCACAAGATTCAACTTCTTGCTTGACTGCACTGCTGCATTTTAAGGATACTCCAAATGTTGAATTCAGCTTTGATGTTGCTATTACCACGAAAAATAAAAACGGGAATTACATGCGCTTGATACATAACAAAAATGTGTACGCACTGGGCTTGGATCAATACACATGGAACGAAGTGCCGAACTCTCATCAAGTAAAAGATAAAGCGGATGAACTGAAGAAAGCGGGATTATGGCAGAAGGTTCGGGACAGATATCGTGAGAAGAAAAACATGTATCTGTCTTGGCAGGATCGTAACCACCCATCCTTTGTGGTGTATGTGGAAGCGGTGAATGAGGTTTATAACGAGCGTTTCAATAGAGCCGAGTGGTCTCGTAATCAATTGATTCCTTGGCGACTACGGTAACGGCAACTTTTCCATAAACATTTCAGATAATATGGCCCTTAAGTATGCAGCCGTTGCAACGGATAAAGGTCATATCCTTACGCAATTGTCATAAATGTCGCCCCACAGGCGACCAAACCCTCCTTCGGCTGCGCTACAATGGGAGCGCAATCAAACGAAGGAGGGTTTTCATTATGACAGAATTGGTTTTCATCCTGGATCGCAGCGGCTCCATGGCAGGGCTGGAGGCGGACACCATCGGCGGCTTCAACTCTATGATCGCGAGGCAAAAGCAGGAGGCGGGCGAGGCCCTGGTCTCCACCGTGCTGTTTGACAATGAGAGCGTGGTCATCCACGACCGCCTGCCCCTTGCCAAGGTGCCGCTCATGACGGAGAAGGAGTATTTCACCCGGGGCTGCACGGCGCTGCTGGACGCCGTAGGCGGGGCCATCCACCACATCGGGAACATCCACAAGTACGCCCGCCGGGAGGATGTGCCGGAAAAGACCCTGTTCGTCATCACCACCGACGGCTACGAAAACGCCAGCCGCCGCTACGATTACGAGCGTGTGCGCCGCATGATCCAGCGGCAGAAGGAGAAGTACGGCTGGGAGTTTTTGTTCCTCGGCGCAAACATCGACGCGGCCAAGGAGGCGGCACGTTTCGGCATCGGTGCAGACCGCTCGGTGAACTACAAGTGCGACGAGGCGGGCACAGCGCTCAATTACCAGGTCATCAGCGAGGCGGTGTGCAGCGTCCGCGCCGCCCGGCCCCTTAGCGCCGACTGGAAGCGCCGCATCGACGAGGACGTGCAGAAAAGAGGGAGGTAAGCTTCCTTGCAATATCCTCTGGATAATACATAGCTCTCGCTTTTCTTTGGCAAAGGGGCATGTGTCTTAACGGCACATACCCCTTTTTGTCAGCAACCCTTGTCCGGCAACTGCCATATTATTTGTTTCGTGAAACCTGTTTTATGGACAGCTACCTGCCGCTCTCCTGTTTTTGCTTTTCGTTTGCGCCGTCCGGCGTCACCGTTCCTCGCGGAAATACGGC
>OHJE01000456.1_pt1 | contig 18046 bp, 17 predicted proteins | sample 1568491 | NCBI WGS metagenome assembly OHJE01 (sample SAMEA3879609, study PRJEB24766) | human gut metagenome | biome: human-associated habitat; feature: feces | place: USA | collected 1985/1987
CCCCTTCGGGGCAACCGCAGAACATGACAAGCAAGCGCCGTCCAATAGATGCATCATGAGCCGAGGCATGTTAATTACCAAGGAGCTATTATGAAAACAGTACCCATTTACACCGACGGGCATAAAAACCGCAATGCGGTTTTATGCGGGATGTCGGTTCTGCTCGCCCCTTCGGGGCAACCGCAGAACATGACAAGCAAGCGCCGTCCAATAGATGCATCGTGAGCCGAGGCAAGTTAATTACCAAGGAGCTATTATGAAAACTGTAATCATCTATACCGACGGCGCTTGCTCTGGCAATCCCGGTCCCGGGGGCTGGGGGGCCATTTTGGAGTGGAACGGCGTGGAAAAGGAGATTTCCGGCGGTGCGGCGGAGACCACTAACAACCGCATGGAGCTCACCGGTGTCATCGAGGCTCTGTCGCTATTGAAGGAGCCCTGCGTGGTAGAGCTTTACAGCGACAGCAAGTACGTTATTGATGCCTTGTCCAAGGGCTGGGTCTATGGCTGGCAGAAAAAGGGCTGGATCAAGAGCGATAAAAAGCCCGCCCTGAACGTGGACCTCTGGGAGCAGCTGCTCCCTCTTATCGCCCGGCATGAGGTCCGGTATCACTGGGTCAAGGGTCACGCCTCCAACGCCAAAAATAATCGCTGCGACCAGCTGGCTGTGGCCGAGAGCCGGAAACATTGAGAAATTGTTCACAATTTGTTCACCGGGAATTTATTGTTTTGCCATATTTACAAAGTAGTATATGAGCATACAAAGAACCTTTCCTTAAGTGATTTTCTCTCTCTCCTAACACACAACAGGAAAGCCCCCCAGTTTAAAGCTGGGGGGCTTTCCTGTATTTGACAAAAGCTCCTAATGGACTTTTCCGTAAGCCTTTTTGGCGCGACATTTATGCAGAAAATTTCACAGCCGCTTGCAATTTGCCGTCCGATGCCGTACAATAGCCCCATTAATAGTATAGGGAGGCGCATTTTTATGGATTTTAATCCCCACATGCAGCTGGCTGGCCTACTGGAATGGATGAATGAAATGATGCAAAGCTGCCACGGCAAGACCGCGGTCATCGGCATCTCCGGCGGCAAGGACAGCTCCACCGTGGCGGCCCTGGCTGTGGCGGCCTATGGCCGGGAGAATGTCTATGGTGTGCTCATGCCCAACGGCGTGCAGCCGGATATTGACTTTTCCCAGGCCCTGGTGGAGCACCTGCAGATCCCCCACTGCACCATCAACATTCAGGGCGCGGTGCAGGGCGTCCTGACCGAGATGGAGAAGGCGGGGTTTACGCCCAGCCGCCAGACTACGGTGAATCTGCCCTCCCGCATCCGCATGTCCACCCTCTACGCCGTGGCACAGAGCTTGCCCGGCGGCACGGTGATCAACACCTCCAACCTCTCTGAGGATTGGGTGGGCTACTGCACCATTTATGGCGACAGCGCCGGGGCCTTCTCCCCCCTGGGCATGTATACCACCGAGGAGGTCATTGCCCTGGGCCGGGCTCTGGGGCTGCCGGAGCATTTTCTGCAGAAGCCGCCCTCTGACGGGCTCACCGGTCTCACGGACGAGGATAACCTGGGCTTCACCTACCACGCCGTGAACGAATATGTGCGCCGGGGTGTGTGCGACCCGGAGATCAGGGAGAAGATCGACCGGAAGCACAGGGCCAGCCGTTTTAAGTTCACCACCATCCCCGTGTATCACAACGGCCTGCCTATGGCTCTGGAGGAGGAGACGGATTACTATAAGTAAGGCTGGAAAAATCCGCACCGCCACTGCAACCATACTTGACAGGACGGATATTTCTGCTATCATGCGCAAAGAAAGGGTGCTGCCACAAGCGGTTGGCCCTAACGAAGTGAAATTAAGGTTTCATAGAAACCGCCACCGTGAGGGTGGCGGTTTCTTTTTTGAGGGGGAAGTGTAATTTGGCTGGCTATCTGCCGCAGCTGCTCACTGGCCATAATGGGTGGCCACCCAGCGGCGGGTGTGCTCCACAAACCGCCGGGTAGACAGGGAGAGGGCGGTCTTGTCCTTTACTCCGATGCCGATGTTCCGGTAAAACGTCTGGGGCAGGGGGCAGGCCACCAGGGGATAGGGGCAGTGCTCCAGCTCCAGCTCCGGCATGATGCTGATGCCCAAATTGTTGGATACCATGGCCAGGATGGACAGGTCATCCCGCAGGATATACTGGATGTTGGGCCGCACCTGCAGGCGGTCCAGCACGGCCTGCACCTCGTAGTCATCCCCCTCCTGCAGATAGATAAACGGCTCTGTGGACAGAGCCTCTAAGGGGAAGGGGTCCCGCCCGGCCAGGGGATGGCCATAGGAAACAATGACCTGCCACTGGTCCCGGTGCAGCAGCCAGGTGTCCAGGGCTTGGGTTGTGGGCAGGCTGACGAAGCAGCAATCCGCCTGGCCGCTGAGCACCGCCTCCTCCAGCTCCGCATTTTCCACAAAGGGCAGCAGCTCAAACTCAATGTGCGGGTGCTCTGCCCGGAAGGATTTCAGCAGATACGGCAGCCACTGCACGGACACACTGTTGAAGGTGGCTACCCGCACCAGGCCGGTCTCCATGCCCCGGAGGTCGGCAGCCTTTTGCTCCAGCCGGAGGGCGTCGTCGCACAGGGTCTGTATGTAGGGCAGCAGCGCCCGGCCGTCCGCCGTGAGGGTCACGCCGCTCCGGTTGCGCACGAACAGCGGCACCCCCAGCTCCGATTCCAGGGTCGCGATGGTGTGGCTGACGCCGGATTGCGTGAAATGCAGCTCCTCCGCCGCCCGAGTGAAGCCGCCGCAGGCGGCTACCCGCAAAAACACCTGATATTTTCCCATGTTCATGTGCCTCGCCCTCCTTTGCACCCCCAGTGTAACACAGTTTGCCTGCAGGCACAACAAAATTTCATGGAAATGATGAATAAGATTCGTTTTACATATTGCTAAGTTTCTGCTAATATAAAATCAACCAGTAAGCTTACGAAAATCAAAAATTGAAATAGGAGGTCAGAACTATGGCATTGAACATCATTTTGGCCGCTTTGGCCGGTATCTTGGTAATCGTAGGTGTTGTGTCTGCTGCAACAGGCAAGTAATGAATTAAGATTTACCTTTTCTTTTCCAAGCATATTCTTCCCTTTCCCCTTTTAATGCAAAGCCGCCGCTTACTCCAGAAGCGGCGGCTTTGCATTTCTTTTATGGGAGGGCGTGGGTGTGTCAGTGGGAGGCGCATATTGGATTTGCGCATGGATGGGGATTGCGGATCGCCGCACCGGTGGGCGCATCGGTGCGCAGTGGCAGGGCTTGCATGGGATGCAGAGTGGGCTGGGATACTTGAGCTTCGCCCCAAAAAAGCCATCGCCGCACCGGCATGTATACCGGCGCGGCGATTTGCGGTTTTACAGCTGTGAGGACTGAAGCTCACATGGAAGGATCCCCGGCACAGGGGGCCGGACCGTCCTCGGGCAGCTTGGAGATAAGGGTGCGGTGCAGCCGGCGGAAGCACAGCAGCGAAACGAGCAGAGAGAATATCTCTGCAATGGGATAGCACCACCAGACCAGGTTGTCGTTGCCCATGCTGTGGCCGATCTGCGCCAGGACGAAGGCCACGGGGATCAGCAGCACCAGCTGGCGGATGAAGGACACGATCAGCGAATACATGGACTTACCCAATGCCTGAAAGCAGCCGCCCAAGGCAATGCACGCCCCGGCCATGCAAAAGCTCAGGGATATGATCCGCAGGGCCGGGATGCCCACGGACATCATGGTGTCCGTGGCCTTGAAAATTTTCAGCAGGGGGCCGGGGAAGAGCTGGAAGATCACCATGCCCAAAATCATCACACAGGAGGCATAGACGGTGCTGCGCTTGACGGTCTCGATCATGCGGCGGCGCTGCTGGGCACCGTAGTTATAGGCGATGATGGGAATAACGCCGTTATTCAGGCCGAACACGGGCATGAACACAAAGCTGTTGAGCTTGAAGTAGATGCCGAAGGCTGTGGCGGCGGTCTCACGGGCGGAGTGATAGGTGATGAGGATCTTGTTCATGAGGAAGGTCATCACCGAGCCGATGGCCATCATCACTACCGACGGCAGGCCGATGGCGTAAATACTGCCGATGATGCGCCAGTTGGGCCGGAAGCCCCGGAACACCAGGTGAAGCTCCGGGTTTTTCTTCAGATTCAGCACCAGGGCGAAGACGCAGGCAAAAATCTGCCCGATGACGGTGGCAATGGCCGCGCCCGCCACGCCCAGCTTGAATACGAAGATGAAAATGGGGTCCAGAATGATGTTAATAATGGCGCCGGCGCCCTGGGTATACATGGATAGAATGCTGTGTCCGGTGCCCTGGAGCAGCCGCTCCAGCATCATTTGGCCGAAGGCGCCAAAGGACGCGCCCATGACGATCATCAGATACTGGTTGCCCATCTGGATGATCTCCTCCACATCCGTCTGACTGCGGAAGTAGAAGTCCGAAAGCGTCAGCCCCAGCACCGCGCACAGCACAAAGCCCACCAGGGCCAAAAACAGGCCGTTCATAGCCACGGTGTCCGCGCGCTTTTGATCCTTGGCGCCCAGGGCCCGGCCCATGAGGGCATTGACGCCCACGGCGGTGCCCGCGGCCAGGGAAATCATCAGGTTCTGCGCCGGAAACGCCAGGGACACGGCGGTCAGAGATGCCTCGCTGACCCAGGAGACGAACACGCTGTCCACAATGTTATACAGCGCCTGCACCAGCATGGAAATGATGATGGGCAGCGACATATTCCAAATCAGTTTTTTAATGGGCATGACGCCCAGCTTGTTCTCGTTTTGCATAGCTTACCTCTTATTTTGATTCACGTCAAAATAGTATAACATCCTTTCGATGAAAAGAAAAGACCGAAATAGTCCAAAAATAGGATATATTTCGGCCGTTTTTCGTATTTTATGTATTTTCTGCCCAAAAACGGCGAATTTCCTTCTCCGTGCAGGCGGCGCTGCCCTGGGCAAAGCCGCCCCGTCCGCCGCCCCGGCCACGGAGGGCGGCATTCATGGCTTTTATAAAGGGCGTGATGTCCTGCTCCGGGTGGATGACGGCGTATTTGTATCCGCCGTCTGTCCCGGCAAACACGGCACACCGGCCGCTGCAGGTGCGGCTCACGGCGTCGCACAGCCGGCGCACGCTGTCCGGCTCCATGGGCGGCTGCACCAGCAGCACATTCCCTGCGCCCCGGTACTCCTCTGCCAGGCGATGGAACTCCGCCTCCTCCAGCCCGGCGCACCGGGCCTTCAGGCTCTGCACCTCGCCCAGCAGCCGCTCCACGGCCTGGGCGGTCTTGTCGGGCTTCACGGATAGCTCCCGGCCCACGGCGCTGTTTTGCTGCCAGCTTAGGGAGAGGTACTCCAGCGCCCGCTGGCCGCACAGCAGCTCCAGGCGCACGCCGTCCCGGAATTTCTGCCAGCCGATGAATTTCACCAGCCCCACCTGGCCGGATCGGGACACATGGGTTCCGCAGCAGGCGCACATATCGGCCCCGGGAAATTGGGTAATGCGCACCTGGCCGGTCAGCTCCTTCTTGCTGCGGTAGGGGAGGGCGGCCAGCTCCTGGGCGGTGGGATAGAGGGTCACCAGAGAATGGTTTTCCCAGATATAGCGATTGGCCCGGGTCTCAATGTCCAGCACTCCCTCCCAGGGAATGTCGGCGTTGTAGTCGATGATGACGGAGCCCTCCCCCAGGTGAAAGCCGGTGTTGTCGCAGTTATAGGCGGCGCAGAGCATTCCGCTGACGATATGCTCACCGGAGTGCTGCTGCATGTGGTCAAAGCGCCGGGGCCAATCGATCTCCCCGTGGACGGTCTCGCCCTCGGGCAGGGCCCGGTCGCAGGTGTGGAGAATCACCCCGTCCCGCTCGTGGACATCGGTGACCTGGGCGCCGCCTAAAATCCCGTGGTCGGCAGGCTGGCCGCCTCCCTCGGGGTAGAAGGCGGTTTGGTCCAGGATGACCAGCCATTTTTTGCCCTGGGGACGGCAATCGACCACCACTCCGTCAAATTCCCGCAAAAACGCATTTTCATAATATAACTTCACGGTTTCCATGGCGAAAACTCCTTTAAGATAAGGTGGAACATCCCCAGTATGCCGCAAAATGAGGAGAAATGCAAGAGGGAAGGGAAAACAAGCTCCACCGCCCCAACAATAATGCACAGTAGGGCGGGACGATGCCCACATCGTCCCGCCCTACTGTACTCCTTGCCCCCATAGGGCGGGGTGACCACACCTCGTCGCCCGGAATTGCACCGCAACTCATGAAAAATCCCTGTCATTGCGAGGGCGCTCCGCGGCCGTGGCGATCTGCTTCCCCAGCGCCGCGGTTTTTATGTCTCCGACGGCTCCCTTTCTTTCTGCGGCAAAAGAAAGGGAGGAAAGAACGCCGCCAAAACCAAGGTTTTGGAATCCTTTTCGCGGCTGGGGTGTCATCCGCGCCGGTCTCCTCTTACCTCGCGGACCGGGATGTGCAAAATTTGCACCTTGCTTTCGTATGGTCTCTGCGGCGCCATCCGCTGGCCGCTCACGCGGGCCCGCGCTGCCCTGACGCAGCAGGGAAACACTTTGCGTCTGCCGTGTTATGCGCAACATTTCTTGTCATCGTTTCGCAGGGGACGATGCCTACATCGTCCCGCCCGGGAAACGCGGCGTGTGGCGGGGCACGTGGGCCCCGTCCTACATAGTGTTGCGCTGCCGGAGCCGGGCGGACAGGGGCGTCCGCTCCTACAAGGGGAACGGATTCCCACACCGGTGTGCGCACTGGTTCGGAATGACAGGGTAAATTTTTGGGGTGTCATTGCGAGACCGGTGACCGATGTCACCGGTCTCGGCGATCCGTTTTCCCCGGCGCTGCAAAAAGAGGTGACCTTGCGGCCACCTCTTAATTTTTGTTTGCGTGGAGGAGCTTACTCCTCCTCCAGCTGGCCCACCAGAGCAATATGCAGCTCATCCAGCTGCTTTTGCTCCACGGTGGACGGTGCGCCCATCATAATATCCTGGGCGTTCTTGTTCATGGGGAAGGGGATGATTTCCCGGATGGAGCTTTCCCCTGCCAGGAGCATCACCATGCGGTCCACGCCCGGGGCAATGCCCGCGTGGGGCGGCGCACCATAGCAGAAGGCGTTATACATGGCGGGGAACTTTTTCTTCACATCCTCCTCGCCCAGACGTACCATCTCAAAGGCCTTGATCATGATCTCCGGATCATGGTTACGCACAGCGCCGGAGGAAAGCTCCACGCCGTTGCACACCAGGTCGTACTGGTTGGCCATGATGTCCAGGGGATCCAGCTCGCCCCGCTCGGCCTTGAGCAGAGTTTCCATGCCACCGCTGGGCATGGAGAAGGGGTTGTGGCAGAACTCCAGCTGGCCGCTCTCCTCGCCGATCTCGTACATGGGGAAGTCCACGATCCAGCAGAACTCGTACCGCTCCTTGTCCATGTGGCCCTCACAGGCGGCACCGAAGGTCTTGATCATCACGCCCACGGACTTGGTGGCGGCTTCTCCGGCGGCTACCACCACCAAGGTGCCCGGCTTCAGGTTCAGGGTCTTAGAAAGCTCCTCCCGCACGGGTGTCACGAACTTGCCGATGCCTCCGGCCAGCTCGCCGCTCTCATCCACCTTGAACCAGTAGCCCTTGCTGCCGGACTGCACCTGACAATCGGTGAGCAGCTTCTCGATCTGCTTGCGGGTGAGGGTGCAATCGGTGATGTCCACCATCTTCACGGTCTGGCCGCGCAGGGCCTCAAACTCGCTGTTTTCAAAGAGCTCCGTAACATTTTTGCTTGTGAGATCAATGCGCAGGTCGGGCTTGTCGGAGCCGTAGGTTTCCATAGCCTCCAAATAGGGGATGCGCCGGAAGGGGGCGGAGGAGGCCACGCTGTAGGTGCCGAACTTGGCAAAAATCGGGGGCAGTACATCCTCCAGCACGGCGAACACATCGTCCTGGGTGGCGAAGGCCATCTCCATATCCAGCTGATAGAACTCGCCGGGGGAGCGGTCGCCCCGGGCGTCCTCGTCCCGGAAGCAGGGGGCGATCTGGAAATAGCGGTCAAAGCCGGAGGTCATCAGCAGCTGCTTGAACTGCTGGGGGGCCTGGGGCAGGGCGTAGAACTTGCCCGGGTGCTTCCGGGCGGGCACCAGGTAATCCCGGGCGCCCTCCGGGGAGGAGGCGGTGAGGATGGGAGTGGTGATCTCCAGGAAGCCGTGCTCGGTCATGGCGGCCCGGAGGGCCGACACCACCTGGCAGCGCAGGATGATGTTCTGTTTCACGGCGGGATTGCGCAGATCCAGATAGCGGTACTTCAGGCGGGCGGTCTCGTCAGCCTCCCGGCTTCGGTTGATCTCAAAGGGCAGGCTGTTGTAGCGGCAGCGGCCCAGAACCTCAATCTTATTAGGTACCACCTCGATCTCGCCGGTGGCAAGCTTGGGGTTTTTGCTGGCCCGCTCCCGGACCACCCCCTCCACGCTGATGGTGGATTCCTTGTTCAGCCCCTTGATAATGGCCAGCATATCCTCGGTCTCGGCCACCACCTGGGTGGTGCCGTAGAAGTCCCGCAGGACCACGAAGGCCAGGTTGCTGCCCACCTCCCGGACGTTCTCCATCCAGCCCACGATCTTCACGCTCTTGCCCACATCGGCCAGGCGCAGCTGATTGCAGGTATGTGTACGCATCTGCATCATCGTATTCTTCCTCCTGTTTTTGATAATGAATTGTATAATTTGGATTAGATATAACTGCTTGTTTTCGAAATGGGTGCGTTTTTTGTAAAAACAGATTCAGGTAACTGTCATTGCGAGGGCGCTCTGCGCCCGTGGCAATCCGTACCCCAACGCGTTACTCCAAAATCACCGCGCCCTTGTTCTTCTCCGCCAGGCCGGATTGGATCAGGGCCAGAGTCTCGGCAAAGGGCAGCTTGGTCTGCTCACCGGTTTTCATGTCCTTGCAGGCCACCACCCCGGCAGCGATCTCATCGCCACCCAGGAAGATCACATAGGGCACGCCCAGCTTGTCCGCATAGCTCATCTTGGCCTTGAATTTCTTCTGCTCGGTATACAGCTGGGTCCGCACTCCCGCAGAGCGCAGCTTGGTGGACAGGCTGATGGCCGGAGCCAGGTCCTCTGTCATGGGCAGCACCAGCACATCCGCCGGGGCGGTGGGGAGGTCGGGGTTCAGCATCCCCTGCTCACCCAGGACATAGAATAGCCTTGTCAGGCCGATGGAAATGCCCACCCCGGGGAGCTGCCGGTCGGTGTAGTACTCGGCCAGGTTGTCGTACCGGCCACCAGAGCAGACGGAGCCGATCTCCGGGTGATCCAGGAGGGTGGTCTCATACACGGTGCCGGTGTAGTAGTCCAGGCCCCGGGCGATGGTCAGATCCACAGCAAAATTTTCCTCCGGCACACCGAAGTCCGCCAAGTACGCCGTCACGGTTTTCAGCTCGGACAGCCCCTGGTCAAACAGCTCGTGTCGCCCGGCGTAGCCCTCCAGGGCCGCCAGGACATCGGCGTTGGAGCCGGTAATGGCGATGAACTTGAGGATCTCCGCAGCCTGGTCCTCGGTAAGCCCGCAGTCCTCCAGCAGCAGCGCCCGGACCTTGTCCGGCCCGATTTTATCCAGCTTATCCACCGTGCGCATAATGGCCCCGGATTGCTCCGTCAGCCCCAGCATAGCATAGAAGCCGTTGAGGATCTTACGGTTGTTCACCCTGATTTGGAATCGCTTCAGCCCCAGGCGAGTAAAAGTCTGGTAAATAATGGAAGGAATTTCCGCCTCGTTGGTGATGTCCAGCTTGCCATCGCCGATGACGTCAATATCCGCCTGGTAAAACTCCCGGAACCGGCCCCGCTGGGCCCGCTCGCCCCGGTAGACCTTGCCGATCTGATAGCGCCGGAAGGGGAAGGACAGCTCGCCTCCGTGGAGGGCCACATATTTGGCCAGGGGCACGGTCAGGTCAAAGCGCAGAGCCAGGTCGGCATCGCCCTTTTGGAAGCGGTAAATCTGCTTTTCGGTCTCGCCGCCGCCCTTGGCCAGCAGCACCTCGCTGGCCTCGATGATCGGTGTGTCCAGGGGGGTGAAGCCATAGAGGGAATAGGTCTCCCGCAGGATCTGCATCATCCGCTCCATCTGCTGCTGGGGCTGCGGCAGCAGCTCCATAAAGCCCGAGAGGGTCCGGGGCGTCATTTTTGCCATGTTTGTGTTCTCCTTTTATTATGAATTTCGGTTGATGGAAAGTAAAAAACGCTCCCATCCCGTGCATTGGGACGAGAGCGTGATGCTTCGTGGTGCCACCCAATTTCGGCCCCTAAGGGGGGCCCTTTGGCGCTCCTGTTACGGGGAGCGGACCGTGGATGTTTCCATCCCCGCTGGTAGGGCTGTCTTCGCTCTGTGTGCCGGGGCGCGCTTGCAGCCGATGGCGCGCCTCTCTGCTCCGGCGGGGACAGAACTACTCCTGCTCCGTTATCGCGGTATTTCAGCTTATTTTAGCCCATTAGCCGGGAAATGTCAAGCGGTGAAGGGGTTGCTTTTGGGATTGACCACCTCGCGCCAATCCAGGTCGCCCCGGGCCAGGCCCAGCACCAGCATCTCGGCGGTGGCGATATTGCTGGCGTAGGGGATGTTGTTTTTGTCGCACAGGCGGGAGATATAGATGATGTCCGGGGAGGGCTCCTTGGTGTTGGGATCGTCGAAGCAGAGGACCATGTCCAGCTCGTTATAGGCGATGCGGGCGCCGATCTGCTGGCCACCGCCGTGGTTAAAGCTCATAAATCGGTGGATGGTCAGGCCTGTGGCCTCGGCCACCATCTGGCCGGTGGTGGCGGTGGCGCAAAGGGTATGCTTGGCCAGGATGCCGCAATAGGCGGTGCAGAACTGGACCATGAGTTCCTTGCGGTTGTTGTGAGCGATCAGTGCGATATTCATGATTGCGCTCTCCTTTCTGTGCAATAGATAGTCAGTATTAAAATAGCCTCGCAGAGTTCGCGTCCGCAGACTATAAGGTTTTTGGCAGATAGCTCCGACGGATCATACACCGGGAGCTTTTTATAGCTTCATCAGCGGGGCCCTTCCGCCCGCGATGCGTTTGGCAATATTATAGTAGGCCCGGGCGGCATAGAAATTGTCATCCCGCAGGGGCACGCCTTGGTTCAGACACCTGGGGATGTCCGGGTCCTCCGGCACCACGCCCAGCAGGGGCAGGCCCGCAGCGTCCATGGCGTCGTCGATGGTGGTGTGCAGCTGGCGCATGAGCTTTTTGGCCACCCGGTTCACCACCAGGTGGACCTTATCCGTGGGGAAGCGGTCCAGCTCCATCACCGTCCGCTGGGCGTCTCGCAGGGCGGTGACATCCGTGGTGGTCACGACCACCACATGGTCCGCCTCCTGGGTGGCCATGCGGAAGCCCTGACCCAAACCCGCCGGCGCGTCTACCAGGCAAAAGTCATAGCTCTCCTTGATCTGGCCCATGAGGGTCCTGACCTGGGCCGGGTCTACCCGGAAGCCGTCAAAAACCAAGGGCGCCGCCAGCAGGAACAGGGAGGGGTACTTGGGATGGCGCACCACCGCCTCCTCCAGGGTGCAGCGGCCGCCCATCACATCGGAAAAATCCATCAGGGCGCTGTCGCTGAGGCCCAAGGCCAGGTCCAGGTTCCGCAGGGTGATGTCGCAATCCAGGCACAGCACCTTTTTTCCCAGGGAAGCCAGGGCGAAGCCGATGTTGGAGGTGAATGTAGTTTTTCCGGTGCCGCCTTTGCCGGACACCACGGCAATGATCTCGCCCATTGTGCCTCCTTATTTGAGAGGGGATTTTTTGATCCTGGCAAAGGCCCGGGGGAACTGCCGGGGCGTGGGCTTTACCTTGCGGATGAGCATCACCCGGTGCCGCACCTCCGTGCAGGGGACGGTGTAGTCCAGGAGCTTTTCAATTTTTCCGCCCAGCTGCCCGATGGCGCTGCGGGCGCTGTCGATCTCCGCATCCGAATCCACGGATTTCATGGCCAGGAACGCCCCGCCGGGCTTCACCAGCGGCAGCGCCAGCTCGCTCAGCACCGGCAGCGCCGCCACTGCCCGCGACACGGCGTAGCCGTACCGCTCCCGATGGTCGGCGACGAATTCCTCCGCCCGGGCGTGGATGCAGGAAACGTTTTCCAGATTTAGGGCTTCTGCTGTTTCCTGCAGGAAATCGATACGCTTTCCCAGGCTGTCTAGGAGGGTCAGCCGTGCGGTTGGCTCCAGTATGGCCATGGGCATCCCCGGAAAGCCTGCGCCGGTGCCCACGTCCACCACGGCTTGGCCCCGGAAGTCCGCCGCAGTCAGCAGATAGGCGCAGTCCAGCAGGTGCAGCGTGGCCACGTCCCGGGGCTCCGTAATGGCCGTCAGGTTCATGACCTTATTTTTCTCCAGCAGCCGCCGGGCGAATTCCGTTAACGTCGGGATGGCGGCGGCGTCCAGGCCCAGACTCTCCAAGCCTTGCTTCAAAATGGATTCCAAGTTATTTCTGCTCCTTCAGCAGGTCCCGGATCTCGGTGAGCAGCTCCTCGGTGGTGGGGCCTGCAGGCTCTTCGGGCTCCTGGGCCTGCTCCTCCTGCTTCTTCAGGTGCGTCAGCTTGTTCACACCCTTTACCAGCAGGAACACCACAAAGGCGGTGATAATAAAGGAGATGATAGAATTGATAACGGCGCCGATGCCGAAGCCGCCGGGGGCCCACTCGGCAAAGGTGCTGTCGGGAATCAGCAGGCCCAGCAGGGGGGTCAGCAGATTTTGCACGATGGAGGTGACGATGGCGGTGAAGGCGGAGCCTACCACAACGCCCACGGCCATGTCCAGCACGTTGCCGCGCATGGCGAATTCCTTGAATTCCTGAAAAAACTTCTTCATAGTCTTTTCTCCTTAACAGGATGTTAATGCTTGGGGATCAGCACCTCTGTGCCGCCCATGTAGGGCTGCAGAGCCTTGGGGATGCGCACGCTGCCATCGGCCCGGAGATTGTTTTCCAGCAGGGCGATGAGCATCCGGGGGGGTGCTACACAGGTATTGTTCAGGGTGTGGCATAGCTGCATTTTGCCGCTGTCATCCTTGTAGCGGATCTTGAGCCGTCTTGCCTGGGCGTCACCCAGGTTGGAGCAGGAGCAGACCTCGAAATACTTCTGCTGCCGGGGGGACCAGGCCTCGATGTCGCAGGAGCGGCACTTCAGGTCCGCCAGGTCGCCGGAGCAGCACTCCAGCTGCCGCACAGGGATGTCCAGGGAGCGGAACAGCTCTACGCTGTAGCGCCACAGCTTTTCATACCAAGCCTTGCTCTCCTCCGGCTTGCAGACCACGATCATCTCCTGCTTTTCAAACTGGTGGATGCGGTAAATGCCCCGCTCCTCAATGCCGTGGGCGCCCTTTTCCTTGCGGAAGCAGGGGGAGTAGGAGGTGAGAGTCTGAGGCAGAGCGCTCTCCGGGAGGATCTGGTCGATGTAGCGGCCGATCATGGAGTGCTCGCTGGTGCCGATGAGGTAGAGGTCCTCGCCCTCAATTTTATACATCATGCCGTCCATGTCCGTCTGGCTCATGACCCCCTCCACCACATTGCCGTGGATCATGAAGGGGGGGATGCAGTAGGTGAAGCCCTTGTTTATCATAAAGTCCCGGCCATAGGCCAGCACCGCCTCGTGCATCCGGGCGATGTCCCCCAGCAGGTAGTAAAACCCGCTGCCGGAGACCCGGGCGGCGGCGTCCATGTCGATGCCGTCAAACCGCTCCATAATGTCCGTGTGGTAGGGGATCTCAAACTCCGGCACCGTGGCCTCGCCAAAGCGCTCCACCTCCACGTTGCAGCTGTCGTCCTTGCCGATGGGCACGGCGGGGTCGATCATCTGGGGGATGACCATCATGATTTTGTTCAGCGCCGCCTCGGCGTGCTCCTTCTTGGCCTCCAGCTGGGCCATGCGCTCGGCATCAGCCTTTACGGCGGCGTTGTTGGCGTCGATTTGGGCCTGAAGCTCCGCCTTTTTGGCCTCGTCTGTGCATTTTTTCAGCTGGCCGAACAGGGGCCCGTTGGCCTTGGACAGCTTGTTGCGCTCCGCCTTCAGAGCCTCGCCGTCAGCAATGGCCTGGCGGCGCTCGGCATCCAGGGCGATGGCCTCGTCCACCAGGGGCAGCTTGGCGTTTTGAAATTTCTTGCGGATGTTCTCTTTTACCAGGTCGGGATTTTCCCGCACAAATCTAATGTCCAGCATTTTGACTTCCTCTCTGTTTCATGTGAAACAATTTATTTCAGCGTCAGCGCGTTCAGGGCGTCCAAGAGGTTATTCAGGTCGTCCACGCCGTAGTATTCCAGCTCAATGCGGCCCTTTTTGCGGCCGCTGACGATCTTGCAGCCCCGGCCCAGGTGCGCGCCCAGGGACTTGGCGGCCTCCTCGGCGTAATTCACCTCCAGGCCGCCGGTGGTAACGGCGGGCTGGGCCTTCTCCTGGGCGGTGAGCTTTTTCACCAGCAGCTCCGTCTGCCGGACGGAAAGGTCCGACTTGAGGATAGCATCCGCTGCCTTTTCCTGCAGGGCAGGGGAGAGGGGCAGTATAGTCCGGGCGTGACCGTTGGACAGGCGCCCGTCCTCCACCATAGCGCGCACCGGGGGGCACAGGTTCAGCAGACGCAGGGCGTTGGCCACGGCGGAGCGGGATTTGCCCACCCGCTGCGCGGTCTCCTCCTGGGTGAGATTGTACTGGGTCATCAGCTGCTGATAGCCCTCAGCCTCCTCCATGGGGTTCAGATCCTCCCGCTGCAGGTTCTCGATCATGGCCAGCTCCATGGCCTTGCGGTCGTCAGCCTCGATGACGATGGCCGGCACTTGGTCCAGACCTGCCATCCGGGCGGCCCGCCAGCGGCGCTCGCCGGCAATGATCTGATAATAGCCTGATTGGAGCTTGCGCACCGTCAGGGGCTGGATGATGCCGTGCTCGCGGATGGAATCTGCCAGATCTGCCAGAGCATCGGGGTCGAATTGCTTTCGCGGCTGAGAGGCGCAGCTCTCCACTTGGGAAATGGGCAGGTAAAGGCTGCTTTTCTCCTCGCTTGTGTCCATTACATTGTCGCCCAGCAGGGCGGCCAGGCCCTTGCCCAGGCCCTTCGCGTTATTTGCCATAGGAATTTACTCCTCCTTACCTGTGCCGTTTTTTCGCAGAAATTCATCCGCCAGGGCGCTATATGCCTCCGCACCGCGGCAGGTGCGGTCGTATGCGTGGATGGGCTTGCCGTGGCTGGGTGCCTCGGACAGCCGGATGTTCCGGGGAATGACGGTGCTGTATACCTTCCCCGGGAAGAAGCGCTTGATCTCCTGAGCCACCTGTATGGCCAGGTTGGTGCGCCCATCGAACATGGTCAGCAGAACGCCCTCAATTTCCAGCTTTGGGTTCAGGCCCCGGCGCACAATGCGCACTGTGCCCATGAGGTCGCTGAGCCCTTCCAGGGCGTAATATTCTCCCTGCAGCGGCACCAGCAGGCTATCTGCCGCACACAGCGCGTTCAGGGTCAGCAGCTCCAGGGAGGGAGGGCAATCGATAAATATATAGTCATACCGGTCTGCCACCTGATCCAGGGCTCGTTTCAGCAAGAACTGACGGCCCTCCAGGTCGATCATCTCCACGCCGGCTCCGGCCAAAGCCTTGCTGCTGGGCAGCACATCACCATAGGGAGTGGTGACGATGATCTTCTCTGTCTCCACGCCGTTAATGAGTGCGTCGTATACGCCGTTGGAACGGGATTTGTCCACACCCATACCGGAGGTGGCGTTGGCCTGAGGATCAAAGTCGCACAGCAGCACCCGCAGACCTCTGGCAGCCAGGATGGCGGCCAAATTCACGCAGGTGGTGGTTTTGCCTACCCCGCCCTTTTGATTCACGATTGCAACAACTTTAGCCATGTTCCCACTCGCCCCTCCATTTTTCTGTCATGCACATTATTATATACCATTCCGGCCGCCCGTTTCAATAGATTCTGATAAAAAATTTGAAAAGTCTCCTGTTTCATGTGAAACATTTATCACGAGGCAGGGGAGAGAAGGTGTTTCACATGAAACAACATAAAAGAAGTCCCTGGGGATGTTTCATGTGAAACATCCCCAGGGCATACAAAAAAGCATCGCAGAGTTCGCGTCCGCAGACACAAGCAACTAAATCAGCAGCACCCCACCGTACCCCGGCAGCGTCAGATGTACCGCGCCGTCCGGGACTAAGAACTGCTGGCCGGTCATGGCATCCGTGGCGGTGCCGCCAAGCCAGGGGAGGGTCAGATCCAAAGGCTCCGCTCCGGCGTTCATAGCGGCCAGGGTTACCTGATTGCCTGCCCGGCGCTGCACTGCCAGACCGCTGCCCCTGGCGTAGGGATAGGTGATGTCACCTTGCTGCAGGGAGGCTCGCTCCCTTCGCAGCTGGCCCAACCGCCGGAACCAGGCCGGCAGCATTGTGTCCTCCTGTCCCCAAGGGTAGGTGCGGCGGTTCAGAGGATCCTCATAGCCCTGCTGCCCGGCCTCGTCTCCGGCGAACACGGTGGGGGAGCCGGGGAAGGCGTACAGCAGCAGCGCTCCCAGCATCAAACGCCGCCGTGCCAGGTCATATCCGGCCGGGGTAAGCCGGGCTTGAGCCCGTTCCGTCTTGCTCTCCGGTGTGGGCTCGCCGCCCAGAAGGGTCAGGATCCGGGGCGTATCGTGAGTGCCCAGAAAGTTCATGGCACTGTAGAAGGCGGGGGCCGGATAATTCTCCCGAAGGGTTTCCATGCTGTCGCGGAAGGCGGCGGCATCGCCGCCCAGCAGCCAGTCCATGGCCGCCTTGCGGAAGGGGTAGCTCATGAGTCCGTGGGTCTCCCGGCCCAGGAGATAGCGGCGGCGCTGGCCGTAAGCGATCTTGTTGGTGCCGTCCTCCCACACCTCGCCCAGAAGCACAGCGTCGGCCTTTTCCTCCTCCAGGGCGGCGCGGAGCTGGGCAATGAAGCTGTCGGGCAGTTCGTCGGCCACGTCCAGCCGCCAGCCGTCCGCCCCGCAGCGCAGCCAGTGGCGCACCACGGAATCCTCACCCTGGATAATAAACTCCCGGTAGGACGCCTGAGTCTCCTCCACTGCCGGCAGGGTCTTGATGCCCCACCAGGCGTCGTATTCCTCCGGCCAGCGGGTGAAGCGGTACCAATTATAATAAGGAGACTCCCGGGACTGGGCCGCCCCCACCTCCGGGTATGACCCGTCTGCGTTAAAATATCGGCTCACGCTGCCTGTGTGGTTGAACACCCCATCCAGCAGCACGCGCATTCCCCGTCTATGGGCCTCCCGACACAGCGTCCGGAAATCCTCCTCCGTCCCCAACATGGGGTCGATGGCCAGGTAGTCGGCAGTATTGTACCGGTGGTTGGAGGCCGCCTCGAAGATGGGGTTGAGATACAGCGTCGTCACCGACAAGCTCTGCAAATACTCCAGCTTCGCTGTGATTCCCGCCAGATCGCCGCCAAAGAAGTCGCAGTTGCGAATTTCTCCCTGGGCGTCCGGCAGATAGTCCGGCGTGCCCGCCCAGTTTTCATGGACAGTCCGCCGACCCACCATCCCCTCTGGCCGGGGCATGCGGCTGCGGCAGAACCGATCCGGGAAAATCTGATAGCTGACCCCCTGACCGAACCACCCGGGGGTGCGGCTCTGGCCATCATACACTGTCAGCTGCCAGCGTCCGCCGTTTTTGTCCAGGCGAAGGGCTTGCCCGTTGGGCCGCGTCAGGGAAAAGGCGTACCACACCAGCTCCGGCTCCTCCGGCGTCCGGTATACGCACCGGAGCGCCCCGTCGGCCCAGGTCATGGGGATGGCCCGCTCCTGCCCGGAAAATTCTTCCAGGAGCAGCAGCTGCCCGCATGTGACCTCCTCCGGCCCGGCAAACACGGAAAAAGACACTTCGGTGCCGCAGGGCGCGGCACCGAAGGGAGATTTACAGGCGGGATCTCTGGAATTAAAATAGATAGACATAGACATGCTCCTCATTGCAGCAGGGTGTTTTCCCCTGTGACG
>OHJE01000457.1_pt1 | contig 17994 bp, 15 predicted proteins | sample 1568491 | NCBI WGS metagenome assembly OHJE01 (sample SAMEA3879609, study PRJEB24766) | human gut metagenome | biome: human-associated habitat; feature: feces | place: USA | collected 1985/1987
ATGGAGCAGGAGCGGGGACTCGACCGCAACGCGGCGCTTGCCGATATGCGCTACAGCTTCATTGAAAAGCTGGTGAAAGACGCGGTCGTCAAGCCGAAGGAGAGCCGCCAGCACAAAAGAAGCGTGCAGGCGGATAAAATCCTGACTGGCAAATACACGGCGATTCCGATTTTTATCGGCGTCATGTTCCTGATTTTCTTTTTGACGTTCCATGTGATCGGCGCGTTTCTGAGCGACCTGCTGGCGCTCGGCATTGACCGGCTGACGCAGATTGTGGACGCAGCGCTGACGGCGTATGGATTAAACCCCGTGGTGCAGAGTCTGATCATTGACGGCATTTTCGAGGGCGTGGGAAGCGTTCTGAGCTTTTTGCCCGTCATTGTGACGCTGTTTTTCTTCCTGTCTATCCTGGAAGACACGGGCTATATGGCGCGTGTGGCGTTTGTGATGGACAAGCTGCTGCGGCGCATCGGTCTTTCCGGTAAGTCGATTGTGCCGATGCTCATTGGCTTCGGCTGTACGGTGCCGGCAGTCATGGCGACAAGGACGCTGCCGTCGGAGCGCGACCGGACCATGACGATCCTGCTGACGCCCTTTATGAGCTGCTCGGCGAAGATTCCGATCTACGGCTTTTTCTCGGCGGCATTTTTCCCGGAGCATGCGGCGCTGGTGATGATTGCGCTGTATCTGTTCGGCATCCTGATGGGTATCCTTGCGGCGCTGGTTCTGGAAAAGACGGCATTCCGCGGCAGACCTGTGCCGTTTGTGATGGAGCTTCCCAATTATAGATTACCGTCGGTCAAGAGCGTGGCACTGCTTCTGTGGGAAAAGGCAAAGGATTTTCTGGAGCGGGCGTTTACGGTCATTTTCCTGGCGACGATTGTCATCTGGTTTTTGCAGAGCTTTGATACGCGGCTGAACGTGGTAACCGACAGCGCCGGAAGTCTTCTTGCCATCATCGGGCAGCGCATTGCGCCCGTTTTTGCGCCCCTGGGCTTTGCCGACTGGCGCTGCGCGGCGGCGCTCATCTCCGGCTTCATCGCAAAGGAGTCAGTGGTCAGCACGCTGGAAATCCTGCTCGGTACGAGCGCGTTGGGCGCACTTTTCACAACGAAAAGCGCGGTGAGCTTCCTGGTCTTTACGCTTTTGTATACGCCCTGCGTGGCTGCGATTGCGGCAATCCGGCGTGAGGTCGGCTCGGGGTTCCGCGCGGGCGTTATTGCGCTTTGTCAGTGCTGTGTGGCATATCTGGCGGCGTTTGCCGTATTTTCGCTGCTGCGGCTTTAGGAGGTCGGCATGGGAGCTTTGATTCTGGCGCTTCTGGCGCTCTGGATTGTCCTTGCTGTGCGGAAACGGAAAAAATCCGGCGGCGGGTGCGGCTGCGGCTGCCCCGGCTGCACGGGAAAACCGGACGAGTGTAAAAAATAAACAGCATGCGCCTCCCCGTGGTCTCATACGCTGAGAACGGGGAGGCGGTTTTTATGGGGGAATATCTAAAGCGCAACGGAAGGCTGCTGCTTGCGGCAGTGGTGATCGTGCTGTTCTGCGCGGCTCTGCCGGAGCTGTTTGCGGCGGGCAAGGCAATCGAAACAGGCTCGTGGGGGCTGAGCTTCCGCGAGGAGGGAAAAGAGCCGGTCGGAAATGCCAGCCGGCAGGCGCTCGAGAGCTACGACGCGGTCTACGTGGGAGACGGAAAAGAAAAGGTGATCTACCTGACCTTTGATGCAGGCTTCGAAAACGGCTACACGGCGTCGATTCTCGATACCCTCCAGGCGCACAATGCGCCCGCGTGCTTTTTCGTCGTGGGAAACTATCTGGAAACCGCGCCGGAGCTGGTCCGGCGGATGGTGAACGAAGGGCACATCGTTGGCAACCACACGTACCACCACTACGACATGTCGAAAATTTCCGATGCGTCAAGCTTTCGGAAGGAGCTTTCCGACGTGGAGACGCTCTATGAGCAGACGACGGGCGAGGTCATGCAAAAATACTACCGTCCGCCGCAGGGCATTTACAGCGAGGAAAACCTGCGCATGGCAAAGCAGCTCGGCTATCGGACGGTGTTCTGGAGCCTTGCCTATGTCGACTGGTATCAGGACGATCAGCCGACGAAGGAGCAGGCGTTTTCCAAGCTTCTTCCCCGCATCCATCCGGGCGCGGTGGTGCTGCTGCACTCGACATCGCGGACAAACGCGGAAATTTTAGACGAGCTGCTGACAAAATGGGAGACTATGGGCTACCGGTTTGCAAGCCTCGACGAGCTGTATGAAGCCGGTGCATGAGGAACCAATTGCGGGGCGCTGCATAACATGGAATGAGCGAGCGACAGACGCTACGTTATATTTCAGGAGGTTTCGTTATGTCTTGCAATAATTCTTCCGGTATCTGCGCCTTCGGCAACAGCTGGTGGTGGATCATTGTTCTGGTCATTATTTTTGTCCTGTGGAACGGGAACAGCAATGGCTGCGGCTGCGGCTGCGACAACGGCTGCTGCTGAACCCCGGACATAAAGGAAGGCGGCATTGCCGCCTTCCTTTACGTTACGGCGAAAAAAGCTGCGGACCGTTAGATTTTGCTTGTGTTTTCGCGCAGAACGCGATACAATCAATCGTAATACATTGCTGGAGGAGAGCGCGATGAAAAAGCTGCTGCTGCGCCTGTTTGTGAAGAATCACACCGATACACGCAATCCGGCGGTCCGGACGCAATATGGAAAGCTTGCCGGCATCACCGGCATTTTCTGCAATCTTTTGCTGTTCGCGGGAAAGCTGGTGGTGGGGACGCTCTGCAAAAGTGTTTCCATTACTGCCGACGCCGTCAATAATCTGTCAGACGCCTCCAGCTCGGTCGTAACGCTTTTGGGTTTCAAGTTTGCCGGAAAGCCTGCTGACCCGGAGCACCCGTATGGGCACAACCGGATGGAATATCTGTCGGGGCTTTGCGTGGCGGTAATGATTCTGCTCATTGGCGCGGAGCTGGTCAAAACCTCAGTGGCTAGGATTGTCTCGCCGGAGCCTGTGGAATTTTCACTCGCAATTGTGCTGGTGCTGGTGGGCTCCATTCTGCTCAAGCTCTGGATGGCGGGCTTTAACCGCTCGCTCGGCATGGCAATTGATTCTGCTGCGCTTGCCGCGGCGGCAGCGGATAGCCGCAACGACGTGATTGCGACCGGCGCGGTGCTGGTATCCTGCGTGGTCGGAAAGCTGACGGGCGCCAGAATTGACGGCTGGACCGGGCTTTGCGTGGCACTTTTTATTCTGTGGTCCGGCATCGGCATTGCGAAAGACACCATCGACCCGCTGCTCGGCATGGCGCCGGATGAACATCTGGTCCGGCAGATTACAGATCTGCTGCTCGCGCAGGACAAGGTTCTCGGCGTCCATGATCTCATGATTCACGACTACGGACCCGGCAGGCGCTTTGCAAGCGCGCATGTGGAGATGGACTACCGCGAGGATGTTTTGGACGCGCACGAGCGGATTGACGAGCTGGAGCGGCAGGTGAGACGAGAGCTCGGCGTGGAGCTGGTCATTCACTATGACCCCATCGTTACCGACGACGAGGAGCTGACGCGGATTCATGCACGCGTGGTGGAAATTCTCAAGGGGGTCGATCCCCAGCTTGCGGTCCACGATTTTCGCATGGTGCGCGGCAGCCGGCATACAAACGTCATTTTTGACATGGTTCTGCCGTTTTCCATGGAGAACCGGAAGCAGGAGCTGCGCGAGCTGGTAGAGCGCGAACTGCAGACGGACGGAAAGCAGTACCACGCAGTCATTACCTTCGACATGCAGGCGTTCAACGAGCTGCCGGAAAAGTCCGTATCTCCGGAAAAAACCTGAGCTTCCGGTGGAAATTAGGCTTTACTTTTTGGATGCCGTGTGGTATTCTTAATAAGCTGGCGCAATGCGCCGGAGCCCCTGCGCTCAGTTCCGGGAGACAGCCTGGTTTTTACACGGGCGATTCTGCCATACCTGCAACTTAGGCAGTGGGAAATGATTTTTGAAAGGTGGAAACACACTATGATGCGCAAAGAAGAAAAGACTGCTATCATTGAGCAGTACGCAACCCATCCCGGCGACACCGGTTCTCCCGAGGTCCAGATCGCTGTCCTGACCTCCAGAATCAACGAGCTGACCGAGCACCTGCGTGTTCACAAGCACGACAACCACTCCCGCCGCGGTCTTCTGATGATGGTCGGTAAGCGCAGAAGCCTGCTTGACTATCTTGCCAAGAAGGACATCAACCGCTATCGTGCAATCGTTGCAAAGCTGGGTCTGCGTAAGTAAATCCGCAAATAAAAAGGGCGGTCGCAGACCGCCCTTTTTAAGCACGTCAACCAATCCAACCAGCGCATGGGAGCTCGCTTTAGCAGTTGAAAGTAGCGCCTGCGGTCAGACGCCAGTTTCAAGTGCTAAACCTCCCACGCGCGCACAAAAAACACACAGGAGGTTCTTTCATGATTACGCACAAGCAGTACCCGAATCACCACATTTTTGAAACCGAAATCGGCGGACGCACCTTTACGGTCGAGACCGGCAAGGTCGCTGAGCTCTGCAACGCCGAAGCAATCTGCCGCTACGGAGACACTGTCGTCCTCGTTACCGCGGTTGCATCGCCCCTGCCCAAGTCCGGCATTGACTATTTCCCGCTGACCATCGAGGTCGAAGAGCGGATGTACGCCGTCGGCAGAATCCCGGGCTCTTTTAACCGCCGCGAGGGCAAGCCCTCCGACCGAGGCGTTCTCATCTCGCGTCTGATCGACCGCCCGATGCGCCCGCTGTTCGATGAAGAGCTTCGCAACGACGTCGTTCTGACGAACACCATTCTTGCCCAGGACTACGATAACCCCGTGGAAATCGTCGCGTCCATCGGCTCGTCTCTCGTCATCGCCTACTCTGACATTCCCTGGAACGGTCCGACGGCGACCACCAATGTCTGCTATCTCGATGGCAAGTATATTGTCAACCCCTCGCAGGACGAGCGCAACGCCTGCCAGTGCTTCGTGACCATCGCGTCGACCCATGAGAAGGTCGTCATGATCGAAACCGAGGCAAACGAAGTCAAAGAAGACATCCTCATGGAGTGCATCAAGCTTGCCCATGAGACCAACGTCAAGGTTGTCGAGTTCATCAACACCATCGTCGACACCATCGGCAAGCCCAAGTTCACCTTCGAGAAGGCCGCCGTGAACCACGAGCTGCTGGACGACCTGATGAACTACGGCCTGAACCAAATCGAGTACGCTCTGGATACCGACGACAAGAACGTCCGGGAGGAGCGTCTGACTGCCGCCCGGCTGGACTTCGCCGAGAAGTTTGCCGACAAGTACGAGGACTTCGATACCCACATTGAGGTATGCCTGTACAAGATGCAGAAGAAGGTCGTCAAGAAGTGGCTGCTCCAGGGCAAGCGTGTAGACGGCCGTGGCATGGACGAGATCCGTCCTCTGGCCGCCGAGGTGGGCGTCATCCCGCGCGTACACGGTTCCGGCCTCTTCACCCGCGGCCAGACCCAGGTGCTCTCCGTCTGCACCCTGGATACCCTGTCCGCCAATCAGAAGCTGGACACCATCTGGGAGGAGACCGAGAAGCGCTACATGCACCACTACAACTTCCCCGGCTACTCCGTAGGCGAGGCCAAGCCCGCCCGCAGCCCCGGCCGGCGTGAGATCGGCCACGGCGCTCTGGCAGAGCGTGCCCTGCTGCCCGTGATTCCTCCGGTGGAGGAGTTCCCCTACGCCATCCGCGTGGTATCCGAGGTGGTGTCCTCTAACGGTTCTACCTCCCAGGGCTCCATCTGCGGCTCCACCCTGGCGCTGATGGATGCGGGCGTGCCCATCAAGGCCCCGGTAGCCGGCATCTCCTGCGGCCTGATCCAGGACGACGACGGCTCCTTCACCACCTTTATCGACATCCAGGGCGTGGAGGACTTCCACGGCGAGATGGACTTCAAGGTGGCCGGCACCAAGAAGGGCATCACCGCCATTCAGATGGACCTGAAGAACGACGGCCTGACCATGGAGATCATCAAGAACGCTCTGGACATCACCTATGATGCCCGTGTGCAGATCCTGGACCAGGTGATGCTGCCCTGTATCGCCGAGCCCCGACCCGAGGTCAGCAAGTACGCCCCCAAGATGGTCACCCTGCACATTGACCCGGACAAGATCCGCGAGGTCATCGGCAAGGGCGGCAGCGTGATCCAAAAGATCGTGGCAGAGTCCGGCGCCAAAATTGACATCGATGACGACGGCACCATCCACATCGCCTCCCCCGATGCCGAGAGTTGCGCCATCGCCAAGAAGTGCATTGACGACATCGTGTTCGTGCCCGAGGTGGGCGCCCTGTACTATGGCCGCGTGGTGCGCCTGATGACCTTCGGCGCCTTCGTGGAGCTGGCCCCCGGCAAGGACGGCCTGGTGCACATCTCCAAGCTGGCCGACCACCGCATCGAGAAGGTGGAGGACGCCTGCAAGGTGGGCGACATGATGTGGGTGAAGGTCACGGAGATCGATGAAAAGGGTCGCGTGAACCTGAGCCACAAGGACGCCATGAAGGAGATCAAGGCCAAGGAGGCCGCCGGCGAGCCTATTAAATAAGGCGCGGATTTTTCCTGAATACTGCAAAAGGAGGACACCCGGTTGGTGTCCTCCTTTTTTGTGCGGCAGCGGACAGCCGCCTGCGATATATCCCCCTATATTGACAAGCTTTTCCTATGGTTTGCTATAATTTCGCCAGGTGCCGCACGAACGGCAGGACTTCTCCGGGGCATTTTTTGAATTTCCCGACAGTTTTCCCGCATTTTTTTCGCCCGCTTCTGTTATATTCAAAAAAAAGGAGGCGGTTTACGTGAAAAATACTCTTAAAAACGACTTCCTCTCCAGCCGGGTCCGGTACATACCCTTAGAGCACATCGTGCCCAATCCCCACCAGCCCCGGCGGGATTTTGACCCGGCGGCCCTGGCGGAGCTGGCGGACAGCATCCGCCAGTACGGCGTCCTGCAGCCTGCCACGGTGCGTACCCGGGGCCGGGACTATGAGCTGGTGGCCGGAGAACGGCGTTTCCGGGCCGCCAAGCTGGCGGGGCTGAAGGAGCTGCCGTGCCTCATCGCCCAGGTGGGAGAGGAGGACTCGGCCCTGCTGGCCCTGATGGAAAATCTCCAGCGCCGGGACCTGAATTACATGGAGGAGGCAGCGGCCATTGCCCAGCTGGTGCAGCGGTGGGGCCTGAGCCAGGAGGAGGCGGCCCGGAAGCTGGGCAAAAGCCAATCCGCCGTAGCCAATAAGCTGCGGCTGCTGCGCCTGCCCGGCACCGTGGTGGAGCTGCTGCAGCAGGGAGACCTGTCCGAGCGCCACGCCCGGGCGCTGCTGCGCCTGGCAGACGAGGAGGAGCAGCTGGCGGCGGCGAAAACCATCATCGCCCGGGGGCTGAATGTGGCGCAGACAGAGGAATACATCGAGTCGCTGCTGCGGAAGATCCAGGTCACGCCGCCCCACCGGCGGCCCACGTTCATCCTCAAGGATGTGCGGCTGTTCCTCAACAGCCTGGACCGCTCCCTGAGCCTCATGCGCTCGGCAGGAGTGGACGCCGCCTGCGGCCGCCAGGACACGGAGGACGAGATCCTGCTCACCATCCGGATACCTAAGGCTAGGAGGGTGGGGTGAAAAATCAGGAGCGGACTGAATTCAGTCCGCTCCTGGGGTTGTTCAATTGATGCTGTCGATGTTCATCGAGAATCCAAGAACCTCTCCAACACTGATGATCTTTCCGCGCACAGTAATGGGGGATTCCGTGCCGATCTCCATGATCTGCTGCTTTTGCGTGTCATCTTTTATATAGCACTGCACATTCTGGAGAATATAGTTATAATCAGTCGGAGCTGCACCTACGCCAATGTACTTCCCATCGCTGTCCACAACATCCAGGTAACCCTCAATTTCCACGTACTGATCCTTGAAATCGGATTGTGCCTTCATGGCGTTGTTCTTCAGCGCATCGAATAGCTCTGTAACATTATAATGCGTGTAGGAAATGGGCTGCTGCGGAGTCATAGGCTCGTCCAGCGCGGGTTTATCGCCGGATTTTGAGCCGGATGTGCCGCCAACAATTGCAGCGATGATCACCACAACAACGACCCAGAACCACCACTTTTTCGTTATGGGCCGTTTTACTTTTGCGCCGCACTGGGGGCAGGTTTTTGCTGAGGTTGCGATCTCCGCACCGCAGGAATCGCAGGTTGTCAATTTCTCTTTCAATGTTTTTTCCTCCTTTTATTTGCGAAGCGTGGACATCTCCGTGTTCATAATAGTAAAAATATTTACTAAAGTCAATAGTAAATATTTTTACTTGCGTATACTACCTCACAGAAAGGTGGGGGAAGATATGAATGCGTATACCATTAATCTGCGAAATCTCCGGGAGGATCACGACCTGACCCAGCAGCAGGTGGCGGAGTATTTGGGGACATCGCAGACCATGGTGGCCCGGTATGAGCGGGAGGCCAGCGAGCTGCCCTTGCGGCATTTTATCCGCCTTTGCCAGCTCTATCAGGTGTCTGCTGATGAGGTGTTGGGGCTGCGGCGCAGAAAATAAAAAACACGAGGGACAGGCGATGCGCCTGTCCCTCTCTGTGCTATAGCTATAAATATTACTTCTTTTTCTTTGTCCGCTCCTCAATTTTCTTGCCCGCCCATTTGGCCAGGTTTACGCAGGCGGCAGCGGTGACCGCCAGCAGCACGGTGCCCAGGGCAAGCTGCTTTTTCGGCTTCATATCAGTACGCCAGCCTCTCTGCAAGGTAAGCCTTCAGCTCACTGATAGGCACGCGCACCTGCTCCATGCTGTCCCGCTCACGGACGGTGACGCAGTTGTCGCCGGCCTTTTCCGCGTCGCCCACGGTGTCAAAGTCCACGGTGATGCAGAAGGGTGTGCCCACTTCGTCCTCCCGGCGATAGCGCTTGCCGATGGAGCCGGTCTCGTCGAAGTCGATCATCCACTCCTTGGCCAGCTCCTCGTAGATCTTGCGGGCAGGCTCGGACAGTTTCTTGCTCAGGGGCAGGACGGCCGCCTTGTAGGGGGCCAGGGCCGGGTGCAGGTGCAGCACCACGCGCACATCGTTCTTGCTCTCGTCCACCGTTTCCTCGTCGTAGGCGTCGCACAGCACAGCCAGCACGCTGCGCTCCACGCCCAGGGACGGCTCCACCACATAGGGGATGTAGCGCTGGTTGGTCTCGGGGTCAAAGTAGGTCAGATCCTTGCCGGAGGTATTCTGATGCTGGGTCAGGTCGTAGTCGGTGCGGTCCGCCACGCCCCACAGCTCGCCCCAGCCGAAGGGGAACAGGAACTCAAAGTCCGTGGTGGCCTTGGAGTAGAAGCACAGCTCCTCGGGATCGTGGTCACGCAGGCGCAGGTTCTCATCCTTCAGGCCGATGCCCAGCAGCCAGTTATGGCAGAAGGTGCGCCAGTAGTTGAACCACTCCAGATCGGTGCCGGGCTTGCAGAAGAACTCCAGCTCCATCTGCTCAAACTCCCGGACACGGAAGATGAAGTTGCCCGGGGTGATCTCGTTGCGGAAGGACTTGCCGATCTGGCACACGCCGAAGGGCAGCTTGCGCCGGGTGGTGCGCTGGGTATTGACAAAGTTGGTGAAGATGCCCTGGGCGGTCTCAGGCCGCAGGTACACGGTGTTCTTGGCATCCTCGGTGACACCCTGGAAGGTCTTGAACATCAGGTTAAACTGCCGGATATCGGTGAAATTATGCTTGCCGCAGGAGGGGCAGGGGATGCTCTTGTCGTCGATATACTCCTTCATCTCCTGCTGGGAAAAGGCGTCGATGGGCTTGGGCAGCTCCACGCCGTTTTCATGGCACCAATCCTCAATAAGCTTGTCGGCCCGGAAGCGCTCCTTGCACTCCTTGCAATCCATAAGAGGATCGGAAAAGCCCGCCAGATGGCCGCTGGCCACCCAGGTCTGGGGATTCATCAGAATGGCCGCATCCTGGCCCACGTTGTAGGGATTTTCCTGGACGAACTTCTTCCACCAGGCCTTCTTGATATTGTTCTTCAGCTCCACACCCAGGGGGCCGTAGTCCCAGGTGTTGGCGAGGCCACCGTAGATCTCGGACCCGGCGAAAATAAAGCCGCGGTTTTTACACAGGGCAACGATCTTGTCCATGGTTTTCTCGGTGTTTTTCATAGTGATTCTCCTTTATGGTTAGATTTTTCAGTTCAGTAAAAAAACGCCCTGAACTGCCGACGCAGCTCAGGGCGAACTAAAAGCATAGTCCGTGGTTCCACCTGAATTCGGAAAAATCCGCACTCAACGGCCATAACGGTGCCATCCGGCGGGCATTTCCTCCCGCAGCTCCGGGCCGCCACGCCCATCATCGCCTGTAATGCGTTTAGGGTATCACTTTTTTCCCCGGGAGTCAAGAGAAACTTTTGTGTGTGACGACCCAATATAAATTTTTGCGTAGGGGCGACCCTTGCGGTCGCCCGCCTTACCGCACCCCCGCAAACCCGTTGCCTTCCTTGCCTAAAGGGAGGGGGACCAACCGAAGGTTGGTGGAGGGATTTTTGTGGGGTAAATGCTGCGCGTTTTCTGTAAATTCGTACGGGGAAGAATCCCCCAGTCACGGCTTCGCCGTGCCAGCCCCCTTTAGGCAAGGGGACCATCAACCCCTCCGACGCTTCGCGCCCGTCCTCATACCGTATTTCCCAACGCACTTGCTGGGAAAATATTTTCTATCAGTTATCGTTCATCCCAAACCGAATCGACTGTAGCTTTTCTTTCCAAAGGCTCTCGGTATGGATGACCTCGTCATCCGTCAGTGTTTTCGGGAGAACCTGCAAAATGGAAAACTGGAAAAATTTATATCGGTCCGGGTGTGCGCAGATCACTTCCTTCATCAGCTTATTGTGCCCGTGCAGCGAATCCACATAAATACGCCACCGCCCCAAAAGACCGTCCTTGCCATAGGCAGAGCCCACATACTGCTGCCCACTCTTGGTATCTACGATCAGATATACTGCATTCACCGCAGACAGGGCTGCCTGCCACAGCTCGTAAACATCCTTGTTTTCCACAACATCTTTCAGCTCGGCATAAGTAAGCACAACCTTGTCATAGCCGATAAACGGCTTTTTGACCGGGGAGTCAATAGCCAAAACATCCTTCTCCGTGGTGCCCTTTTGGTGCCACGACAGTGCAGCCTTGCCCCACTCAATCACCAGGCGATGCTCGTATTCCTTGAGATTGTCAACGGGCTCCAGGTCGAAGTAATCATACTTTCCTTCAAAGCGCCCCTTAAGGGGGAAGCCTGTCGGCTCCAAATTCGGTGTGGCCGACACAGAGCCGTTCACCTTGTAGCAGGCAAACATCCGGGCGGTGGTGCCCTCCCCGCTGACGAACACGCACCAGTAGTCGTACCCCTTGCTGAAGCCGGGCTTTTGAATGCGGGTGTACTCCCATACCATCTGCGGCTCAGAGTAATAACATTTAGAAAAATCCTTATCGCCTAAAGAGTGGCGAATCAGCTTCACCTTGGCCGGGTCTAACCCGGCTTTTTCTAAAATATCCGAAAAGTGTAAAATAGACACAATAAAGCCCCCTCAGCTCACATCGATCATATCCAGATACTTATACCCGTTCTCGGCGATATACTCCTTCCGCCCCGCCAGGTTATCCCCCAGCAGGAGGTCAAAAATGCGCTCGGTCTCCGCGGCCTCGTCCGGCAGGACCTTTACCAGCCGCCTTGTCTCCGGGTTCATGGTAGTCAGCCACATCATCTCCGGGTCGTTCTCGCCCAGGCCCTTGCTGCGGTCCACCTTCACCTTTTTCCCCTCCAGGGACTTGAGAATGTCCGCCTTCTCCTTCTCCGAGTAGGCAAACCAGGTCTTTTCCTTGCAGGTGATCTCAAACAGCGGCGTCTCCGCGATATACACATAGCCCTCCCGGATGAGGGTGGGGCACAGACGGTAGAGCATGGTGAGGATCAGGGTGCGAATTTGGAACCCGTCCACATCGCCATCGGTGCAGAGGATGACCTTGCTCCAGCGGAGGTTATTCAGGTCAAACTGATTCAGGTCCTTCACCGCCCGGCCGCTTACCTCCACGCCGCAGCCCAGGACCTTCATGAGGTCCGTGATAATGTCGCTCTTAAAAATGCGCGGATAGTCGGCCTTCAGGCAGTTGAGTATCTTGCCCCGCACGGGCATGAGGCCCTGAAACTCCGCGTCCCGGCTCTGCTTGCAGGCGCCCAGGGCGGAGTCGCCCTCTACAATATAAATCTCCCGCTTGCTCACATCCTTGGTGCGGCAGTCCACGAACTTCTGCACCCGGTTGGCAATGTCGATCTTCTCCGTCAGCTTTTTTTTCTGATTGATACGGGTCTTTTCCGCCGTCTCCCGGCTGCGCTTGTTGATAAGCACTTGGCTGGCGATCTTCTCCGCCGCGTCGGGATTTTCAATGAAGTATACCTGCAGCTGCTCCCGCAGGAAGTCGTTCATAGCGTCCTGGATGAACTTATTGGTAATGGATTTTTTGGTCTGGTTTTCGTAGCTGGTCTGGGTGGAGAAGTTGTTGCTGACCAAAATCAGACAGTCCTGCACATCGGGATAGGTGATCTTGCTCTCGTCCTTGGTGTACTTGCCGTGGTCCCGGAGGTACTTGTCAATGGCGTACACAAAGGCCAGGCGGGTGGCCTTTTCCGGGGAGCCGCCATGCTCCAAGAAGCTGGAGTTGTGGTAGTGCTCCACCACGGGGTGCTTGTTGGAAAAGCAGCAGGCGATGTTCAGCTTCACCTTGTACTCGGGCTTGTCTGCCCGGTCCCGGCCCCGGCGCTCGCACTCCCAGCACACCGGCTCGGTGAAGGCATCCAGCCCCGCCAGCTCCCGAATATAGTCGGCGATGCCGTTTTCATAGAGGAAATCCTCCGTGTCAAAGGCCGCGCCGTTCTGGTTGCGCAGCCGGAAGGTCACCCCGGCGTTTACCACGGCCTGGCGCTTCATCACATCCCGGTAGTAGTCCGGGGGGATGCTGATGTCCGTAAACACGTCCAGGTCCGGCAGCCAGTGGATGCGGGTGCCGGTCTTGCGCTTTTGGCTGTCGGGCAGGGGGCGGGTCTGCATCTGGCCCACAATTTCGCCCCGTTCAAAGTGCAGGGAATACTCCTTGCCCTCCCGCCACACGGTTACATCCATGTAGCGGCTGGCGTATTGGGTGGCGCAGGAGCCCAGGCCGTTGAGGCCCAGGGAAAACTCATAGTTTTCGCTGTTTTCGTTGTCATATTTGCCGCCGGCGTAGAGCTCGCAGAATACCAGCTCCCAGTTGTAGCGGCCTTCCTTCTCGTTCCAATCCACCGGGCAGCCCCGGCCCATGTCCTCCACCTGGATGGAGAGGTCGGAAAACCGCGTGACGGTGATGAGCCGCCCATGCCCCTCCCGGGCCTCGTCGATGGCGTTGGACAGTATTTCAAATACGGCATGCTCACAGCCCTCCAGGCCGTCGGACCCAAAGATGACGCCCGGGCGCTTGCGCACCCGGTCCGCGCCCTTGAGGCTGGAAATGCTTTCGTTGTTATAGGTTTTCTTTGCTGCCATAGAGACCTCCTGCCGGCGATTCCGGCCATATTTTATTATTTTACCGCATTTCCTCTGTTCTGGCAAGTGCCTGGACTTTCTCTGACAAAAATTGCAATAAGATTTAAAAATGTTAGACAGCTCCCATTCTTATAGCAAGACAGCAACCTTATAAAATCAGCCTTATAAAAGGGGTTATGCACATTATCCACAGAGTTTTCCACATCGTTATGTAAACATAAAATCCGCGAAAAAGTTGCATAATTTTTCTTGTCTACATAAAAACGGCCAGGGTCCGGCAAAAGGCGGCTTCTTTCCCCTCGGCGCAAAAGCCCCCGGGACGCAAACACGTTCCGGGGGCCTGGGGGTTATTATTCGGGCTTCCCGTTATCGGCGGGAGGCTCCTTCGGGGATTTATCCTCCGGGGTATTCTCCTCCGGGGAGCTGGCCGTCGGCTTTTCCTCCTTGGGCTCGTCAAAGTCCGGCATGGGGATGGGCTGGGAGACGATATTGATGTGCTTGGCCGGAGCCTCGATGCTGTTGGGGGTGGAGGGGCGGAAGGCCTTTCGGGGCGCATCGTCCTCCCGGGTGGCGCCGTAGTTGTCTACGGTCTCCGGATCCCGGCCCTCGATAATGGCCATCATCTCCTGGCCGGTAATAGTCTCCTTCTTCAGCAGGTAGGCGGCGATCTTGTCCAGCAGCTCCCGGTTGTCCCGCAGAATTTGCTTGGCCTCCTGGTGGCACTGGCGGATGATCTTGATGGTCTCCCGGTCCGCCGCGGCATAGGTCTCCTGGGCGCAGGACATGGAGTAGCTGCCGTCCAGGTACTGGCTCTGTACGGTGCCCAGGGCCATCATATCAAACTCATCAGATGGGGCCCAGCACATCACTCATGCCGTACTTGGTGACCATGCGGCGGGCAATGGCGCTGGCGCGCTCGATGTCGTTGGCGGCGCCGGAGGTCATGGTGTTGCAGACGATCTCCTCACTGGAGCGGCCGGCAAGCAGGGTGCGGATCTCTGCCAATATGTCCTCCTTGGACATGAGGAATTTCTCCTCCTCCGGCAGGTGCAGGGTGTAGCCCAGGGCTCCCTGGGTGTGGGGTACGATGGTGATCTTGCTGACGGGCTGGGCGTTTTTCTGCTTGGCGGCAACCAATGCATGGCCCACCTCGTGATAGGCGATGATCTTCTTTTCCTCGTCGGTGATGACGGTGCCCTTCTTCTCCGAGCCGGCGATGACCACCTCAAAGGCCACCAGCAGGTCGTTCTGATTCACGGCCTTGCGGCCCTTGCGCACGGCACGCAGGGCGGCCTCGTTCACCAGGTTTGCCAGGTCTGCACCCACGCAGCCGGCGGTGGCCTGGGCAATCTTCTCCAGGTTCACATCCTCGGCCAGATGGATATTCCGGGTGTGGACCTGCAGGGTAGCCAGGCGGCCTGCCAGGTTGGGCCGGTCCACAGTGATGCGCCGGTCGAAGCGGCCGGGACGCAGCAGGGCCTTGTCCAGCACCTCCGGGCGGTTGGTAGCGCCCAGGACGATAACGCCCTTGCTGGGGTCAAAGCCGTCCAGCTCCGCCAGAAGCTGGTTCAGGGTCTGCTCCCGCTCATCGTTGCCGCCGAAGCGGCTGGCGTCACGGGACTTACCGATGGTGTCGATCTCGTCGATGAAGATGATGCAGGGGGCCACCTTGGCCGCCTCCTTGAATAGGTCACGCACGCGGCTGGCGCCCACGCCCACGAACATCTCCACAAAGTCGGAGCCGGAGATGGAGAAAAACGGCACATTGGCCTCCCCTGCCACAGCCTTGGCCAGCAGGGTTTTACCCGTACCGGGGGAGCCCACCAGCAGCGCGCCCTTGGGCAGCTTTGCGCCGATGGCGGTGTACTTGCCGGGGTTGTGGAGGAAGTCGATGATCTCCTCCAGGGATTCCTTGGCCTCGTCCTGCCCGGCTACATCCTTAAAGGTGATGCCGGTGGATTTCTCCATATACACCTTGGCGTTGGATTTGCCAACGCTGCCGATGCCGCCGATGCCGCCGCTGCTCTTGCTCAGCAGACGCATCACCAGTAAAAACGCCCCCAGCATCAGAATCGTGGGCAGGATATAAGAGATCATAAACTGCAAAATGGGGCTCATCTGCTCCACCACCGGGGCGGTGTAGGCCACATGATGCTCGTCCAGCAGATCGTAGAAATTGTTGCTGTTGATCTGTGTGGTGTAAAGAATGACCTTGGTTTTTTCGGAGTTGGTGTAGGTTTTGGGTTCCTTGCCGCTCTCGTCGGTATAGACATAGCCGTCAATAGGGGTGGCGAGGATCTGGCCGTTTTCAAACTCCACCCGGGCGATTTTATCCTCCCGAACCAGGTCAGCCAGAGCGCTGAAATCCACCTCAAAGCTGGTGGCCTTGTTGGCTGCGTTTCCGGTATAGGCGGCAAAATAGTTAAAGCCGATGGTCAGCACCACCGCCCAGGCCAGCAGCACCAGCACACCCCGAAGGTTTCGGTTGTTCTTGCTGTTTTTGTTGTTCTTGTTGTTTTTTGAGTCCATAGTTGGCCTCCTTCCGCGTAGACAGACCTTGCAATTAATGGCAGTATACCATATAAAATAAAAGCAAACAAGGGCGGAAAAACCCCTGCCGTGTAAAATTTCTATGAATTGACCTTTCTATTATGCCCCGTATGTGCTATACTAAAAGCTGCGAAAAAACCCATCCGTATTTTTCCGGCAAAGAGCTTGCAGCCTGCCGCGCGCATCACTTTTCGTGCGCGGCGTTAGAGCGTTACAACGGCAGCCTGAAGCAAGGCTTTTTTATTTTTATTCTGTGAGGACGAGCTATGAGAGAAAACGATAGACAGAGGCCCCTGCCCCAGGCGGAGGCGGACGGCATCATTGAGGGCCGCAACGCCGTGATCGAGGCTCTGCGCTCCGGGGAGAACATCGACAAAATCTACCTGGCCAAGGGCGAGACAGACAAGACCCTGGGCCATATTGCCTCCCGGGCCCGGGAAAAGGGCATCGTGGTGGTGGAGGCCGACCGGCGCAAGCTGGATGGCATGAGCCGTACCCACGCCCACCAGGGGGTCATCGCCCTGGCGGCTATGCGGGAATATGTGACCGTGCAATCCCTGCTGGATACCGCCGAAGAAAAGGGGGAGGCGCCGCTGCTGGTGGTGTGCGACGAAATTTCCGACCCCCACAACCTGGGTGCTATCCTCCGCACCGCCGAGTGCGCCGGGGCCCACGGGGTCATCATCCCCAAGCGCCGCTCCGCCGGGCTCACGGCCATTGTGGGCAAGACATCGGCGGGGGCGGTGAGCTATATGCCCGTGGCAAGGGTCTCTAACCTCCCGGCTACACTGGAGGAGCTGAAGAAAAAGGGCATATGGGTCTATGGCACGGCCGCCGAGGGGGCTACCTCCCTGTATGAGGCTGATCTCAAGGGCCCGGCGGCCATCGTCATCGGGTCTGAGGGCAGCGGCATGGGCCGCCTGGTGCGGGAGAAATGCGACTTTTTGGTGAGCATCCCCATGAAGGGACATATCTCGTCCCTGAACGCATCCGCCGCAGCGGCCATTCTGCTATATGAGGCGGTGCGCCGCCGGATGTAAGTGAGGACTATGAGCAAGTACACAGAGGAAGAACTGAATCAGGCCCTGGAGGACACCGGCAGGCTCCTGCAGGACGTACCCCTCACCCGGGAGTATGACCTGGACGACATTCTGGCGGAGTTTGGTACCGGTGCGGTGAAGCCACAGCAGCCGAGGCCGGAGCCGCCGCAGCCCGTCCCGGAGCCGGTTTCCCAGTCACAGCAGCCGGAGCCGGAAGATCCGGCTGCGGAGCCTGCCCCGAAGCCTGAGTCTATAGCGGAGAAACCCGCCGAGGAGGAAGCTCCGGCGGAGCAGCCGAAAGAGGACACCCGGCCCCCGGAGAAGGATTCCCCGGAGATAGAGGAAAAAGCTGCGCCCCGGGAGCGCTTGGTGTCGCTGGAGGATATGATGGACCGGACGGTCTCCGCCGTGATGGAGGAGGAATCCGCCCAGCGGCAGCTGGAGCTGGCGCAGCAGGCCGATCCCTACTGCTGCTTCCCCAACCGGCTGGAGGACCAGCTGGTGCTGGAGTGGGCCATGACCCAGCAGCCGGAGGACGGCTGGGCCGCCTACTACCTGGGCTGCCTTTGCTACGACAAGAAGCAGTATGACCACGCCCGCCGTCTGTGGGAGCACGCGGCTAAGCTTCTGCCCCACTATCCCACCGTGTGGCGCAACCTGTCTCTGGTCTATTACAATGTGGACAAACAGCCCGAACAGGCCCGCCAGGCTATGGAGCGCGCCTTTGCCCTGGACACCCAGGACGCCCGGGTGCTGCTGGAGCTGGATCAGCTGTATAAAAAGCTGGGCATGGCCCCGCAGCAG
>OHJE01000464.1_pt1 | contig 17668 bp, 15 predicted proteins | sample 1568491 | NCBI WGS metagenome assembly OHJE01 (sample SAMEA3879609, study PRJEB24766) | human gut metagenome | biome: human-associated habitat; feature: feces | place: USA | collected 1985/1987
GGGCGAACACGCGCTTGAATTCTGCGTCGAGTCCCTTCGTCGGCTCGTCGAGCAGAAGCACCTCGGGCTCGCGCAGCAGCACCTTGCACAGCGCTGCGCGCTGCTGCTCGCCGCCGGAAAGATCATAGGGATGACGTTCCAACAGCTCCATCAGCTCGCAGAGCCGCGCCTTTTCAAGCGCCAGCGCCTTGCGCCGGTCTCTTGGTGCGTCGTCCAGCACGGAAAGAAGGTCCTCAATGACCGTATTTTTGACAAACAGCGTCTGCGGGTCCTGCGGCAGCAGGGCAATTTTGCCCGACACCTCCTGCGGCGCGGTTCCCAGCACGGAAACCTTGCCGCAGTAAGCGCGGTGGATGCCGGAAATCAGACCCATGGTCGTGGATTTTCCGGTGCCGTTGCCGCCGAGGATTGCAAGAAGCTCGCCCGGGTAGGCGCGCAGCGTCAGCGCTTTGACAACGTCGGGCGACTGCTTATCGTACCGGAAAAACGCCTCGTCCAGCTCGACCGCCGCCGGTCCTTCGCGTTTTTCAGACGGCGTGGCAGGCGGAACCGGGCAGAGCGGGTGCGTCTCGGAAAATGCCTCCAGCCACTGCCTGCCCTGCGCGACTGTGACCGGGCAGGGAAGATCGTTTGGAACGCCCGCGTAAATGCGCATTGGAACGGGCATGGCGGAAAACATGTCGCTGCCTGCCGCTTTCAGGCGGCTTCCCACCTCGCTTGCCGTGCCGGTGTCGAGAATGCGCCCGCGCTCGAGAAAGACGACGTTGGTCGACAGCGCCAGCGCGTCTTCGAGCCGATGCTCAGACAGGATGATTGTTGTGCCCAGCTCGCGGTTGATCCGCCCGAGCGTCGACAAAAAGTCGGTCGCGGCAATGGGGTCTAACTGGCTCGTCGGCTCGTCGAGCAGCAGCACCGACGGCTCAAGCGCCATCACGGAGGCAAGATTCACGAGCTGCTTCTGCCCGCCCGACAGCTCACAGACGGGCTTGTAAAACCAGTTCTGGATGCCGAAAAACGACGCAATCTCCGCCACGCGGCGGCGAATGACCGGCGTGCTGAGCCCCAGAGATTCCAGCCCGAACGCCAGTTCATGCCAGACCTTGTCGGTGACGAGCTGCGCGTCCAGATTTTGCAGGACAAAGCCGATGCGCGCGCTCTGCTCGCGCTGGGAAAGAGAGGAAAGCGATTTGCCTTCAAAGAGAATGGTTCCCGTCTGCGTGCCGTGCGGCTGCAGGATGGGCTTTAGCTGCCGCAGAAGCGTCGACTTGCCGCAGCCGGATCTGCCGCACAGGACCGTAAACGAGCCTGCCTCAATCGAAAGCGAGACGTTCTGGAGCGCGGGCACAGACTCGGTCGGATAGGTGAAGCTCAGATCTGTGATTGTAAACGTCTGCATACAGCTGCCTCCTTTCCGTCCAGAATTGCCGGGATCAGATTCAAAGCAAGATAGCTCAGCCAGCACAGCGCGCTGGTCCATGTCAGACCTGCGCCCCTGCAGCTGGGATAATAGCGCCAGGAAAGCGCGCCTGCGGCATAGCCTGCCGCAACGATTGCGCCTAGGAGTGATAACGCCGCGAGCAGCAGTTTGTCGCGCTTTGTGAGCGTAAAGATCGAAAACGCGCTTCTGCCGGGAAGTCCGTAGCCCCGGGCGCGCATGGAATCTGCCGTATCGACTGCGTTTTCAAGCGACCATGTAACTAAGATGGAGAAAACCATCAGCGCGCACCGGATACGGTGGAGAAGGTGTCCTGTGTGCATGTCGTTTCCGACTGCTGCCTGCGCCTTGGAAACACGCCGCGCCTGCGCGGAAAACCGCGGCACAAAGCGCAGCGTCATCGACAAAACGAGACTCAGTGCGGGCACGATTCTTCCGAACAGATAGACGAATTTATCGGACGTCATGATGCGCGTGTAGCACGAGAACCAGACCAGCGCCGTGCAGAGCGTCAGCCCTGCGCCGATGCCGTACAGAATCGATTCCAGCGTCAGCGGGTTTCCGGACGGCAGATAGCGCAGAATCGTCCGCCCCTCGTGGCTGAACGCCGGATTCACGGCGGCGGTCACGGCAAACAGCGCCAGCGCGTACCACAGCCGGAATCCGCCTGGCTTTTCACCGCCGAGTGTGCAGAAGCAGGCGATTGCGCCGAAAAGCGAAATCGCCTGACACACCGGGTGCTGCAGAAGCATCGCGCCGAGCAGCACGAGGGCAAAATAGAGAAAATTCACCAGCGGGTGGCAGCGGGAAAAAGCGTCGTTGCGGTTCATGGTTCCCCTTTCGTAAAAATAGAGCCGCGCGAATGCGCGGCTCTATAAAGAAGCCAAAAAGTTATCACGATTCCGGTCAGGGTTTTCGTGCGCCGAGAAGCAGAATTACTGAAGCAGATTGGCGCTCAGGAGCAGACCATATAGCATCTGCGCGATCTCTCCGCGCGAAATCCGGCGCGAGGGTGTGAGCGCAGCTTCGCCGGATGCCCAGAGACCGGACGATACGCAATACGCGACGGACGCCTTTGCCCACGAAGAAACGCGCGAGGCGTCACGGTAGGCGGAAAGCGGCGTGTCTAGACGGTCCAGCGCCGTGTCAATGCCGCAAAGAGCAGCGGCGCGCGCGGTCATGGTCGCCGCCTCCTGCACGGTGATGGCGCCGTCGGGGTGAAACTTCCCGTCGCCCACGCCGTTGACAATGCCGTAGGCAGCGGCGGTATCGACGAACGGTGCATACCACGCCGCTTCCGCGACATCCTTGAACGTGCCGCGGTATTCCGGGGCAAGCCCCAGAGAGCCGACGACGATCTTTGCAAACTGCGCGCGCGTGAGCCCGGCGTCGGGCGCGTAGGTCGTCTTCGTCATGCCGTTGATGATGCCGTAGGCGGCAAGCGCTTTAATCGCCTGTTCGTTTGCATGTCCGGAAATGTCGGAAAACGCCGGAAGCGTTTCGACCTGCACCGTGTGGGCTGCAACGCCGGACTGCGGGGCATGCGTTTGCTTTGCAGCGTCCGTCATGGAGAAGAATGCGCGTTTGCCGGCTTGCTGCCGGACGGCTGCCGACAGGGCGCACAGCGCCTGCATGGTGGCGTAGGCATCGTAGCTGTCTTCGTGGCAGAAGCTGCCGTCGGAGAGCTGATAGGTCAGGAGCTTGTCGAGAACGCTATGACCGTTTTTCACAAAGCGGCTGTCGTCCATGGAAATCCCCAGCGCGCAGAGCGTCAAAACAACCTGCGAGCAGGACTCGGAGCTGGTGTAGCCCCAGGAGGTGTAGCCGCCGTCGTCGTTCTGCAGTTTGGACAGCCGCTGCACGCCGAGCGAGACTGCGTTCTTGACCGCCGTGTTCGACTGGTAGGGCGCGAGCGCCTGCAGAACCATTGCGGTCACATCGGGGTCGGCTTCTTCCGCGCCGATTGCCCAGCCGCCGTCGGAAAGCTGCTTGCCGAGCATAAAATCGACATACATTTCGCGCGTCGCCTGCGTTTTGCCTGCTTCCGTCTTCGGAATTTCATAATTGCCGCAGTCGAGCGCCAGCAGCACGTAGGCGGCAGATGTGACGCCCGGCTGGGTTGCAGCGTCGTAATCGGACAGCGCGGCAAGCAGATGATAGCCTGCCACGTTCGCAGGGTCTTCTCCGATGGCGGTGAGCCCCAGAATCACGCGGGCGTATTCGGTCATGCGGGTTTTGGACAGCACACCGTCGGTGCTTAAAACCTTCCCGGCAAGCGCGCGGTAATAGGAATCCGTCCAGTTTTCCGGCGCATCGAAGCCGCCGCGCACGACGCTAATTACCGCCCAGTCGTCTGCCGCGCCCGGATGGGGCAGCTCGGAGACTGCGAACGCCGCCGCTTTCTTTGCCGCGGTGTTCAGCGCCGTGTCTGCCGCGCCCGCCGGAATAGCAAGCAGCCCGGCAAGAAGCGCAATCGTCAGAAAAATCGTAACAAACCGTTTCATATGTGATACCTCCGTTTCCAAGCGCCGCGCTGAAAAACCGGCGCAAAAAAGCGAATCGTGAACTGACGTAATCATAACACAGAAAACGAAATCTTGCAACGCAATCAACCGGAAATTGGAAGATAAGCGCGATTTACCAGATCGATCGTATACCCGAAGCCGGGCTTCGGCTGCCAGGCATAGCCGTCTTTTCCTTCTTCGGGAAACAGGCGCTGCATCGCGGTGAGAATGGTACCGCCGTGGCAGATGCAGATCGTGTCCTCTTCGCGCGCGAGAAGCTGCTCCAGCCCGCGCGCAATCCGTGCCTCCGAGGCGCGGAACGACTCGCCCTGCGGTGGTGTGTTGGAAAACCAGTCGCCCGCGAGCCACGCCTGATAGGAAGGCTTCGACTTTACCTCTTCGTAGCTTTTCATCTCAAAAATTCCAAAATTGACCTCGCGCAGGTCCTCCAGCACGGAAAACGGCACGTCGCCGTAAATGGCGCGCAGCGTCTCGGTGGTCCGCCGCATGCCGGTGGTGACGAACGAAAAGCCGTCGGGCGCCGGATAGACGCCGCGCCTTGCCGCGTCTTTTAACTCCCGCACACCGCTTTCCAGCAGCGGAAGATCGGTCGCGCCGTAGTATAAATGCCGATCGGTGCCCTCGGTTCTGCCGTGCCGCAGAAGAACGAGCCGGTTCATGGCTTTACCTCCAGCGGCAGCCCGCAGAAAATCCTTGTGACGGTGTCCGCCTGTGCGGCAAGACTGGAAAGAAGCCTGCCGGATGCCTCGCGCCAGGTCCGCTCCGACCGGTCCAGCGGCACAATGCCGCAGGAAATATCGTCCGCAATCAGCACGCAGGCGCGGGGCGAGCGCCGCGCAAATTCCTCGCGCGCGTCGAGCCCCGCTTCCGTGCACGCGCGCGCAAAGCGCTCAAGATGGCGGATGCAGCGCGCGTCCGGATCCAGATCAAGATCCTCGCAGGTGAAAATATCTGCGTCCGTCAGATCATATTTCTGCGCGGCATACTGCGTCTTTCCCTGATATGCGCCGCCGAAAATCAGCTCCATAGTGCCCCCTGTCCGGCAAGCAGCAGCAAAAGCCCTGCCAACTCGCCCAATGTCATCGAAAAGCCCGAAATATCGCCCGACATGCCGCCGAGATTTTTCCGCGCCGCGCGGCAGATCAGCAGCGCGAAAAGCTCTGCGCCGATTGCCGAGACCGTAAACCATGCGGATTTTAACAGCAGCAGCCCTGCGGCAGCGGCAAGCACGTTCAAAACCGCAAGCGCCGTCAGCTGGCGCTTGTGCTGCGCCGCTTCAAAGCCGGAGGCGTACTGGCTGGTCTGCATCGGGCGGCAGGCGAACACGCAGAAGCTCGAGGCAAAGCGCGAGAAAACCGGAAGCAAAATCAGCCCCTGCCAGCCTTCTTTCGCGTCAAAATCCCAAAACGCCGCGAATGCGGCAAGCATCAGAAAAATCGTACACACGACGGCAAACGAGCCGACGTGCGAGTCCTTTAAGATTTTCTGCCGCGTGGGAAGATCCCGCCGGGATAAAATCGCGTCGCAGCAGTCCATGAAGCCGTCGAGATGGAGAAAGCCTGTCAGCAGAAACGGCAGCGCCGCCAGAACCGCCGCACGCAGCGCCGGAAGCCGGTCGAAAGACCCCAGCGCATACGCCGCCAGCGCCCAGAGCGCGCCGACCAGCAAGCCGGCAACCGGCAGATACACCAGCTGCCAGGGGCGTGCTTTTTCGTCCCAGATTTTGCACGGGCACGGGATGGATAAAAACATGCCCCACGCCATAAAAAAGGCGATGATCTGCGTTTTCAAGGCTGCCAGCCTCCTTTGTACCAAATGGGAATCGACGCGCTCAGCTCCGCGACATTGCCGCACGCCTGCGCGAGCTTCACGCCGATGTGTCCGAGCGCGCTGCGGTAGGCTTCCGTGAGCGCGCCGTAATCGCGTCCGTCGGAAAAGACGAAGTCGGCAACGAAGACGACGCTTCGCGCCAGCTGCGAAAACCGGACCAGATCGTTTGCCAGCCGCTCGCCCGCAGTCCAATCGACCGAGCCGTCCGGGCGGAACATCTCATTTGCCAGCAGCGCCGTGACGCTGTCGAGCAAAAACGTGCCGTTTTCCGGCGCAAGCTCCAGCGCCGACAGAATGCCGCATTCGCACTCGAGTGTTGTAAAGCCCCAGCCGTCGCGCTCTTGCAGGTGCCTTGCGACGATGGCGCGGTCCTCGGCGTCCGTCGGGCGAAGGGTCGCGAGATAATAGTGCGGCGCGGGAAGAGCTTTTGCAATTTTCTGCGCAAGCATCGATTTGCCGCTCTTCGAGCCGCCGGAAAGAAAATATGTCATACCGTAAAGCTGTCCTTTGCGCGGATTTCGGTTAAGTATGTGTCGTCGATTGCCGCCTCGGGGAAGGTCGCCATCGTGTCCATGACGGCGCACGCCGCCTCCACGACGCGGAAGGCAATCGGGCAGCCGCTGCCCTCTCCGAGCCGCATGCCCAGATCCAGGCACGGCTTCAGCCCCAGCTCCCGCTCGGCAAGCCGGAAACCGACCTCAAACGAGCGGTGCGAACCGAGAAAATAGCCCTTGGAAAGCGGCGCGAGTCTGCCTGCGCACAGGGCGGCGACGATGGAAATGAACCCGTCGACCACGACCGGCAGGCGCTGGCGCGCCGCGCCCAGAAACACGCCCGTCATTGCGCACAGATCGAAGCCGCCAACCTTGGACAAAACGTCAATCGGGTCGTTGGAGTCCGGCTTATGAAGCGCGAGCGCGTGCGAGATGACCTCTTTTTTCTTCAGAAACGCGTCGGTCAAGCCGCCGCCGCGACCGGTGACATCTTCAATGCTTGCGCCCGTGAGCGCGGCAAGAACTGCCGACGAGGTCGTCGTGTTGCCGATGCCCATCTCGCCGACACCTAAGATAGACACACCGTCTTTCTTTGCCTGCGCGGCAAGCGCCATACCGGCGGCAATGCCGGAGACCGCCTGCTCCCGCGTCATGGCAGGCTCTTTGTAAAAATTCTTCGTGCCCTTGCCGAGACTGCGGTTTACAATCTCCGGGCAGTGGTACGGAAGCCTGATGCCCATATCGACCACGACCAGCTCGTCTCCGAAGTGCTTTGCCAGACACGACGCGCCGGTCAAGCCCCGCGTGAGATTGATTGACTGCGCCAGCGTCACCGACTGCGGCGCGGAGCTGACGCCCTCGTCGACCACGCCGTTGTCGGCGGCAAGAACGTAGATGCGTGTTTTCTGGATGGTATTTTTGACGCTTCCGGTGATGCCAGCGAGCTGGACGGAAATATCCTCCAGAAGCCCGAGGCTTCCGGGCGGCTTTGCCAGCTCTGCCTGCCGTTTGCGCGCGGCGTCCATCGCGCCTGCGTCAAGGGCTGTGATTTGCGAGATTGCGGACAAAAGCGTCTGTTCCGATTCCATGATGCGTTATTCCTCCAGAAGGTTCTGCGCGGCAAGCCATTCGACCGACTGCCGGCATATGCCGAGTTCGAGTGTGACGGTAGCGCGCGGGCAGAGCGCGGAAAGCTCGGTGAGCAGCCCCGCGATGTCCATCGCGCCCTGATCGAGCGGCGCGTGCAGATCGCGCACACCGTCGTTGTTGTGTAAATGTACGTGAGAGAGATACGGCGCACAGGCACGCAGCCACTGCACAGGCGGCCTTCTGCTTGCCGTGGTGTTTGCATGCCCCAGATCGAGGCAGAGCTTCAATTGAGGGCTGTCTACCTGCCGCAGAATTTCCAGCAGCATCGTCTCGTCCGGCTCCATGACGTTTTCCAGACACACCGTGAGCGTTTCCGGCACCTCCCGCATCAGCCGCTTCCACACAAGCACCGAACGCGAGACGAACCACTCCGGGTGATACACCAGCGGCACAAAGCCCGCGTGCAGTACCAGCTTCGGGCAGCCAAGTGAAACTGCCCTGTCGATTGCCTGGCGGTAGCGCTTTTCTGTGATTTCCAGCACGAGCGGGTCGATTGCGGCGGGGCAGAGCTCGTTAAAAGGTCCATGCAGCACAAACCGATCAGACGAGGCAAGACAGGCGGCAAGGGAAGATTTCAGATAGCGGGCGCAGTCCTGCGGGAAAAGCTCGGTTACTTTGTCCGGATTGTCCAGAAATGCCGCCGTGCAGAACTGGGCAAGCTCCAACCCGAGTCCGTAATCCTTCGCCGTCTGCGGCGCGTCGTCCGCGATGGACGAGAGATACAGCTGCTGTTTTTTCATGCGCCCTCCGATACATCCCAAAATAAAAGCCTGCATCCGAAAACCGGATACAGGCGCAAAAAGGCTGTATGTTTCCGGTTCCGGCAGAAACAAGAATCCATCGGGCAGCAGTCTGGCTGAGCCGGAAGGACCGGCTTCACAGTGACCGACTCGCGGGGAATTGCACCCTCTTTGCCGGACCCGATTCCTATGTAGGAAAAAAATCAGAGCCTGCCCTGCTGGCGCAGAAGCCAGACCTTCAGAAGCGCAGTCTGGGTCTTTGCATCCCAGATCTCACCTGCAAGGACCTTCTGCACCGCCTGCTCAAGCGGCATCGTAAAGACGTTCAGAAATTCGTCGGCATCCAGCTTCTGCTCGCGGAAGGTAAGCTTCTTTGCCGCGTACATGTGGATTGCCTCGTCGCTGTAGGCGCAGGCGGGAAGGAACATCCCAAGCTCGATCAGCTCTTCTGCGACCGCGCCGGTCTCCTCCAGAAGCTCGCGCGCAGCTGCCTTTCTGGGATCTTCGTCCTTGCTGTCGAGCTTGCCTGCCGGTATCTCCATCAGAACCTTGCCGACCGGATAGCGGAACTGCCGCTCCAGAAGAACGCTGCCGTCATCGAGCAGCGGCACGACGCACACTGCGCCCACATGGCGCATATACTCGCGCGGGGCAAGCTTTCCGTTCGGAAGCTCGACGGTGTCTTTGAAGACGTGCATGATATAGCCGTCGAAAATTTCGCGGCTTTCGACCTGCTTCTCAGTTAAATTTTCAAAATTCTGCATGCGTTTCACCTCTTGCTGCTATTCATCTTACCCGTTTGACTGCGGAAAGTCAATGCCGGAAAGAAGGCAGAATCTGGCGCGCATGAACCGCGCACGTCTGCACACACTATCCCCAGAGCTTACAGCCGCGCGCAAAAAGAAATTTTTCTTTCGTTCCATAGAAACATCTGTTTCCGGCGGAGCGCAGCGCGTGAAGATCTGCTGGCTTTTCCGGTTCCGGGGCTCTGCATGCGGAGCTTTGCCGTGTGTTTTGCCGGGCGCGGCGGAACCACGAAAGGCAGATACCCGCCGGTGGCTTTCCGGGGGATCACGGCGGATGAAGCTGCAGCTCTGCCCGACGCCGGAGGCGCATGGTGCGTCCGCGTTTTTCCGGCAAAAGCCGCCCGCAGAGATTCTCAATCTGCGGGCGGCTTTGTGATCCTTCAGCCAAGACGTTTGTCCTTTTCGATGACGGCGTTTACCGCTTCGATGACGGCGGACTCGAAGCCCGCTTTTTTGAGCGCATGGACGCCCTCGATGGTTGTGCCGCCGGGAGAGGTGACTTTATCGACCAGCGCCATCGGATGCTCGCCGGTTTCCTGGCAGAGCTTTGCCGCGCCGAGCGTCGCCTGGCAGGCAATTTTCTGCGCCAGCGCGCGCGGAAGCCCGGCTTTTACGCCCGCGGACGAGAGCGCATCGATATACATCTGTACAAACGCGCCCGAAGCGCCGCCGAGCGCCGAAAACGCGGCAAACTGCGCCTCTGGAATGTCATAAACCTCGCCCACGGTGCGGAACATTGCCCGCACCAGTTCTGCCTGCGCGGGGCTGCACAGGCTGTTCGGGCAGACGGCGCTTGCCGAGCAAAGCACCTGCGCGCAGATATTGGGCATTACGCGAACAAGCGGAACATCGCCCAGATAGGAAGCGTAAAAATCGAAGCCCTTGCCGGCAGCAATCGTTACAACGAGCGTTTTCGGCGTGACGGCGGGCGCAATCAGGGGCAGCACGTCCGGCAGCATCTGCGGCTTGACGCCGAGTACCAGAACGTCCGCTTGTTCTGCGACCTGCCTTGCGCTTTCGCACGGGACAAGCCCCGTTTCCTGCGCAAGCCTTTGCGTTTTTTCCGGCGAGCGGTTGAAGCCGCAGAGCGTGTCGGAAGAAAAGCTGCCGCTTCCTGCCATGCCGCGGATAATCGCGCCTGCCATATTGCCGAGACCAATAAAGCCGTAGACCATCGTAATACCTCCCGTTGCCTCGCAGAGTTTCACGTCCGCAGACGTGAAATGAAATCAAAATTCATATTTTCCCGCGACCTGTGCGTGGGAAAAGATTCCCTATAGCCCGCAAGTGTGGAATTTTGCGCCTCCGGCGCAAAATTATGCGCGCAGTCGAGGTGCAATTTCAGGGGAAAGGCGCAGCCTTTCCCCTGACGTATTAGCAGAGTTTCGCGCCTGCGGGGATCGAATCGTCGATCATGATGAGGTGCAGCTTTTCCTCGCCCTTTTCCGTGTGGACGGCGGAAAGCAGCATGCCGCAGGACTCGAGACCCATCATCTTTCTGGGCGGCAGGTTCACAATCGCAACGAGCGTCTTGCCGACGAGCTGCTCGGGCTCATAGAACTTGTGGATGCCGGAGAGAATCTGGCGGTCGGTGCCGGTGCCGTCGTCGAGCGTGAACCGGAGAAGCTTGTCGCTCTTTTTGACCGGCTCGCAGGCTTTGACCTTCACGGCGCGAAGATCCGATTTGCAGAACGTGTCAAAATCGACCTTCTCGGATGCATACGGCTCGATTTCCAGCGCGGGAAGCAGGCTCTTGAGCTGCTGCTGATGGAGCTCTTCCAGCTTCGAGAGCGCCTTCTCGGCGTCTACGCGCGGGAAGACCGCCTCGCCCTTGTGGACCGTGACGGTTGCCGGGAGCCTGCCCCAAACTGCGGCGGCGTCCCAGGTTTCGACATCCGCATTTGCGCCGATCTGCGCGAAGATCTTTTCGCAGGAGTCCGGCATGAACGGCAGCAGCAGCGTCGTGCAGATGCGGACCGTCTCCAGCAGGTTATACATCACGCTGGCAAGACGCGGTTTGTTCGCTTCGTCTTTTGCAAGACTCCACGGCATCGTCTCGTCGATATATTTGTTGGCGCGCTGGATGCACTTGAAGACCTCGTCGAGCGCGTTCTGGAACTGGAATTTTTCCATCTGCGCCTCATACCGGTCGCGAAGACCGGAGACCAGAGAAATCAGGCTCTCGTCGAACTCGCCTGCCGCGCGGGATTCAGGAAGGGTGCCGCCAAAGTACTTTTCGACCATTGCCGTCGTGCGGGAGACAAGGTTGCCGAGATCGTTTGCCAGGTCAATATTGATCGTGTTGATGAGCAGCTCGTTGGAGAAGTTGCCGTCACTGCCGAACGGGAACGTGCGCAGCAGGAAGAAGCGCAGCGCGTCCACGCCGAACATCTCAGCAAGCACATAGGGGTCGACGACGTTGCCTTTGGACTTCGACATTTTGCCGCCGTCCATGACGAGCCAGCCGTGCCCGTAGACCTTTTTGGGAAGCGGCAGATCCAGGCTCATGAGCATTGCCGGCCAGATGATCGAGTGGAACCGGACGATTTCCTTGCCGACAAAATGCACGTCTGCCGGCCAGTATTTTTCCAGGTCGTGATACTTATCGTTTTCAAAGCCGAGCGCCGTCATATAGTTAAAGAGCGCGTCAATCCACACATAGACCACATGACCCGGGTCAAAGTCTACCGGAACGCCCCATGTGAAGCTCGTTCTCGAAACGCAAAGGTCCTCGAGACCGGGATCGATGAAGTTGTTGACCATTTCGTTGACGCGGGACTTCGGCTCGAGGAAATCGGTCTCGGTCAGAAGCTTGCGCACACGGTCTGCGTACTTGGAAAGGCGGAAGAAATACGCCTCTTCTTCTGCATCGTGGACCTCGCCGCCGCAGTCGGGGCATTTGCCGTCCTTGAGCTGGCTCTCGGTCCAGAACGACTCGCACGGCGTGCAGTATTTGCCCTTGTACGAGCCCTTGTAGATGTCGCCGTTTTCATACATTTTGCGGAAAATCTTCTGGATTGCCGCGACATGATAATCGTCCGTCGTGCGGATGAAACGGTCGTTGGAGATGTTCATCAGCTTCCACAGATCGAGAACGCCCTTCTCGCCCGTGACGATGTTGTCGACAAACTGCTGCGGCGTGACGCCGGCTGCCTTTGCCTTTTCTTCGATCTTCTGACCGTGCTCGTCGGTGCCGGTCAGGAACATGACGTCGTAGCCCTGCAGGCGCTTGTAGCGCGCCATCGCGTCGGACGCGACGGTGCAGTAGGTATGACCGATGTGAAGCTTTGCCGACGGATAGTAAATCGGCGTTGTGATATAAAAGGTTTTCTTACAGGTATCGCACATGGGAACTTCCTTCTTTCTGCGCCTGCGCCGAATGAAAGCGCGGCGGAATTTTAGCAGAACTAGCATACCCGTTTTTCAGGTTTTTGTCAACAAATACCGCCGCAGGCGATTGACAGATCGATTGACAGATGTAGTATACTAAATAGTAGACACAAAAAAACAGAACAAGAGGTTTTTATGCTGAATTTTCACAAACCGTCCATTGCCGACTACGGCTGGATTCATGACATCACGTATCCTGCAAACCTTCCGGGTGTGGACATGTCCTTCCACAATATGTACTTCTGGGAGTGCTACTACGGAGAGGTCGCGCAGGCGGCAGGCTTCGTGACGCAGCGGCTGTCGAAAGACGGCGTTTCGACGTATCTTTATCCTGCGGGCGCGGGCGACGTAAAACCGGCGCTGGAGGAAATTCTGAACGACGCGAAGGCGCGCGGAGAAAAGCCGGTGCTGCGCGGCGTGACAGAGGACAAAAAGGCGCTTCTCGAGGAGCTTTATCCCGGAAAGTTTTCGTTTACCGCCTACCGCGACTCGTTCGACTATATCTACACCGTCGAGGAGCTGACCGAGCTGCACGGCAAGAAGCTGCAGGCAAAGCGCAACCACTGCAACCGCTTCGAGCAGGACCATCCGGATTTCAAAACGGAAATCGTCACGCCGGAGAATCTGCAGCGCTGCCGCGATATGGTGAGCAAATGGTACGAGGTCCACGAGTGGAACGAGCAGATTGAGCAGGAAAAAACGGCAATTGCCCGTGCGTTCGACCATTTTGAAGCGTCGCACATGGATGGTCTCATGCTGATCGATGCCGGCGAGGTCATTGCGTTTTCCATGGGCGCGCGGATGAACGAGCTGTATTACGATGTGTGCTTTGAAAAGGCGTATTCCGCCATCAACGGCGCCTACGCCATGATCAACCGCGAATTTTCCCGCATGATCGCGCAGAAATATCCGGAGCTTCAATTCCTCAACCGTGAGGACGATATGGGAGAGCCGGGGCTGCGCAAGGCAAAGGAGTCGTATCAGCCGACGTGCCTGCTTGAAAAATACAACGCTTGCTTACAGGAGGAAGGGTAAATGCGCACCAGAAAGACCGGCAGGGAGGATATCCCGGCGTTAAACGCGCTCTGGCAGGAGGCATTCGGCGACGAGCAGCAGGACATCGATCTGTTCTTTGAGACCGTCTACCCGAACGCAACCGGCTTCTGCGCGGAAGACGGCGGAGAGCTGGTGTCCATGCTTTTCGCGCTGCCGCAGACGATTGTCAAAGAAGAAAAGCAGCTCAAATGCGCCTATCTCTACGCTGTCGCAACAAAAAAGGACCGGCAGGGCGAGGGGCTTTGCAGCGCGCTGCTTGCCTATGCGGAAAAGGAGCTTCGCAAGCGCTATGTTGAGGCGCTGCTTTTAAGTCCGGCAAGCGAACGCTTAGCAGATTTTTATGCAGAGCGCGGCTTTACCCGGCAGACGGGCGCAAAAAAAACGCTGCTCGACTGCGCGCAGCCGACGGGGCAGGCGACGGAAATCGGTGTGCAGGACTACGCAGGTCTGCGCGAGACGGCGCTGTGGGATATTCCGCATGTGCGCTATGACAGAGCGCAGCTGGAATACGCGATGGCTGGCGGCAAATTTTACTGCCTGATGGCAGGCTACGCCATGGGCTGCGCGGCGGTCAAGGACGGCAAAGACGGCGTGCAGGCGGTTGTCTGCGAGCTGCTGCCCGGAACGGAAGGACTCGGCGCGCTGGCAGAAAAGCGCGGCGCGGGAAAGTATGAGGTTGTTTCGTCGCTTCCCGGAGAAGACGGCGAGACATGGTGCATGCTCAAGTGGCTGGGCAGAGCCTATCCGGAGCTGGAGCCTGTATACATGGGCTTTTCCCTGGAATAAGGCGCGCGCGGGGATTGCGCGAAGAAGCATGTGTTTCACATAGACGGAAAAGAGGAACCGATTGATGCACGACGCAGGCATTACCATATCGAATAGCGATCTCAAGAGGCTTCTTGCCTGCGCGAACGCAGACGCGGCGCTTTTGTATCTGTATCTTGCCGCCGGGAACGATCCGGCGCAGGCGCAGACGGCGCTTCGCATGAGCCAGTCGCGCGTGGATCTCGCCGCAGCAAGCCTGCGGCAGATGGGACTGACGCAGGACGAGCCGAAGCACCTTGCCCCTGCCGAAGCGCCCGGCTACACCGAGCAGGACGTGACGCGCGAATACCGCACGAACCCGGAATTTCCGAGCATGGTCGGCGAGGCGCAGCGCAGGCTCGGCAGACTTCTGAGCACGGAGGAGATCAAGATTCTTCTGTCCGTCTACCGCTATCTCGGGCTTCCGCCGGAGGTCATTTCCATCCTGATCAACTATTGCATCCAGAGAAGCCGCGCGCGCGGGCAGACGCGCATGCCGTCGATCCGCAGCATCGAAAAAGAGGCGTACCGCTGGGCGGACCTCGGCGTCGATACGATGGAGGAGGCGGCGGTGTACATGCAGAGTCAGCTGCAGCTGCAGGCAAACGTCGGAAAGATCCAGAGTCTGCTCGGCATCGAGGGGCGCAAGCTGACCGCGGGCGAGGAAAAGCTGATTGCCGCATGGCTTTCCTGGGGCTTCGGCGAGCGGGAAATCCGGCTGGCATATGAAAAGACGTGTATGAACACGGGCGGACTCAAATGGGCGTATCTGAACTCGATCTTAAAGAGCTGGCACGAGCAGGGGCTGACCACGCTCGAACGCATCGAAGCGGGCGACCGTCCGCCGGAAAAACCGGCGCGCAGCGCGGCAAAGCCCGGCTATAACGTGCAGCATCACGACGACGCACTCAGCGACATCCAGCGCGCTGCCATCCGGCGGATGCTGGAAAACGGGGAGGAATAACGTATGGCGTACTCGAAGGAGGTCCTGCACCGCGCCGAAGCGCGGCTCGAGCAGGCGCGCCGCCAGAACGAGCTCGACTGCGAGCGGCGGATATCCGCGATCTATGAAAAGCTGCCGCGTCTGGCGGAAATTGACCGCGAGCTGAGAAAAACCAGCGCGAAGGTCTATGCCGCCGCCTTCCGGGAAAGCGAAAGCCCCGAGCAGGCGATGCAGAAGCTCAAGGAGGAAAATTTATCGCTGCAGCGCGAACGAGACTGGATTCTGGAGTCGGAGAACATTGACCCCGAGGATCTGGAGCGCGAGCCTGTGTGCAGACTCTGCAGCGGCAGCGGCTGGCGCGGGGCTGTGATGTGCGAGTGCTTGCAGGAGCTTTGCCGGCAGGAGCAGAAGAAGGTGCTGCTGCAGTCGTTCGGCGCGGGAAAAGAGAGTTTCGAGAAATTCCGGCTGGATGTGTATCCGGACCGGCTGGACCCGAAGCTCGGCATTTCGCCGCGCGCACTCATGAAAAGGGTCTATGAAAGCGCCGTAAGCTACGCGAGGACGTTTTCTACCGCCAGCGAATCGCTTCTGTTCATGGGCGCGACGGGACTCGGCAAGACGCTTCTTTCCGGCTGTATTGCGCGCGCGGTCGCAGACCGGGGGTATTCCGTGTGCTACGTGTCGGCTGGAAAGCTGTTTTCCGATTTTGAGACGGAGAAGTTCCGCCTGAAAGAAGACGGCGCGCTGGCGGGCGAGTATCTGCAGACCGATCTTCTGATCATCGACGATCTGGGGACGGAAATGACGACGCAGTTTACCGTGTCGGCGCTCTATCAGATCGTCAACGGCAGGCTTCTTTCCGGAAAACCCACGATTGTCTCGACAAATCTTCCGGACACGGAGCTCGAGGCGCGCTACTCGGCGCAGATTGCCTCGCGGCTGCTGGGGGCATATACGCTCTATCAGTTCTGCGGGACGGATGTGCGGCTGCTGCGGAAAATGGAAAGCAGGGGCTGACGAACCGGCTCGCCGGAACGGTCAACTGCAATTTTAACTGGAATGGCTTGGGGGCTTCCCTTCGGGGGAGCCTCTTGTTTTGAAAAAGGAACAAAAAGTTTACAAATAAATTGCAGAACTACTTTCTTCTTTCGCCCGCTTGTGATATACTGTACTGTACTATTGCTATGCCCGTATGCAAACGGGGCTTGAATACAGACGAAGGAAGAACGACATGCTCGAATTGCTTTCTCCCGCGGGCTCGATGGAGGCGCTGCGCGCTGCCGTACAGAACGGAGCCAATGCGGTTTATCTTGGATATGACCGGTTCAACGCCCGCATGGGCGCGCAGAATTTCTCTGCCGACGAGCTGCAGGAGGCGATTGTCTACTGCCATGTGCGCGGCGTGCAGGTGCATCTGACGCTCAACACGCTTGTTTCCGACCGGGAGATGGCGCGCGCGGCGGAGGTCATCCGGGCGGCGGCGGTCTTCGGCGTCGATGCGTTTATCGTGCAGGACCTCGGCATGGTGCAGCTGTGCAAGGAAATTGCGCCGTCGGTGCCGGTGCATGCGTCCACGCAGATGTCGATTCACTCGCTCGAGGGTGTGGTTGCCGCGGCGGAGCTGGGCTGCAGCCGGGTGGTTCTGTCGCGCGAGCTTCCGATGGAGCAGATCCGCCATATCTGCCGCAGAAGCCCTGTGGAGATCGAGGTTTTTGTCCACGGCGCGCTTTGCATGTGCTACTCGGGGCAGTGCTATTTATCCAGCGTCATCGGCAGGCGCTCGGGAAACCGCGGGCAGTGCGCCCAGCCGTGCAGGCTTGCGTATGGCTACGGCAGATTCGAGGCGACGCGGTATCCGCTGAGCCTGAAAGACAATTGCCTCATTGAGCATGTGCGCGAACTCGAGCGCATGGGCGTTGCGTCGGTCAAAATCGAGGGCAGAATGAAGCGCCCGGAGTATGTCGCGGTGGTCACAAAGGCATACCGCGCCGCGATCGACGGCAGGCGCGTCACGGAAAACGACATGCAGCAGTTGGAGGCGGTCTTCTCCCGCCAGGGCTTTACACAGGGCTATTACGAGGGAAAGACCGGGCAGAGCATGTTCGGCACCCGGCAGGAGCCGGAGGACAACCGCGAGCTGTTTTCCGCTGCCCGCGCGACGTATGAATCGGGCGAAAGCCCGCGCGTGCCGGTCAAGTTCTACGCGATGGTGCGTGCAGGAGAGCCGACGCAGCTTGCCGCGCAGGACGAGGACGGGCATGTCTGCAAGGCGGTCGGCCCCGTTCCCGAGCAGGCGCTGGTGCATTCTCTGACAGCGGACGATCTGGAATCAAGGCTCAAGAAAACGGGCGGCACGCCGTATTATTGCGCGATGGTGCGCTCGGTGGTGGACGCCCGCCTGACCTTGGGAAAGGTGGAGCAGAGCCGGGAGGGAGATGAACTGGTGCTCACCACGGAGGCGTGGCTGAGTGTGCTCTACCTGGACGAAAATGAGCT
>OHJE01000481.1_pt1 | contig 16924 bp, 8 predicted proteins | sample 1568491 | NCBI WGS metagenome assembly OHJE01 (sample SAMEA3879609, study PRJEB24766) | human gut metagenome | biome: human-associated habitat; feature: feces | place: USA | collected 1985/1987
TATGATTTGCAACAATACCTTCGAAAGCATACTCTGTTGCAATAGTTTCTACATTTTCTCCGTCCACTGTAATACTTTCAATATGGTATCCCTTGTCAGGAGTGATCGTGAATACTTTGGATGTTCCCTTATAAACTGTTGTTGTGTCTTCCGGTGCAATCTTTCCGCCTTCACCTGCTGTTGCTGTGATTGTAAACTGTGTCTGGATGTCAGCAATCTTTGCTTTGATTTCTGCTTTCTTCGCATCTACCTCTGCCTGAGATGTTTTTTCTGTGAATGCCTTTCCAGCATTTACCATCTCCTGAAGTTCTACAAGAGCTGTTGCTGAATATTTATCTTTGTCTCCTGCGTTAATAATTTCTTCTGCCTCAGCAATCGTTGCTGTAAGTTCTGTAAGGTCTGCTTCACTTGCAGTTCTTATCAATTGAATATCCAGTTTATCAAGCTGTGGAGCTTTGTTTGTGTCCGGTGCTGTAAGAACCAAAGTTCCTGCTCCTGCAGTTTTTACTTCAATGTTAAGTTCGAATGTCTTCACAGTTAAGTTGTTACCTTCTTTTGTTGACGGACAATCTACCTGCGCTGCCTCAATCTTACTTCCTTCCTCAGAAAATGCAAGTTTATTCAGTGCTCCTGCACGATAAGTACCTGTTACTTTATAAATTCCAGGAACGTTTGCTGTATAAGCGTACTTAGCATAATCTTTGTATGCCATACAGTTCAGGAATTTTCCATTACTTGCCCAGCTCTCAGAAGTAATTGTAAGCGGCCAGTTCGGATCAGAATCTGAATCATTGCTATTAATCAATTCTGTAGCATGTTCTGCTTCCAGTGTGCTTGTTACTCCCTTTGTTTCTGGGAATACAAATGGATTTTCTGCTGTATAATTTGCAAATGCAAATGTTGCCTCAATTTTATGTGCTTTATCCACATCACTAAATGTGTAAGAAGTTTTCTTTCCTACGGAATTTCCATCAACTTTTACATCTGCGATTTCATATCCTGAATTCGGAGTAATTGTAAATGTTGCGCTTTCGCCTTCTGTTATTTTACCATCTGTAAGGTCTTCTGTTGTGATAGTTCCACCTTTACCTGCTGTAGCTGTGATGGCAAATTTGTCTAATACAACATTCTTCGGGCTGATAATGAAGTAGTCGATTCCAGGACCTTTACCATCTAGTCCATCTCTCTTTTCTGGTGGTGTGATAACAATCATGCCATCTCCAGGTTTTACTACTTCGATATCAAATGTTACAGTTCCAAAAACAACATTATCATTTTCTTTCTTTGGATCAACTATAACTTCTTGGTCTTTAATCTTTCCTTTTGCTTCTGTAATCTTGATACTATTTTTCGCATTTTCGGCAGAACCACTACGGTATCTCATAACCACCTGATAAGTACCAGCCTTGTCTGCATGATAGGCATATTTCAGAACATCATTTGCTGCCATATCTGTGACAAATTTTCCATTACTTGCATCGCTTTTAGCATCAATCTTCATTGGGTACTGAGCATCAGAGGTTGGATCATCCTTTAACACTGTCGCAAATTCCGCTTCCAGCTTAGCACTTGTTTCTGCTCTCCATGGGAAGTTGAAACGATCATTCTCTGTATACTTTTCACGAACCTTAAGTGCAGCTTTTGCTTTATCTAATTCTGTGTATGCGCTTCTGATTGTTGCATCTGTTGCACTCTCATTTTCCACTACTTCCTGAGCTGTCTTCAGTGCTTTAGCAAATGCGTCCCATCCTTCTGAATAAAGATGTTCTTCCAACGCCGCTGAATTCGTAACCAATGTCTGAAGTTTATCTTTTGTAATTCCATCTGCATCTTTGATTGTGATTCTTGCAGAACCGTTAAATCCGATAATTGCATTCTTCGGTGTTTTTTCTGTCAGCTCAATTGAGAATACACGGTCACCAGTTATAGCGGTATTCTGTTTGGTCTTTGCTGCGACAACACTCTTTTCTGTTTCTCCGGCTTCAAATATAACATCCGGAGCATATTCTGTATTAAAGTCATTCTGAATAGCACTTCCCGGGTTTGGCTGGATCTTAGCTGTAAGCTTTCCATTTGATCCACCGACACGTTTTACTTTAACTGTCAGCTCTTCTTTTTCGTTCATCGTATATGCATCTTTTTCAAGCTCGATCATTCCTACGCCACCGTTGTTGATTACGTAAGCCGCTTCTACACCGATTGCAGCATCTGTCTTTGCTACAAGTCTTAATGTATGATCAGCATCTGTCAGATCTTCAGATTCGAAGATTTTTGCTCCTGTGGATCTGCTTTCTGCATGTGTATTAATTGTTTCTACTAGCTTATCATCAATATAAACATCCGCTTGACCATGACCTGGATCTGTTGTACCCATCAGATATGCTTTTGTTCCGTGGAATTTAAAAGTAAATTCTGCATTCGCTTTATTGGACCATGTATTCTGTCCGTTGATGTACTGGCTTCCTGTCTGAGGATTCCATCCTGTGGGGCTAAATGTAAACTTACTTGTCTCATTAACACTTGTTGTATCCATTCCTTCCGGCGCTGCTCCTGCCAGCTGGAATCCTTCACTTGCTTTGTATACACCAACTTCACTCAACATCGGAACTTTTCCATTGGTTGTTCCTACTGTGATTTTCACCTGAGTTGCTGATACCGGAGCTGTTCTAACCAGTCTCTTTGCCCCAACAGTTACTCCACTTTTCAGTGTCTGCCACTGTGCATCGTCAGACGCTTTGTACTCAACTTTATAGCTGTTGATGTGCTGTCCTTTCTGAATTGCTTCTTCAATAGAAACCACATCGAACTTCTTAGCTTTGTCCCACTTAATCGTCAGGCTTCCTTCTTTTGTTCCATCCTCTGTTGTCCAGTATGTTTCATCTTTATCATCTACTACATTTCCTGGTTTGAATGCTATATCATTTCCACGAACATTAGATGCCTCAATTGTTGCATTCTTTGCCAGATTCTTTCTGAAAGTTTCTTCCACATTCCGTCCAAATTCTGTCACTCTGTCGAGAATTGGCTTATCCACTGTACCCTGATTATTCGGCGGTACATTCAGAAGCATGGTTGCATTATGTCCTACCGAATCAAAATACATGTTAGCAAGCTGTGTAATTGTCTTCGGAGTGTTCTTTTTGGTTCCCCAGAACCATCCGGATGTAATACGTCCGTCACACTCTGGTACGGTCCATTTGTTTCCATCTGCATATCCAATGGTATATGGTGTAGTTCCGTTGCTATCAATTGTATTATTTGCTTCATTGACTTTAGATTTTGCCCATGTGTTTTCGTGAGCAACGCCATCTTCATTTCCAATCCAGCGAACGGTTGTATATGCCTGAGCTCCGAATAACATACAGTCAGCATCCTTGCCTGCCTTTTTTCCCTGGTGTTTCTGGATTGTATCAAACCATTTTGTAAACTCATAGTCCTGTGCATTGGCACCGCTTCCTTTGGCTCCATCCATCCATACTTCAACAAAATGTCCGTTATTGCCGTACTTTGAATTTCCAAGAATTTCTTCTAACTGATTGTTATAATATTCATTATAATCTAATACGTCATTTTCCTTGCTTGTCGGTTTTCCATTGGCATCATAATATCCGTAAGATGGCTCATGAATATCCCACGGAGACAGGTAAAGTCCCATGTCCATATTATAGGTTGTACACGCAGCAGATATCTCCGCAAGAATATCTCCTTTATACCCTGCTGCCTCTGCATCATATTCTGTATATTTACTCGGCCAGATACAGAAACCATCATGATGCTTTGCTGTTATAATGAGTTTCTTGAATCCTGCATTCTTTAATGTACGTACGAGTGTGTCTGCATCAAAGTTATCTTTCAATGTAAAGATTTCACTCGGTTTTTTATCTCCGTAATGCTCTCCCCACTCAATTTCATTGAACGTATTCGGACCGAAGTGGCAGAATGCTGCCAGTTCATCTTTCTGATATTTGTACTGGTTCGCATCCGGTACAACTTTATCTGATTCTGGTTCTTTTGTACTCTTATCAGTACAGTCAGAATCTGTCACTCCGCTTTCAGCTGCGGCAGCAGATACAGTGACAACTGCCGGTCCAATTGAACTAAATACAGTTGTCACTCCAAGAACAAGGCCCATAAACATTGATACGGTCTTTTTCTTCATTTTGTTCCTCCTCATTATTCATACGGGCAGGAATCAGGACTTCCTGACTCCCGCCTGTTTGAACTAATTTTTTCCTTTTATAAAGCCAAGGTTAAGTGTTTCTTAATCCTCTTTTTTACGTTTTACTACACCAAGTCCTGCAGCTGCCGATGCTGCTAAAGCGAACAACCATGTTACTACATTTGTTGTATCTCCAGTCTTAGCTGCATGTGATGTAGTACTTCCAGTACTTGTAGTACCCTTGTTACCTGATCCAGTATTAGTAGATCCTGTATTGGATGATCCGTTATTGTTTGATCCGCCATTAGATGAACCATTGTTGGATGCTCCGCTGTTGCCATCATCCTTCTTATTGTCATCCTTCTTGTCGTCGCCCTTATTGCTGTCGTCTTTCTTGTCTTCTTTTACTTTCAGGGCTTCTTTTGCTTCTTTTACAGCTTTCACTGCTGCGTCGATCTCAGCCTGTGTTGCTTCTGGGTTATCCAGTACTGCAATGGCTTTATCAATCGCTGCCTGAAGTGCTGCAAGGGACTCTTCTGTATACTGCTCTGTATCTCCTACAACCTTTGTTGCATCTTCTACTGCAGCTTTCAGTTCATCCTTCTTAACAGGTGCTTCCGGCTTCGGTGTCTCTTTCTCAACAAGAGCCTTCTGTGCTGCCTGGACTGCTTTCTCTGCTGCGTCTACTTCTTCCTGTGATGCATTCTCATCAGCTAATACTTCTTTTGCTTCATCGATTGCTTTCTGAAGCTTCTCGATAGACTCTTCTGTGTATTTGTCAACTAATGCGGCATCGCCTTCTGCTGCTATAATTGCAAGGTTCAGAGCATCTTTCTTTGCTTTCGCTTTCAGAGCTGCAAGCTTAGCCTCTACATTTGCCTTTGCTTTATCTACTTTATCCTGATCAGCATTTGGATCGTCGTAAATAGCCTGCGCTGCTTTGACTGCTTCTTCAAGATCTTTCAAAGATGACGGTGTGTATTGCTCTGTCTCTGCAAGTTTTTTGTTTGCTGTATTAATTGTTGCTAACAGATTTTCTTTCGCAATTGTAAGCTCATCTTTTGCAAATGTTACTTCAATTGTATGATTTGCAACAATACCTTCGAAAGCATACTCTGTTGCAATAGTTTCTACATTCTCTCCGTCAACGGCAATACTTTCAATATGATATCCCTTGTCAGGAGTGATTGTGAACACTTTGGATGTTCCCTTATAAGCTTTTGTTTCGTAACTTGTTTCGTCTTTTGCTTTCTCTTTGATCTCGTCTTTCAGTTCAATCTTTCCACCTTCACCTGCTGTTGCTGTGATTGTAAACTGTGTCTGAATATCAGCAAGTTTTGCTGTAATTTCATCTTTCTTCTTATCTACAGCTTCCTGAGTAGATGTTGCTGTCAACAGCTTTCCTGCATTCACAAGTTCCTGAAGTTCTACAAGAGCTGCTGCAGAATATTTATCTTTATCTTCTGCTTTAAGAATTTTTTCTGCCTCAGCAATCGTTGCTGTAAGTTCTGTAAGGTCTGCTCCCTTCAGTGTTGTAAATGTCGCTGCTTCTGATTTTTCAGACTCATTTCCTGCAGCATCCACTGCTGTTACTGTTACGTTGTACTCAGTATTTGCTGTAAGGTCTGCCAGATCATACTCTGTTCCTGTGATAAGTTCTTCATTTACTTTCTCATCGTTCAGGTATACATTGTATCCGGCTACTTCTACGTTATCTTTAGATGCTGTCCAAGTGAGCTTTGCTCCTGTATGAGCAATCTCAGATGCTTTCACATCTGCCGGAACTGTTGGGGCTTCTTTATCTGCAGCAGCTTTATCTACGTAAGTAATAATCGGTGTAATATGAGCAGATGGTTTGCTTGGATTTCCGTTACATTTTGCTACTACACGGATCATGTCGCCTCGAGTCACTTCGATTTCTTCTGCCTTTTCCCAGTTTCCTTCTTTCTTTTTACTGGTTTCAAGTGTCAAGTTCTTCTTCTCTGTTCCATTTACATAGAGGCTTAATGTAACTGTTCCGCCTGCGTTATCATTCTGACGAAGATATGGCTCATTATCTCTAACTTTGAATGATACTGTTCCGCTCTTTGGTACTCTGTATGCCATTGCTGTTGAGATATTTGTGCTTGGCGGTGCAGAAAGTAAACCGTGTTTGTCTGGACTGCTTGCTGTAGTTACATGCTGATCATCATCAATACCAGGTCCATAATATGTATGAGTAGCCCAGTTTGGCCAGCCATCTTTATCAACAGATGTCATATTCGCCCAGTCACCGGATCCGTCCTTCATCTGTCCGAACCAGACATTTCCCTGCTGTCCGTTTATAAAATCCTTCGTCCAGTTGTATTCATTTTTCTGCTTGATCGCATACTCTTTTGTAGTTCCATCTTCCGCTGTGATACGAAGTGTCATTCCGTCTGCTACTGCATCCTTATCTGCCAGTTCTTTTCCAGCATTTACTACAGAAACAGTTGCTGTATCAGCTACCGTAAGACTCGCCTTCAGTTCCTTTACTGTTGTTGGATTTTTCTCTGTGTAAGGAACTTCCAACTCTGTTCCTCTCACTTCATAGTAAGAAGCTTTCAGTTCTTTATCAGAACTTGCAACGACTGTATAAGTTACATTTTCTTTTCCTTCATATGAAAGAACAACTTTTGCTCCTCCCTTTACAACATCTGTTCCTTCAAGTACGTTCTCACCGTCTTTAACAGTAACTTTGACGCCTGTATCTACGATGATATTTTTAAGGAAAGCTTCTACTGTTGTGTTCTTCGGAAGTTCACTTACGTCTGTTCCGGAAACTTTATATACGTTAGATCTCAGGATAAGAGTGTCTGCTACTACATCACTCTCTGCTGCTCCGATCTCCGGTACTGCTGTGATCGCATGGCCGAAGAAATCGTGATCGATCGTATAACCATTTCTGTCAACCACTACTTTACCCTTATTGATTGCCGGAGAATTTTCTGCAAGTTTGTATCCGTCGAATACTGTTTCTTTAGTTGGATCTTCGTGTTTTCTAGCTGCTTTGTCTGTTGCTACAGAATCTGGACCGGAACCTGCATTCTCAAGTACTTTTGTTCCTGCGTTTACTTTTACAGGAGCTGCATCGTTCGGATAATTCTTTACATTATAATATAAGTTATTGCTATAAGTTTTATTTCCGCTAGGATTCCATTCCTTTACATTAACTGGTGTATTACCTGCGAAGTAGAAAATATTATTTTCCATATCTACAGGACCGCCATTGCCATGGCTTCTGTGCCAGATGGTATTGAGACCTTCTTTGATATAGAACGTATTGTTGTAAACCTGACAATTTCCGGAGTTACCTGCCGGGTCCAATGGTCCCATATCTTCGTTCTGACTGATATTGTAACGGAATGTATTGTTAACAGAATTTCCTCCACAGAACATGATGGTACTTGCGGTATTTCCGTGGCTGTAGTTGTACTGATAGTTTGTTCCGTCACCATAGTCAGCATCCCAAGGCTGTCCATCGCCATTACCACTTGCGGCATTCAATGTTTTAAAACATTCATTATACTGGAAAATCGCATTTTTACATTTCCATGGCCAGATACCGGCTGCCACTCGTCCTGCTCCAACGTCCTGTTTACCAATCTCTTTTCCATTTGCATCCAGTCTTGGCTGTTGCTGTGCATAATCTGTTGTATTAATCTGTTCAGCTGCGTTCTCTGACACATTGTACTGAATCAATGGTCTGTCAAGATACATGGTTGTGATTGCATCTCCACCTACGTGGTTCAGATAGTTGTTCTCGATGACTACATTGGAGGAACCATATTTTGCCATCGTTGCATCCGGAAGTTCACCTGTTTCGAACTGTCCCCACTGATAGGTATATCCTACTGCAATTCCCCAACGGTTTACCTTATTCAAAGAACAGTTTCTAATCTGGACGTCATTATATCTTGCAATTCCTGTTTCGCCTTCATTCGTTGGTTTTGCAACGATGAAGTAGATACCACCGTTTGTCATATGCTTGTTATAAACGTTTCCTGTTACATCATGGATATAAAGATCATTCAATACGATATGATCTACTGTTCCATTATCCTTTGCAACTCCGGCAACACCGGTTCTGTCCATTGCGTATGCATCATTATACGCTTTACCTTGTTCAGTATCTGTTGCACTCTTTCTGTCGTTGGTCAGTTCCAGACCTTCGATTTCAAGGTATTCAGTATCTTCAATTAAAATACTGGAGGATACAGTACCTTTCCATTTATGGTTCACATTGTCCAGACGATTACCATAGTTCAGCTCCCACTGTCCATGACCATTTGTATTGATCTTTGGTTTCTCTCCTTCTCCATAAGTAGATATCTTCACCGGTGCTTCTGCAGTACCGCTGTCCTCTTTTGTGAACTTAAGAGCCTGATCCTCAAATACAGATCCCTTTTTCAGAAGAACGGTGTCTCCCGGCTCAAGGTTAAGGCCATTCACCTTCTCAAGTGTTTTGAATGCCTTGCTTTCAGAAGTTCCATCATTACTGTCGTTTCCACCTTTTGAATCAACGTAATAGGTTGTTCCTGTCGCAGCAGACTCCTTTGCATTAACCGGAACTGTCGGCACCATTGATGCAACTGTTGTTCCAGCAAGCGCAAGAGCCAGCGTACGACTCATCCATTTTTTCTTCATAGCTTTTCTCCCTCCATTATTGTATATTCTTCAAGGTTAATCGGTTTACATTCTCCATGTTACCTGCCACCTGAGAATCTGTTTCACGCTGCGTGATCATATCATCATACTTCTGCTCACGCAGTTCTCTTTCGACCGCGATCCTTGCCATCTCAAGGTCTGCATTTTCATCGCTGTCTCCAAAGATCCACTCTCGACTTTGATAGTGTTCCTGTATTTCATCTTCTGTCAGTTTCATACCTTCACGATTGGTATCGTTACAGTACTTTTCTTTTAACGTGCTGATTTCATAATCCAGATAAAGCTGAAACGTATATTCTTTAAGCCCGTAGATTACTTCGCCTTTTTCTACTTTCTCACTTCGCTCTGCATTTTCATCTTTCCAGCGTTTTTCCAGTGCTTCATAACTACTGTCTGTGATATCTCCCTGTTCTTTTGCAAGATCGTAAACAGCATGAATGTGTTTCAACTCTTCTACTGTATTATCCGCCAGAATTTCATACCCGTGTTTTCCATCATACTGTTTTTTCCAGAAGTCATCTTCATATATAGCGCCATACTCCTGCTGAATCTGTATCTTTGTATCATATTCAACTGCTTTCATACAGTTCAGATACTCTTCTTTGCTAATTACGTGTTCCGCAACAGTAAGATCGAATTGATTTGCCTTTTTATATTGAATGATTCCGGCAACAGTTCCTGTAACAGCAATCGCCAATAGAATGATTCCAAGCTTTAGGAATTGCTTCTTTCGATTCTTCATAGATTCTGCGCCCTTCCTATTTGAATTTTTGTTTTATCTTCACATAGATTCTTTTTATCCACATTAACTTCATTATAGCAATCTGGTTTTTTTTCGGCTCGTTTTTTTTAGTTGATTTTCATGCCATTTTTGTCTAATTCGGAACTAAACAGAACTTTCTTTTTTTATTTCCATTAAAAAAAGACCATGAAAAAATGATTTTTTCATAGTCTTTTTTAGCATTGAATTTTTAGTTTTCCAAATCAACAATCTGATTATTCTCTAATGTATAATTACCGCCATCCATATTTTTACGAACGAACGGAACGCCTTTTCTTACATAGAAAGTATTATCTTTGATCAGTGCATCCGGGTTCTCTGCCGGACTGATCGTTCCTCCAAGGTCATCGAAACTGACATTGTTACGGAACGTATTATGAATTGCTTCCTGCAAACAGAACATCACACATCCGCCTTCGTTCTGTCTGCTGTAATTATACTCATAAACGGTTCCGTCACCGGAATCTGCATCATATGCCATACCGTCCTGATTCAGTCTTGTATCAGTGCCTTCATTATATCGGAACAACGCATCCTTACACTTCCAAGGCCAGATAGCTGCTGCCACCTTTCCCAGGCGATTACCCGGCTCGCTATAGATCCGATCATTGATCTCACAGGCGATGGAATCTGTCATATTGTGCTCTATGAGTGGACGAAGTGCATACATCGATGTAATGCCGTCACCACCTGCTGCCTTTACATAATTATCGCGGATCAGCATATTTTCGTGACCATATTTCAGGAAGATTTCCTCATCAAGCTCTGCTCCCTGGAACTTGTCATGTGCATAAGTATAACCGACAGCAATTCCCCAACGGCTCACCTGATACACAAAGCATCCCTCAACTGTGACATCTTTATAACGTGCTACTCCGGTCAGTTCTTCGTTCTCCGGACGAAGCGCTGTCATGTAAATGCCACCGTTATTCATATGCTTGTCATATACATTACCATTCACATCATGGATCAGAAGATTACGCAATGTGATTCCATGTCGCACCCCTTTGTCTTTTGCTACAACAGCAACACCTGTGCGGTTCATCTTGTCTCCAAGGGAATAGTACTCGCCGATAATTTTGTCTGCCTCGTTTGTGATCTCCAGATCTTCTACGATGATATATTCTGCATCATACAGCAGAACTGCGGAAGATACATACCCGCGATATACATGAGTTGGTGAATCTAATGGGGCTCCATAATTCTGATACCAGATTCCCTGCCCACAAGCCTCAATACGCGGCGCATCGCCTTCTCCGTAAGCTCCGATCACGATTGGTGCATCTTCTCTCCCACTGTCTGTCACTTGAAGATACTGTCCGCAAAAGATGCTCCCACGCTCAAGTAATACATGATCTCCCGGCTGCAGACTTCTCTGATTGATTGCAAAAAGACTTGCGAATGCACTTTCGCTTGTCAGTCCATCGTTCGAATCATTTCCTGTCTTCGAACTCACGTAATACGTCTTCGATAAGCTTGTCATATGCATCCTCCCGTAATCTTTTTTCAATAATCTGTTCTACCTCTTCATAAGTAAAGAGATCTCCGAAATATCGACCGAATAAATCCATATTTTTTTCGTAAAATTCTTTCTTCTCCTGCTCTGTGACATCCGGACACAGACCTGTGCTTCGAACCGCCTCACTTGGCTGGACAAAATCCAGTTTCAGTCTTGTCAGCTCATACTGCAAATACGCCGGTGCTGAAAAATAACGTGGTCCATAGAACAGCTTCTCCTCCTGCTCCATCATCTTCAGCTTTTCATTATGATTCTGTCTTCTTGCTTCAAGTCCCTCCATAGAAGGATCCTCAAACAATCCCATTTTATGTGCTAAAAGGAAGGCACCTTGCGCCTTCCTTAAACATTCCTGTTTTATACAATACTTTTGCTGCATTATTTTACCGCTCCTGTAATTCCGTTTGCAAAGCTCTTCTGTAAGCACAGGAAGATGATTGCAGTCGGAAGTGTACAAATCAATACACCAAGCATCAGCATACCATAGTCAACACTATAACCACTCTTCAGGTTCGCTACAAGCATCGGCATAGTGATTGCTTTGCTGTCCTGTAAAATGATCGTTGGCCATAAGTAGTTATTCCATGCACTCATGAATGTTACAGTCATAGCTGCTCCATAAGTAGATTTCATAACCGGGATAAACATCTTAAAGAAGATCTGAAATTCGTTTAATCCCTCAAGTCTTGCTGCTTCGATAATATCATGCGGGAAAGAACGGGCTGCCTGTCTGAACAGCATGATCATAAACGGAGTGGAAATTGTCGGAAGCGCAAGTGCGATCCATGTATTAACCAGTCCCCATGAAGTAAACATCTTAAACAGCGGAATCATAATGGCTACGAAAGGAAGCATCATTGCAAGAAGAAGAATACTCATTAAAGTATCTTTTCCTTTGTCATGATAAATCTCGAATCCATATCCGGCGATTGAACACACAAGCAGTGCTACAACTGTAATGATGATCGCATTTCGGAATGAGTTATACATTGCAAGCCCAAGATTCTGCATGCCTACCAGTGTCTTAAAGTTCTCTATCAAGTGAGTACCCGGATAGAGTTTACCTCTTACGACATCGATACTTGAGTTTGTTGCTCCGCAAAGCATGTAATACAGTGGAAATGCAGACAGAAAGCTTGCAATAATCAACACTGCATAAGAAACTATTGATTTCAATTTAGTCACGTTTGTCACCTACTTTCATCTGAATTGCAGACAGAATTGCTACCATTATAAGAATACATACAGACAATGCTGCTGCATAATTAAATTTCGGTGTCTCTACAAAGGAAATATTGTAGATGTAGTGTGCCAATGTCATAGTTGACTTACCAGGTCCACCTGCTGTCAGGTTCATAGACTCATCAAACAACTGAAGTGTTCCTGAAGTTGACATAATTGCTGTCATAAGGATTGTTGGCTTCAGAAGCGGAATTGTAATCTTTATAAACTGCTTAAATGGTGTTGCTCCATCGATATAACTTGCTTCATATACGGAATAATCAATATTCTGTAATCCTGCAAGATAGAATACCATATTGTATCCTGTCCATCTCCAGATCAAAGCTATAACAATTACCCAACGAGCCGGCCATGTACTCTGGAACCAGTCGACAGAGGATAATCCAATTCCTGTAAGAACTCTGTTCACAACTCCGTCCGGAGCAAACAAGGACTTGAAGATCATAGAGTAAGATACAAGTGATGTTGCACACGGAAGGAAGATCAATGTACGGAAAAGACCTTTACATCTGATCTTTGGACTATTCAAAAGCTGCGCCAGGATCAAGGCAAGAACAAGCATGATCGGCACCTGGATCAAAAAGTAAAAGAACGTATTGAACAAGCACTGTTGAAATGTTTTATCCTGGAAAACTCTGGTATAATTCGATAACCCGGTAAACACTCCCCCTGTTTTTCTAAAAGAAAGCAGGATTGCCTGTGCCATTGGATAAAAACAAAATACAAAAATTAAAATAGCTGCTGGAAGCAAAAACGCCCATCCGGTAAGATTATACTTTTTTTCTAATGTCAATTTTGTTTTCTTTTTTCCCATTTTTTTCTCCTAAAACAGAACCGGGAACGCAATACTGCACTCCCGGTACGTTCTGTTTCTAATCTTTGATGATTACTCACCAACATTAAATTCTACTGTATCCTGAGCGTTCTTGATCTCGCTGTCAATGTCAGCGCCATTCTGAACAACATTTGTGATTGCATCTGTTAATGCACTTCTAACATCTGAGTAGTATGCGCCATAATCGATTCCAGGAACCTTTCCAGCGAAGTCTACGATGTCTTTGTATACAGCCTGTCCAGCGTAGAAATCAGATGTCTCATTGTAAACTTTAGACTCAGCAGCCGGTAAGTAACTTGCGATTGCTCCAGCGTTTGGAAGAAGATCATCATATAACTCTACGCTTCCACCGAATGTTGTCTTAAGGAAGTCATATGCAAGGTCTGTGTTCTTGCAGTTAGAAGATACTGCCCAGCTTGCTCCACCACAGTTTGCGTAGTTTGTAGCACCCTCAACATCATCAAGTTTAGGCATGTTTACGATAGACCATTTTCCAGCCTGATCGTCAGCTGCCTGAATTGAAGACATGATCCAGCATCCCTGGATAACACCAGCTGCTGTTCCCTTGTTCATAGAAGCGATGTACTGATCCCAGTCAGTGTAATCAACCATGATTCCTTCGTCGATGAGCTGTTTGTATGTCTCGATTGCTTTCTTAAGAGCTTTGTTATTAACTAAGTCAACTTTTCCGTCTACCATCGGAGAAGCACCTGCAGACTGAAGCATCTCGATGATGATCTCAGATCCGCCTGAGCTTGTAAGCATTGGAACATTGTTTGTCTCAACTACTTTTTTAGCTTTTTCGATGAAGTCTGACCATGTTGTGTCTTTGAAGTCATCTACTGTAAGACCAGCTGCCTCAACCATGTCTTTACGGATTGCCATGATTGTAGCACCGTTATCAAATGGTACACCATAGTTCTTTCCATCTACTGTAGAGTCAGCTAACTTTCCTGCTGAGAAATTTGAAAAATCAATTCCTGAATCTGTCAGTTCTGTAAAGATTCCTGAATAGTTTGCAACGTTTTTGTGGAAAGAGTAATCCTGCATCAGGAAGATGTCCGGCAATGTGCTGTAATCATCAGCTTCAGCTGCTGTGATCAGAGCTGTCTCAATATCTGAATATACTTTTTCCTGAATATCCAGTTTGAAATCCGGGTGATCTTTCTGGTAGATTGCCTCTGCCTGTTTCATTGCATAAACGTTGAAGTTAGGATCCCAGCACCATACGCTCAGTGTGTTTTCCTGTGATGCATCATTCTTTGCATCAGTGTTGTTGTCAGCTTTGCTTCCGCATCCTGCAAGTACAGATACTGACATTGCTGCTACTAAAAGTGCGCTCAATACTTTCTTTTTCATAGTTTTTGTCCTCCTTATACATTTAAAAGTACTGCTTTATAAAATATGAAATGCATTCCTTGCGTTTCATAAGTTATCTTTATTCAACATCATCTACCCAACGCATCTCGCCTGGCTCTAAATCCAGTTCATATACACAGTTGCCATTGATATATACATCTGTGTGTCGCGCTTCTGATGAGTTATTAATAACTGCGATCTTCTTACTCTTCGGGAATACAGTTACTTCTGTATCAACATTTGTTACATAGTAATGCTTCATCTCTTTTTCCATGCCTGCTGCATAGTAAATAGCACGAAGAAGAATTCTACAGTTCTGTGGAGAATATGGAAGACCTGCAAAGTATACGCTATGTCCTTTTCCATATTCATTAACAACCATCTGGCTGTACTCTCCATCCATTGCAAGGATCTGGTAATTCTTGCCCTGTGCATAGACACGGCTTGTTCCCTCACCAAAATCTATTTTACCTTCAATATCCTCTAAAATAAAGTGGTTTGCATCTAATTCATTATACTTATCTGTATTAAGTGAGAAACACATCTCACGATCTACGCCAAGTACATCTGACAGCTGGAAGAATCTTCCCTGATGCTGATATGCTGTCGGTTCACCAACTCCGATGAATCCGCCTCCCTCGTCAACAAAGCGACGAATATTTGTTACAACTTCTTCATCGATCCAGTTTTCAGCTCCACTAAATGCTGTATATGCATCACCTACATTGATGATTACTCCAATGTCTTCCGGAATACCTTTTTTCACGTCATCAAAGGAGATGAATTCAACTTCGAATGGCATACCACTTAAGCACTCAAGCACACCTTCTGCTGAATAAGTCTCTCTGTGCCAGATTGCGTGATGTACCTGATTGGACATCCACTTTCTCAGTCCTCCCCAACAGTTGAGGATTGCAACCTTAAATGGTGCTACATAGGAAGGTGTTCCCTGCATATTCTCATGAATCTGACGGAACTCTGTAACAACTTTCTGGATCTCATCAATGAATCCCGGCCAGTTACTGGCAAGTTTTAAGTATCCGCCGTATCCGATTCTGTCTAATGGTGAACGAAGAAGAGCACGTCTTGCTTTTCTCCAGTTGTCTCTTGCTTCTCCGATCGGATCTCCGCCTTCGCAGAATACATCTGGGAAGAAGTATGGTAAGAGACGTCCCTCTGTATAATCAACGCCTTTGATATCAGAAATCATACGAAGTGTCACACCACTTCCAACAGAACCTACAACTGCATCAAGTCCGATGCCTGCAAAGTATTTACCATAAGGCTCTGTTCCGATCCAGTGATCTCCAAGGAACATCATAGCTTCCTTGCCATAAGAGTGAACGATATCAACCAGCTCTTTCGCGAGTGCACAAACTTCAATCTGCTGGAATTCAATAAAGTCACGGAATTCTTTGCTCGGTACGCGGAACATGCTGTTGTGATATCCCTGATCCACGATAAATTCCGGACGGAATTTATATCCTGCCCATTTTTCAAATTTTTCTAAGATATATGGACTTACACTTGCACTGTATCCAAACCACTCAACGTACTTTTCTCTCTTCTGATCATCAAAAGTTAATGTGAACTGATGGAAAAATGTTGTAAATCGAACAACATCTATATTCGGATTCTCTTCACACCATCTTTTCAGCTTTTCCTTTACATACTTCTGTGTCTTCGGCTGTCTTACATCATATGTCAACTGATGTGGTGTATCCTGCCAATCATTCGTAATGAAATTGTACATATGTACCGGATCCCAGATAAGGAATGCCAGAAAGCTTACTGTATATTCATGATATGCCTTTGTCTGGATCTCAACTTCTCCTGTTGCTTCATCAAATTCCCATTTATCTGTAGGAACAATCTCTCCAGTTGTTCGATCGATTACTTCCCACCAACGTTTTGGATCATCTAACGTATTTACTTTCAGCTGCTCTGTGTGAAATCCTTCCATTAAGCGAATACGAAGTGTTTCGCCTCTTGCTGTCACACGGTTACTGATCAAATATTCCTGCTGAATTTCTTCCGGATTGGCACTTGCCCACTCATTATCTTTTCTTGTTGTATAATAAGTAGCGTATTTCTTAACCGGCTCTGACAGAAGTTCTTCTGGCATCTCTGTTCCGTCACAATCTCTCAACGCATCTGCTCCCAAGAGATTCTTTAATCGTAATGTCTCGTCAATAACATCTGCATCTGTCGGCAGCGTCAATCTTCCCGTCATCAATATGTTCCCCTCCAAATAACTTTTATTCTTACTTATCTCATGACTAAAGTATAACGTTTTCACCAATGGATATCAATTTCATTGTTGCTCGGTTTGTTATATTTTTTGCT
>OHJE01000502.1_pt1 | contig 16068 bp, 16 predicted proteins | sample 1568491 | NCBI WGS metagenome assembly OHJE01 (sample SAMEA3879609, study PRJEB24766) | human gut metagenome | biome: human-associated habitat; feature: feces | place: USA | collected 1985/1987
AAACCCTTGATATACGGGGCTTTTCCGGTTTGTCGTAATTATACCGTAAGGGCATTCTTGCGCCAGTTTGCTTTTGGCAAACGGCGTCCCGATGAAGATGATTCAGGAGTGGCTGGGACACAGCGATTTCTCTACCACCGCGAATATTTATTCGCATTTGGACTACGCTTCCAAGGTTTCTTCGGCAGAAGCGATGCTGAACGGGCTTGGAATGGGTTCAAATCCGGGAAATGACACTTAAAAAAGTGTGATTTCTCTCCAAAACAGGGCGTTTTCTCACCTGTTATGAAATTGTCAAACTCAAAAATCCCGTTTTTTGCATAAAAAAACGGTACAAAGCGCTCAAAAAAGCACGTTGTACCGTTGATTGGCGGAGCATCAGAGATTTGAACTCTGGCGGCGCTACAAACGCCCTATCGCATTTCGAGTTAATCTTCGAAAAGGCAATATGGTGATAACCAAGGCTGATACAGGCTGGTTTGTCCGCTGATTTTGGGCGATGCTTGTAGCGGAAATACTGCCCGGAAACCAAAAAATAATGTAGGTACGAAAAGAAGCAAAATCGCTCGTTTTGGGGCAAAAATGGCGACTTTTTGGGAGAAATGCAAGATAAGATGCAAGATAACCCCTGCCCAAAAAGCCGGATAATGGTGCAGGTTTGCGGACACGAATGAGAAAAATGCAAGCTACAAAAGAAATGAGTAAGTGATTTTTAGGGTTTCACTTTACAAACAAGGAGAACCCGAAATGAAGAAAAAAACTGTAAGCAAGGACCCTTTGGCAGAAAAGATTGAAGAAATTCTAACGCCCTATCCGGACCCGATGAGCCGCAACGATTTCCGCATTGTATGCCATATCGGAACGCGCACTTCGCTTTATCTCCTGCAAAGCGGACTTGTTCCCTGCAAAAACAACGGAAAGAAAACGCGATGCTATAAAATCGCCAAGAAAGATGTTGCCGAGTATCTCTACCGCCGAGAGTCCGACCCGATGCGCTACACTCCGCCCAGCGGGTGGTATTACAACTACCCTAAGCACAAGAAGCCTGCCGCATCGTTGGAGCGCAAGCTGAACTATACGGGCGAAGAACGGCTGCTGGCTAAGGAATGGTACGAGCAGCAGTTAGCAAATTACCCGGATGTACTGACCGTTGCGCAAGTCTGCGAGGTGACAGGCTACCAACGCCACACCATTCTGAAATGGTGCAGCAAGGGCTTGCTGAAAACCATCTTGCAGACACCCAAGTACATGATTCCCAAAGTATGGCTGCTGGAATTTGTGACGTCCGACTTTTTCAACGAGATCAGCCGAAAATGTGGAAAACACTATGCAGCAATCAAGGAAATTAGCAGCTCACGCAAAGCCAGATGATGCGCTTAGTCACCCTCGTGGGAGTGCCAACGCTTTAAGACTTCCTCCACCTGCTTGATAAGCTGCTCCTTGTTCGGCATATACAGGACATACCGAGAAGCAAAAATCTGGTTTGACAACCCGCCCAAGGCATATTCAGCCGCTACACTGTCCTTATCGGTGCAGAGGATGATGCCGATGGGCGGATTGTCTTCCGGGTCGTTGACCTCCGCAGCATAATAATTCAGATACATATTGATCTGCCCGGCAGCTTCGGGCGTGAGTTTGGTGGTTTTCAACTCGATCAGCACATAGGCGTGCAAAATCTTGTTGTAGAACACCATGTCCACATAGTAGTGGGTGTTATTCACAGTGACCCGCTGCTGTGTGCCGACAAACATAAAGCCCCGACCGAGTTCCAGCAGGAAATCTTCGATTTGCCGCACCAGTGCCGCTTCCAAGTCGCTTTCAAGGAACGGCTTTTCCTCCGGCAGACCTAAAAATTCAAACACATACGGGTCTTTGATGATGTCCTCCGGCTTGGTGTAGTCCACACCCTTTTCGGCCAGCGCCAAAACCTGCTCCTTGTTGGCATCACTGCGGGACAGAAGCAGACGCTCAAACAGAGAACTATCAATCTGCCGCTTCATCTCACGGACAGACCATCCGGCGTTGACTGCTTCCTTTTCATAGAAGCTGCGCTTTTTCTTATCGGAGATGGACAGTAACTCGCAGTAGTGCGACCAGCTCAATTTGCCAGACACCGTCTGGCAAATTGGGTAGTTCAAATATAGCAGACGCATATTTTGCAGATTGGAGCGCGAAAAGCCCCTGCCTAATTCTTTTGTCAGCGCCTTTGAAAGCTGCAGCAAGGTTTTTTCACCGTAGGCCGCCCGGACGCTGTCGTTCTGCTCATAGCGGACGATGACTTCACCGATTTTCCAGTAGGTTGACAGCAGTTCCTGATTGACCTGCTGGGCTATGTTTTTGCGGGAGGTTTCCAGCAGTGCGCGAATCTCGCTCACTGCCGGGGCAAGAGCCTGTGCGGCGGGGGTTACAGGTTTGTTCTCCATCAGTCGTTGTCCACCTTTCTGCCAAGCGCAGCGCATGAGGATAAAATCTCAGGAAATTTATTGATTTTAAGTATAGCACGCCGCCGCCCAAAAAGGAAGTGCCGCAAAATTAAAGGAATCTTGAATAAATACATAATGCTGCGCTTCTCTACAACGGCCCACACTATAGGAACAACATCATAAATGTAAATAAATTAATTTATTGACGTTTCCGGAAGGGTAAGATATAGGAATAATAGAAGCCAGCATAGGAGAAATATTGTATGCCAAGCGGTTACTAAAAGCAAACAAACGAGATTTTTTGCACGGTCAATTTGAATGAACATAGGGAACTTGCAAAGACACTAAAAATCAGTAATTCCAATCCGCGCAATGCAGGCCGCAAGGCGCAGCTTAAAGACCTTATAAGAAATATAGCTCCTTGATTCGATCTTCACCAAAAACTACACATTTACCTTTTCTGTTGTGTCAAAAACGAAGTCGCCAACAGTTATCATTTCTCTTTCTTCCATTCCTTAATTTGATTTCGACCTGTAAACATTTCATCGTAGTGCCACTTTCCTGTCACAAGCCAGTATTCATAAGTACTCAGCCATGTACAGACCCATGGCACAAACGAATCTGCAATATACATTTGCTGATTCCATTCTTTATATTTGGGGTAATAAACACACAGTTGGTAATTTCCGCTATCATCCTTGCCGTACTTATGATGTGGATATTCCCCCTCATATTTTTGTAATGGTGGCGAAATCAGCCATGCCTTTGGTGCTCCATCACTCAACTTATAAGTGATTTTAATTCGATACACTTGAGACTCGGAGGACGGCTGTATATCTAAAATACATACAAGCATGGAATTCTCAATATAGTTTGCTACCAGTAGCCTATTGTACAAATACTGCATCTGTATTTGCTGATTCACCAGCGAAATAGGCTTAGGCTTCAAATATTTACGCGCCAAAGTGATGTGCTGGTGGAACTGAAACTGTGCCATTTTTTGATATATTCCCTGTCGATGTGTCTACTTTCAAGGTTTCCGCTGCAATAGCTGATCTCACCGTCTCTGCTTCACTGTTAAAAACAGCTTTTCCGGTCTCGCTACCAAAGCATTCTTTTAGATGATTTCCCATTTCAATTCTGTTATATTGCAAAAGGCTTCCATCGACCAGGTCTTTCCTCGCAGCATATAACCATTGTAAAAATGCAGTAGCACGTTCCGGATGCGTATTCCACTTGTCAGCAAAGTTTTCACCTTTATAACTTGGGTTTTCTATGTAAAATTGCTGGTCTTTGCGGTTATCCATAATCCAAGAAGGAGCTTTAGAAAGGATATTGAAAAGAGCATCGTAAATATTATCCTCTTCTTCATACAACCTTCCCGCTATTGTTGTGATTATAATTGATATGGGCTTATTACCGCTATTGTCATCTGCAAACTTGATGTCTCGATGCCGTTTGAGAATCTGTACAACGCGCTGTAATGGCGTTTTTACCTTTCTACGCTTTACATCTTCGACATCAGCCTGCGCAACAACTGTACGATGTTCCTTGATATATTGCTCATATAATCTGTTGCGTTGCTTTGCACAAGCATCGAAAAACCATTTCACATAGCCTGCCGGATTGCTTCCCAAATAATCATACGTGTCATCGTCTTCATTATGATCAGTTATTCGGATTACATTTCCATAAGTATGAGCTGGAATAACATCAATATGGAAGTTTGGAACATCATCGTACTCAACATGCCAGCATCTCTTTTTTTCTTCAATTTCTCTACTCGTCTTTTTGTAACGGACAAGCAGTGGTTTAACCACATAAACCTTAAGTTCCTTTGCCGTCAAACCATACTGACTCTTGAATTGACAGACAATATCCAAATCGTAATCATCTGCATTTGTAATTGGCCGAACCACAGTTCCGAGGGCAAACGAACCTTGCGGATAAATACTAATCTCATAATCAGGAGTCTCCTGATCTATCCATTTCCCAAGATCTTTATAGGTCTTTTCTGCTGCCTCAAACATCTCATCACTAATATCAATGTTCTGAACTGTCGATTTAAGCAGGCTATTATACGCTTCTTTGGTATACATCATTTACCCTCCAATCGTTATAGTTTCTTCAAAACTGTTTTTCTGTGAAAGTTGATCATAGATTTTTACTGGAAAATCCACCTTGGGCATGATATCCATACCCGCACGAACTGCAAGCGATGCTGGCATAGCTGGAAACAAGCAGATTTCCTTTGCCTTAGGATTATCATTCTTTATTCTTTCCATTGCCAGTCGAAAAGTGTGGACAAAGCTATCTTGAATCTGGAGATTCTTGACAAACGCGCGATTTGGTTCTGGAATAGTCAGATGGTAAATAGAGCATTTAGGGCCCAATGTATTTTCAATTCTCTGATCAACAATTTCAGCACTCAAATCAATAACTAATGCCACCATAGTTTCGGATTCGGCCCTCGACTGATGGATTTGAAAATCTACTGTTGACTGATCCTCTGGCCATGCCCATTTATCTCCCTCGCGGTGGCACTGAAAGACACGAACATTTAATTGGTCACAAAGTAAATAACCCAATTTGAATAGAAGTGGTTGCGGAGCAAGCGCAAATAACGCAACAACATCTTCCTTCTTTACAATACTACCAAAATACTGCTTGACCTGATTTTCCAGTTCAGATGCTTGCAATTGTATAATGTCCTTTGATGGTATGTACTTTGTAACTGACCCGTTATGTAATTCTATTGGATCATCCTGTTTCGGATAAAGGCCACATTTTACAGTAGCTCTTCTAAGGACAGATACTGTGTTAAACACATCAACATTATCTATATTTGAGAAGAAGGTCACCATTTTACAAGAATCCGAATCTTGAATTTCCGTCAACCTTCGAATCCGATCTTCGTGATTCTTTTTCTGTGCAATCAAAAAGTCTGACGGATAGTTTTCAGGCTTAGTATCTATCAGGTGATGATGCTCGGCGCAAAGAAGCATTAAATTATCTATATTGTTTATTTCATCCTGCGTCATATCATCAACATGTCTTGGCCCTGTTTTGCCAACCGCGTGAATATGGGCCTTTTCAGCAAAATTTGCATCATCGCCATAACGCGAATCCAAATACAGCAGTTTATTGCAAATTTCGCATCTACCTGCTGACATTCCCCACAATCGCAATTTTACTGCTTCATGAATTTGTGTTCTCTTGATCTCTGATGATTCATTCTTCCCCATAGGTAACGCTCCTTTTACGCTCTTCCAAGGCTAATATCATAATGCATCAGCAGGTTAGAATCCTCCCGAATGGTCTACTCCGGCATCTGCTCATACTTATCAACCGCCTTGACTTTCTGCATGAACTTCGGCTGAAGTTCTGCATAGATCTGGTGGATCATCAATGGATGCAGATTATAAAAGCGAAATCCGCTTGTGTAGCCGACAGATCGGTTATTCAGCCTTTCGTGTAAAATAGCATTTGTATGCACTGCATTCCCAAAACTGACCGTATTTTCCATTGCGCAGAATCAATGGTTCGCTACAATATGGATACTTGGTCTGCAAATCCTCAATCATCTGTTTTCATTCGAGAACCCTCGCTTATTTACGCATCCATCACATTATCCGTCCACATCTCGCATTGACTGATAACCGTACTGATTGCCGTATCATAATCCTCCGGAGGATACTTATACTTTTTCAGAAGTCGCTTCACCATCTTTCGCATACTAGCACGGGCGGTTTCTTTTTTCTGCCAGTCAATTGTGCGATTTTTCCGCAACATATCGGTTAGCTCGTGAGTTAAAGCAATCAGCTGGTCGTTTTCGTAAAAATCCTTGATATGTTCCGGCTTCGTCAGCGCATCATAGAAAGCCAATTCTTCCTGTGTCAAGCCCAGCTTTTCACCGTTCTTGTATAGATTGGTAATCTCCTCGGCTGTTTTCAACAGTTCTTTAATGACTTCCTCGTTGTCGATCAAACCGTTGTAGTAGGCATTCATCAGTTGCGTGATTTTCTCGGAGAATTTCTGGGATTGTACAACGTTGGTTCGCTTGTACACGGATACCTGTTCGGCCATCAACTTTTTCAAAATCTCGACTGCGATATTCTTCTCTTTCATCTTCGAGATTTCTTCCAAGACGGCCGGGTCAAACAGGCTGATATTTTCGCCGGCAGACTTGCTGTCAAACAGGCTGATAACGCCCTCGCTTTGGATGCTGGCTTTCAATAGCTCGTTAATTTGCGCATTGATTTCTTTCAGAGAAAGCGTCTTGCCACCGTTACCGCCGTATGTAACCTTTATTACCGTAGAGCGCACGGCCTCCATATAAGCTGCTTCGTGGCGCTCCTGCTCATTGGTCATGCTGGAGCACAGGGAGTGTGCTTGTTTTAACAGCAGCGCCTCTTTCAAGAACAAATCCTTACGCTCCGGATGCTTTGCATCCAAAACAAAGTTCACGCCGCCTGTAAGCAGCTTTGCCATCGTCAATGGTGTGCCGCCAATAAAACCGCTGAAATCGTACCCGTGCAGCAGATCCTTGCAGACCTGCAATTTCTCACGGAACTTCGGGTAAGCGACCTTGGCAATATTCATATCGCCATAGCGGGATTGATCACGCTTTGTGTACTCTTTCATGGCCGCTTTCAGCGCCGCAGCAATGCCCACATACACAGCACCTCCTATGCAACTCCTTAATATTGTCTGTTTGCTATATTTGTTTCAGATCCGGCAAACTGAAATTCATCAGGGAATGATTGAATGCGCGCAGCTTCTCTTGGAGTAAATTGCCTATATAATTCCTTTTCAGGATTGCCTAACAGGACTGGATCTCTTGAATTCAAACTCACCTTCGCCAAGTGACTTGTTACGTTTAAACACGGTTCATCCAAACTTTGCCATAAGCCTCTCTTCATTGAGCGACTCCCAATCACGCGCAACGAAGTCTTCTGCCGCTTGGTACGAGCCGTTATAGCATTTATCTTTTACAAATTCAGCAAACGAACGGCCTGTGTCCATCAGCAACACCTCATAAATACATAGTACATTTCTCATTAATTCTCTAAATAGTCTTCCATTACAGTTCTGGTAGTAAGATATTGTTCGATTATCTTATTTCCGACCATACGACTACCTGTATATGCTTTATTTAGAGAAAAGTGTAATTCATTTCGTTTTTCACCTGGTAGCAAAAGAGCATTAAAGATTTCTGTCACTCCAGGAAATAAGTATCTCAAGATCTCGTTATACGAGTATTGCTTATAATTCAGCTGCTTAGCTTCAAAAAAGTATTTCGAATCAAAAATATACAATGTATTTCCATCTAAAGCTACGTGATCTATATCAATATAAAAATGATGATTAGAGTCATCTATATCCATGAACGATTTATCTCTAAATACGATCGGACTTCTAGTTTGATGTTCATCGAAATCAAGACCATCTCCTGTAGAATCAATACCAACAAAATGTTTGTTTAAGTACAAGCCCACCATATCCTGCCATATTTTATCAAAATACTTTATGTTGACATGAATCTTGCCGCCTTTTGCTTTGGTTCTATGCTTGTATTGATCAAAGAAACTAATCATATTTGTAATTAATTGTTTATGAATATCCTTAAACACTCGGTTTGAATACTGATTTAATTGTGAAATAACAAAATCAATATTACCAAAGTAATCGAATCTATCTCGGTTACAACCGGTGTTACGTAAAGATAAAAAGTCGTGAAAGTGTTCGATAGTATGATCAATGATAAAAGCCATGCAATCAGTGATGAATACAGAATTTAGATTCTTCTTTTTCACATAGATTGGCGCAAAAATCAAATTTCCATTACTGACAATTTTTTGAGCTTTTTCGATTGTTTTTTTCCAAGAGACCTTTCCTGAACTGCCCGGTGCAATTTTTTCTTCTTTTTCCTTATATAGTCCGTACCTTTGAAAGTAATCATATATTGCAAAAAACGATTCGAACGGATAATCTGAGTCATAGCCTTCATATGCACCAATATATGCTTTTGCTTTTGATGAACTCTCTGATCTCTCACTATATTTTCTAATTACGCCGTACAATAGTTTGATGTCGTGTGTAAGCTCTGCATGGGAGCTATTTAGCAGACTGATTGAAGCTGTCGTAGTGTAATGCTTAGGAAACACAACCAAGATGTTATTATCTATAAAAACAAATCCAACAAAATCAAATACACTGGCACTAATTTCATTAGACCAACGTAATGCTTTTTCATCCAGTCAAAATAGAGTTTTTATCGCAATATCGACTTTTTCACCATCTTGTCCATAATAGTAAATGGCACTCATTAAACCACCTCATTCACTACAGTATCGATATAAAGACATCGCTGAACACCTGATGATCTGCTTCAAATTCTTCATAAAGCTTTTTGAATGTTCCAATATCAGACTTAAATAATCTAACATCGCTTTTATATGAAGCTTTATGTACATCAGTCCACAAATAGTTTAAAAGCTTATTCTGAATCACTTTTTTATGTTCTGCTGCACTACCGGTCGGATCAAATTCGATAAAGAATGGATCAAGTTGCTTATCCTCACCCAACTCCAAATAGCGATCATCTGCAATAAATTCGTTTAATTTCTGATAAAAATCTACCCAGGTAATTGTTCTTATTGTAGTTCCGTCATTTATCTGCAAATCAACATTATTTTCATATATCCCTGTTGCACCAGCAACTGAAATAGGGTTAGGACTTACATATTCCCAATCAAATCGTCTTTTGAATGCGGTATCCATAACAAATACATTCTGATCACTCGTATTTACAGTTCCTAGAATGTGAAAATTCGCAGGCAATTTAACTGTATCACCCGGAAGTGCAATGATATCTTTTGAAATAATTTTATTATTGATAAAATATCTGCTATATCCCTTATTAGGACCTGATTTCTGTCTATCTAACAATTGAAATATATCTCCGAAAATAGCGGCACAGTCACCTCTAGACATTTCCTCAATCACCAGATAAACATCTTCGGCATTGTTTTCATATGCTTTTTCCAGCGCAGTGGTAAATACACCTTTTTTGAATTCGTAAGTTATAGTACTCGTCCCTCCGGGGGTAGCTGGTGGAATTACTGTCGGAAGTAATTGTCCAACAAAATCACTGTAAGAAAAATCCGGGTAGAATGTTATACGAAAGATATGGTCGTCACTTACTCCAGCTAAAATATCATTGTCAATTGTATAGCTCTTACCCGTTCCTGGTGCACCATAGAAAATCGTTTGCATTTTTATGCCTCCTTATTCAAATTGTTTTTGGATATTTTTCGATATATCCTCTGATTAGCGGAATATCACCGCTTGTTATAGTTCTAATTGCGCTTAAATCTATCGTATAGCCTTCCTTAGACGCTAAATATATTGCTGGTATACATTTCAAAAACCACCTATAGATATATGCAGTATCATTAGTCCTATGAAGCATGTTTACACATATTACAGAAAGTGTTTTGCTAACTTCATCGACTTGAAATGAATCATTCGTACCACTTTGTGATACCAGCTCATCTAAAGCCTTTATTGATTTAATGCTTTTAATTTCGTCCACGGTAGTTCCACTATTGAGAATATCGTAAAGTGGATTATCGAAAACATCTATATATTTGATCCCCATTGTTTCTGCACAAATAATCTGCTGTTTTACTGAAGCATTGCTCACCCTGCTTGAAGTACAAACACTAACTACATATACAGGCATATTATTAATATGAAGATCACGTTTACTGCTAGCATGATTTCTATAAATACCTAGGATCACCGGAGGAATTTTGCTTGCCAAAAAATCATTAGCATTCCCTGCATCCGGATCCACATAAAAGAATAAAGCGTCAACAATTCCATTTGCATTTTCTAAATAGCCTGCAAACATTGAAACTCGACTTGAATTATTAATACGATCCTTAATTATGATTTTATCTTCTTTACGAGTATTCGTAATCTCTAGCTTGGGGTTGTCTTCATTAAGTCTGTCTTTTATTCGGTTTTTCATATCCTCAACAGTATCAACTCCTATAGCAAGCCATTTTGCGTGTGTAGTGGCATCGCTATGGGCTGCAATAAGCTTTTGTTCTAGCTCATTAGGTATAACTAATGTATGAATCATTTACCTTTTACCTCCCGTTAGTAATTCAAAATTAGGACTTCCTTTTTCGCATATCTCCAGCCACTAACCCCGGCATCGATAATCTTATAATTATTTTCATTGACCCACGCTTCAAGAAGTTCATGCCGTTTTCCATTATGTTCAATAACATTTGAGAGCATGAATTTATATCCAAGTTGGTCTATTTGTTTTAATGTCGAAAGCATCTCTATTTCTTCTGTGATTCCCCAGCCTTTCATGCCTCTTTTTCCATCATTGTACGCTGCACTGGTTATGTAATAAGGCGGGTCGAAATAAAAGACTGTATCGGCTGGGTATTCATTCCACTGAATCTTTATATAGTCAATATTTAGCATAAGATATTTCGGTGCTTTTACGCGAAAATTCAGAAGTCTATTCCTGATATCATCACTATATCCAGCCACTCCAATTGGTGTATTAAATTTGTGTTTCGAATTAAATCTGATCATATTTTGAAAGGCGTACATATGGAGAGTATATAAGTAAAGGTTTGATGGGTTCTCATTATACTCATCTCTCAATAAATTGTATGCATCTTTTCCTCTTTTACTAAGGCCAAATTTTTTTATAACAGCTTCGATATCGCTAACTTTTTGCTCTCTGTCTCCTTCGAGTAACCATTTTACAATGCTGAACACAAACGGATTTATTTCGTTATACACAACACAATTTGTCGCCTGCACATTTGCTCCAACATTAAATGCTCCCCCCATTACATCAACGAATGTATCCACATTATGTGGAAGTTCCCTTAATATGATCGGTAAAATAGTATCCTTACTACCTGAATAATTTAATGGAGATTTATTGATTTCCCGATCTTTCTTAAAATAAATGATTACTTCGTTTAAGTTCTTTCCATTTCGTTTATTACTTGATCTGTGATTCTGGTATTCACGATAGTCAAAATGATAAATCTTCACTTTGCCATCAATTGCAAATTTCTTTGCCATTTCAACCAATTCCTCTAGTGGAACCAGTCCTTGATTGCTATAACTAATTAAAACGTGGTCAAATTGTATTTGTCTAAATAAATCCTCGAATATTTTTTTTGCTTGAGTTCGTTGCGCATAAAGTGAGTTTTTATCCCCGCGTCCTCTCTTTCCTCCAACGCCTTTTATTACTGGAGCATCATCTTTTGCAATAGTTTCAAGCATGTGGTAAGCAGATACATACTGGGTTACCGTATATGGAGGATCTATATACGCTATATCACCAGTAATTTTTCTCACTAAACTATTTGTATCTTCACATAAAATAGTATTTTCTTTTATATGATCAACGCAATTAAGTTCGAGAGGTTCAATTAGAAACTCTTTCTCAGCCCTTGAATCCCAAAACTTGAAATACGCTTCATATGTACCTGACGTATTCGAAACTTTTGTTACACTTTCTAGCAGCGAGGCAATTAAGAAATAGTATTCTTTTTCTTCTATACTTTTATCGGTATATAATTGCTCTATATCTTTTCTTACTCCATCTATTTTTTTCCCATTTTTTTCTGTAAAAAACATTCGCCCGCCAACCGGAGTGTAATTTTTATAAACAAAAAAAGTGTCATCCGGCTCATATTCCTGACTGTTTAACCAGTCGAATATATCTACGTCATATTTTTCTTTGAATAATAAAAACTGTGGCGCACAGGCGTTCATCAACTTTGCTTTATTAAGGACAAATGAATAATATAAAAAATCATTTGAGATTACGTTGTAACTTCCCTTAAAAAAATCACCTACACAGCCTGTTCCAGCGAATAAATCTGCAAAAGTTTCGCCTTCGATGTGGTTTTCATTAATCACTTTTTCTATTTGTTCTAGCAACTTAATCTTACTACCTAAATATCTCATCTATAGATTCCTACCTGATTTTATAATTAACTTTATTGTGGGCCTTGCTTTTTGAATCACATTGTCCATTACCGCACTCATTTTATTCATCAGTAGCACTTTTTCCACTATTTACCCACGCATCAATTTCAGATCGTTTGAATTTCCAGAAACGTCCAATCTTATGTGCAGGTACTTCATTCTTAGGATTGCGGATCCAACTGCGCAATGTAACCGGTTTTATGCCAAGATAATTTGCTGCATCTTCTAAACTGATGTATTTATCATGCTCAAATGTATTCATATGATTCCCTCGTCTCAGAATAATTGAATATTATAAATTTCCTATATTATTATAGCAGTCAACAGCCGTTATTTCAATATAGTTAATTGTTATTTATTGATATTTCAATTCTGGTTCACTGGGCAATCATAAGTGGTAATAGTTCTCTAGTTTCAATCTCATAAAAAAGTAGCGTTGTAGCCTCGCCCTGCATGATTCCAGTGTGTGAAACTACTGTCAGCGTATAAAAAAATTCCCGGGCTATACTCCATTTCTGGAATAAAGCTCAGGAATTTCTTTATTTATAGGCTTTTGCAGCCCTTTATTACTTAACCTTTGACAGAAGAACTACAGTCTCAACATGGCGGTTTTATGCGAGTACGTACGTCTGACTGTCGGACGCAAAAATTACTGCTTCTGCCGTTCGAGCGAATCGGTAATCTCTTACCAAGCCTGTCTTTAATGTAGCACTCATGGCAGCAATACTTCCGTCTGTTTCCCTTGATTGCTTTCACTACCTTGCCGCAGTTTCGGCAGTTTATTTCCACAGTATTTGGCTCTCTCAAATACCTATGGTCATTCCACCATCTCATTCGACAGGCATCGCTGCAGAATCGTTTTCTTTTCCGTTTCGGATGCTGCTTGACTAACACTCCACACTGCTCACACGGAAGCTCCTCCGCATCTGCTTCTAGCTCCGTTGGACTACAGTACGTCACGGTTATCCTTTTATTGATTGAAATCCTCTGTTCCTCTCCGCTGATAAACTCAGCAGCCAACTTGCCACCAGGATAGACTGTGATTTTCTCAATGATCAACGACAGCTCTTCTATCGCATCCTGTTCAAAATTGCGAATGTGCTTCTTCTTAAGGAAAGACAACAGATCTAGGCATTGCCTTAAATCTTTGGCCACATAATCTTCCACTCAAAATACTCTGCTTGTGTAATCTCCCCCGCATACAACTTCTTCTGAACTGCAGCCCAATCCTTCAGAAAATCATCCAGAATCGTATCATCAAACCACATCGCCACCGGGGAGCGCGGCGGCCAGTTATCGTTGTCATCATAGTGCAGCGCAAAGTTAGGGTTGGCATTATACCGTGCTGTGCCGCGCTCGGTGGGCACCAGCTTGATAACGCCGGGCTGCTCCTCGTCTAGCCAGAAAAGCTGCTCCAGAATATCATTCGCCGGGCCGTTTCCGCCATCGGAAAGTGCCAACGGGGAAACACGCAAAGCCTCTGCTATCTGATTTAGCAGGGGCTTTTTTGGTACACGGTAACCCATTTCGTATTGCGCAATGCGGTTTGCGCTGAGGTCGACCAACTCGCCCAACTCTTTCTGGGTCATGCGGCGGTGCTGGCGGATGCGCTTGATTTTCTCTCCGATGTTCATTTCGTTCACTCTCTTTGCAGGATTTTCCTTATTGTACCACACCATAACATAAAAGCGCAAGAAAAAAGTAACAATTTTGCGAAAACTATTGACATTCGCATAAAAGCGCAGTATCCTATATTTACATCGCAAATATGCGAAAGTTGAAATTCAAGGATGGTGATCGAATGGATTGTAAAGAAATCAGAGAAATGTACAAGCTCATGTTTGCGGAGTACCCCGACATTGTAACGGTCAAGGATCTGCAAGCCATGCTGGGTATCAGCCGCCATGCAACCTATGACCTGCTGGGAGAGGGCGAAATCAGCTGCATCCGGCTGGGAAACGCCTACAAAATCCCCAAAATCAATGTGATCAATTATGTTCTGAAAAGTCCATGCGGTCAGACCCGCGTGAGCGCGTAGGAGCTGCCTTGATTCTGGCAAGAGCACCTCCCCGTCTCAAATAGATTCGGCACCTTGAAAACTGCATATCCGACAAGCAAGGTACATTCACCACATTGCCGTCAACTTACGAGTACGGCCGCGCAGACAGAGTACGCGCCATGACTGCCACCGGGCACGAGCGATTCAGTCTCTGGTAAACACCCCGTGGCGGAGTGGAGCGCAATGACAGATGTGGTCGTAAAGATACTTCCGTCCAGTCACAGTTCACACAATGAGGGCGGCAGGCAGAGAACCTGGCTGGGGTAAAAATACCCACGATGCCGTTGCAGCCGAACGGCAGCCTTGCGAGTCGTCCCCGCAGCTGGGGCAAAGTGGACAAATGCAGCTGCAAATCGAAAATTTATCCCCTTAATATTCGGAACTGATTCACTTTTCAGAGCATAAGGCATAAAAGTGAATCAGATTTGATTCACTTTTCAGAGAACAGGGCATAAAAGTGAATCAGTTCTGATTCACTCGCAGTAACCGCCCAAATCCGCCCTGTGTGGGGCAGATGCCACACGCAGCACACGGATACGAAACAGCCAACGCATCCGCCGTTTGGCGCGTTTGTGGGGCTGTGGGGCGGCGTGAGCCGTACAACTTAACACTAGAGAATAAAACTTACTACACACAAAATTACGATAGTATGAGATAATAGATATATACCAAAACAGAAAGGACGATGCGAATGAATTATGAAAAACTTCCGAAAACAATCTCTGCTGAAGAACTCCTCTCCACGCCGCTGCCGCCGGTCAAGTGGATCATTCCCGACTTGCTCCCAGCCGGTCTTGCGCTGTTTGCCGGCCCCAGCAAAGCGGGCAAAAGTTGGCTGACTTTGTGGCTGTGTTTGCAGGTGGCGCAAGGCAAGCCCATGTGGGGACGCGAAATAGAGCCGCACACCGTGCTTTATCTCTCGCTGGAGGACACCTTCAACCGACTGCAGAAGCGTCTTCTCCAGCTTGTGGGCAGCGAAGAAGCACCCGAACGGCTGGTCATGCAGACGGAATGCGGCAGCATCGGGCAGGGGCTGGAGGAACAGCTTGTCAGCTTTATCTATCAGCACCCAGATACCGGGCTGATCGTCATTGATACCTTGCAAAAGGTGCGCTCCAGCGACCAGAACAACAGTATGTATGCCAGCGATTACAAGGAAATCAGCGCACTAAAAGCATTGGCGGACAAGTATAACATCTGTATTTTGCTGATCCACCATCTGCGCAAACAAGCCGCAGACGATCCGTTCCAGCAGATTGCGGGTTCCAACGGTCTGATGGGTGCGTCCGATACCAGCTGGGTCATGCAGCGCAAACGCATGAGCCAGACCGCCAATATTTTGGTGACTGGGCGCGATATGGACAACAAAACACTGCGTCTGCACGAAGAAAACTGCGTTTGGATTCTGGACGAGGAAGAAAGCACCGAACAAATTGCGGCGAAGGCGGTTCCCGGATATATTTGGAAAGTGGCTGACTACATCGATAGTGTCGGAACATGGCAAGGCACGGCTACCGAATTGCTCTCCGCAGCCGATATCGAGGG
>OHJE01000521.1_pt1 | contig 15068 bp, 15 predicted proteins | sample 1568491 | NCBI WGS metagenome assembly OHJE01 (sample SAMEA3879609, study PRJEB24766) | human gut metagenome | biome: human-associated habitat; feature: feces | place: USA | collected 1985/1987
ATAAATTATATAAAAGTGAGGTTTTTGACTATGAAGAAAGTGTTTTTTATTTGCCACGGCAGGACTGTGGAAATGCAGTAAAATTGGTGCTTTATGGGGCAAAACGGGGCAGATTTTTACACTTGTAGTAGTTGGAGACTACGGTAATACTACGAATGGAAAGATGAAAAACAGGAAATGTAGATAATCGTTAAAATGTGAGGAGTAATCGTTAAAAAGTAGCAATAATCTAACAGATTCCAACCTTAAAACACAATACAAATGATTTATCACTATAATAAAGAAAATGAGAGGAAATGAGGTGTTGAACATAGATAGCACAAATCAGGTCAGAGTAGAAAATGAGTTGAAGAGTAAATTATATGCACCGATGACCGAGGAAGAGATGCTTGCAAGATTGAAAAAATCCAGAGAACAGGGAATCTCTAGGGATGCGGATCGTGTGATTTCTAATATGAGGTCAAAGTATGGATTATAAGATTTTTTCTATGAGATAGACGGATAAAGAGCATATTAGCTGAGAAAAGATTAGCAGGAAATAGATGGTAATTGACTTATCCCCCTGTAAGAGTGATATATGTTATACCCTTTGGAAATTAGATTGGAGGATATGACACATGGAGAATTTACAGAACCAAAAGAGCAATGAGGAATTGGTTCCAATTCCTAAAAAATATATGTTGACTTTTCGAGAGGCTGCATCATATTTTAATATTGGAATTAAGAATATGAGAAGGCTGTGTGAAAGCAATGAAGGAGATTTTAGTATTCGTTGGGGTAATAAATATCTTATTTGTAGACAAAGACTCGAAGAATATCTTAATCAGCTGATGATACGAGAACGGAATCAAAATGATGTAGGATTGGAAGAAAATCATGGTGTAAATTAAAACCATGTTTTTTTTTATTGGGATTGTATTCACAGGGACAAGGGGACGTGGAAGCTACCACATTGATAAAATAGAATGATTAGGGGCATCGTTATAATTTTTGAAATGGCTTGATTATTGGGAACATCGGTATTTTTACTTTGTGTTCAAAAATTTATATGATTTGACTTATTTCAGATATATTATTTAAAACGAAACAAAGGAATGTGGTATTTGAAAACCTCTTTAACGATAGTTTTATGTAGTTGTTAAATTGTTTATTTGCGTTAAATCATATAATGCTTGACTTTTCTGGACTTCTGATACTTGCTTGTACTACATCAGATTTCAGAAAGGATGATAGTAATGGAGCGTTTGGATGCGGAAGTGCAGTACCGTACTGAAAAATGGATATTTATGAACATGATATTTGCCGTGGAGCTAACCTTAGAAGAATATACGGAAATACATAAAAAATTGATAGAGAGAGATTTGACCCACCAATTTGATACTAGGGAATAGATAATAAAAATTTTAACTCTAGGAGGGTTCATTTTCATGAATGTGTATACTTTGCATCATATTTGTATTTTTAATTAGGGGTATAAATGATAATCTAAATATGTACATAAATGATCATTTAAGAATGTACACTTCTGATTACGCTTTGATATAATCCTTGAGGTTTACAAGGAGGTATATAAGTGTTAATCAACATAGAAGTAAACAACAATGTAGAAATACGTTCCTTAAATGATCTTTTTATATTGGGACGATTACAGGAGGTAGGCAGTATTAAAGTGAATAAATCAGAAATCGCAAGAGAACTTGGTGTCGATCGTAGAACTGTCAGTAAATATATTGATGGTTATTCGAAATGTGATACTCGAAAAAGAGGTAGTAAAATAGATGAATATTATGATGTTATTGATTACTTGCTCAATCAACAAGATGTTCAGGTGTTTTTCTATAAACGTGTGTTATGGCAGTACTTAGTCGACAACCATGACTTAAATTGCGCTCAATCTTCTTTTAGAAGATGGATATCACAAAGAAATGAATTTCAATCGTATTTTGATGGCAAGACAAACAGAACCGTAAATGGAGTAAAGAGAGATTGTAAAAGCAAAGTACATATAATCACATATCAAACGGGAATGGGTGAAGAAGCGCAGCTCGATTGGAAAGAAGAACTAACTATTACATTAAAGACTGGTGAGCTAGTAACATTGAATGTTTTTGCCTTAGTTTATTCGTTTTCTAGATTTAAGATATATTTCTTATCCATGAGCAAAACTCAGACAGTCTTGTTTCATCATCTGGATACAGCTTTTGAAATGGCTGGTGGTGTTCCTAAAACGTTAAGAACCGACAATATGAAAACTGTCATGGATGATCCAAGGACTGAGTATTCTAAAGGTAAGATCAACAACAAATTCGCACAATTCGCAAAAGATTATGGTTTTGAAGTGAAGCCATGTATCGCAGGTGAACCTGAAGTTAAAGCTAAGGTGGAAGCTCCGATGAAATTACTTGATGAATTATACGCATACAATGGTTTATTGGATTTAGTTGGATTACGAAATCAGGTCACTAAGATATGTGACAGAGAAAACAATAAACTTCATTCCGAAACTGGTAAGATACCGATCTTACACTTACAAAAAGAAAAAGGCTTCTTATCACCTTTACCACAAGACAATATAAGAAGCCTTTATAAAATCAAAGAATTGTCACTTAAAGCCGACTCGCAAGGATTTGTGAGTTATAGTGGCAAAAAGTATTCTACTCCAATCAAATATTGTGGCAAAAAACTTAATGCCCAGGCTTTCGATGACTATCTTTACGTGTATGATAACACAGAACTTATCGTAATACATCAAATAAGCAAAGATAACGTAAAGAAAATAGAACTAGCAGAACATGCGCTTGAGAAGGCTGAATACTCTTTAATGAGAAGTGGTCAAAGCATCAAGGAATTTGCAGAAAACAATTTAAAAGAACTGGGAGAGATGTATAAATGATTAGTACGTATCAAAGATTAAAAGATAATCTAGAATATCTAAAATTAAAGAAAGCAAGTGAAAGCTTGGATGAAGTAATAGATTTTATAACAGCTAATGAATTAAGTTTTACTGAAGGATTATTAAGGCTTACAGATGTTGAAATGGATCATCGCAAAACGAATCTAATCAAAGCAATGGTCAAAGTTGGAGCATTCCCTTTTATTAAAGAAATTAAAGATTTTGACTTTGATTTCCAACCATCAGTAAACAAAGCACAAATATTAGAATTCGAATCATTGGGATTTATAGATAAAAAGGAAAACATTGTATTTCTAGGACCATCTGGTGTAGGTAAAACACATTTGGCGACAGCAATAGGTATTGCCTCTGCCAAGAAAAGAAATGCGACATATTTTATTAAATGTCATGATTTGATTATGCAGCTAAAAAAAGCAAAATTAGAAAATAGATTAGACGATCGATTAAAGCATTTCAATAAATATAAATTATTGATTATAGACGAACTTGGGTATCTTCCTATTGATAAAGAAGACTCTAAGCTATTTTTTCAATTGATTGACAGAAGATATGAGAACAAAAGTACCATCATCACGACAAACATAAACTTTGGAGAATGGGATGATATATTTGGTGATCCAGTTATCGCAAATGCGATTGTAGATAGAATCTTACATCACGCTAAGGTTGTAACAATCAACGGTAAATCTTACAGGTTGAAAGACCATTTGATTAAAAAGGAGAACAATGATTAATGAACAGTAAACTAATTGAATATTTGAACAAAACAAGAAACGGTAAAAAAGACAATATTAGAGCAATTCTATTCAGCGAAGATACATTCACTTATTATTATCTATTCGACATCAATATGGAAAACAAAAAATGTGTTATGATGTGCGAACCAATAAATGCATCAAGACCATATTGTGAATTATATTCTGTTTATCTAGAGGAAATACAATATTATATCGGTCCATATCAAATAGTTGATGGACAAAGTCTAGGAAAGCCATATAAACAGGTTTTAAAAAGGTTACAAAAAATAGAAGAAAGATTACTTTCGATGTCTTATTAGATAAAAGACCACATCTTTACCATCTACTACAACAGGTATTGATGTGGTCAATATTGTACATTCTTAAATGATCAAAACTGTACATTTTTAAGTTGACATTTATAATCATAATTTAAAGATACGACAAATCCAAGTCCACAATTGTTTTAGAAATGATTTTTTTAAGATTGGTTTTTTAATTTCTGATTTCTTTATCGTAGTAACACCCGAATCATTTTTAGCTTTGACTTCAATAGTCGTTTTTGATTTTTTTAACGATATTTCCACAAAATCATGTCCCAACACATCTTTTTGAATCGCAATCTTCTTTCCATTCACAAAACAAGATTCAATCTGATCTTTGGAAAAAATTTGTACTTTATTCTTTTTTCGCACATAATGAATCTTCGGCTTCAATTTTGAAGTAAGAACTTTTGTATTTTTTTCTAAGACCAATTCATTCTTTTCATTTACACTCCATATTCGTTCAAATGTAGCCACTTCATCACTACGTAGAATCTGTTCACTTTTGGAAACCATTTCTATTTTCTTATCTGGACTAAACATAAATTCATATTCTTTTATTTCAAAATTTGATAATGCATCATAAGTGTACGTTTTAACCTTTAACACATCATCTTTAATCATACGATTGAATACTTTTTCGATATCCATATCCATCAATACACCATTTATGTAATATTCAATACGCATATTTGCATTATTGTCATCGATCAAAAATTCAAATTCAGGTAATTTTTTAATTATTTTTTTATCCAATACCTGTTCATTATTTAGATACAAACTTGTTGATGGAGCCCGCTTATCAATACCCATATCCGAAACTTCATTTCCAAAGGCATCCCTGGCATACGCAAAAACTTTATAGAATAAATCTTTATTTTCTACAGCCTTTAAACAAATATCTTCATTAAACGGATGACGATCTTTGATTCCTTCGAGTTCTACATCTACATAAGCTTTCTTTATATATGGAACATACCAATTTAAACCTACAAATACATCTTCATTTGAAACTTTACTTGATGGCTGTAAAGTGATGATGGGAGTTATGTTTGAATATACTATCGATCCTTCTAATGCTTTTTTAATTTGAGGATATTTCTTATGTTCTAGAACAAATGTATACGTTCCATTTGAAGTAAAATCAACTGTTATTGCATCTCGATTTTCTAAATCCAGAGAATAACATAAATCTTGTCCACAATATACCTTCAAATAAAATGGCATTTCACAAATTCCATCAAATTTGAGATCCATCTTGTTCTCTTTTGTATATAACGTGTCCTTTAGCTCGCATTCAGGAAATACGATTGGTAATATATCAATTTTTCGTTCTACTTCATTTCCCGCAACATCTCTACAAAGAATGCTTAATGTATGATTTTGACTTGTCACATCTATATCAAATTCTTTGCCTTCACAATCCATTTTTTCATCATCTAAATACACTTCTACACTTTTTAAGTTTTCTTCAAGAATCTCAACATGAATTGTTTCTTTATTTTCTAAAGGCAAAACATCCATAATATTATGATTCTTTACCTTAACTACAACATCTGGAATCGTTGTATCTAAAAGAATGGATTTTTCACCTTGTTCTAAAGCATAACCATCCACATCTTTTAATATATAAACGAGTTGTGTAACACCTTCTTTTTGAACATCAATATAAATATGATCGTGACTTAGATCCACTTGTTTTCCATCATAAATAACTAAACTAGAATCCCGGTCTACTTTCTTGTCAAAAAACAATTCTATATTTTGACTTGATGAAGCTACACCATTGATAAACGAATTTGTTTCCTGCCAATAAATATAGTCAGTATAAGCTACATCCTGCATCCAAATCATAAACTCCTCCAAAACGCATATATATCATTCCATCGATTACTTTTTAAATGATCAACAAACACCACAGGTACTTCCATGATCTCACCCTCCTTATTTCGTAATAAAAGTAAATATTCTAAGTAATTACATCCTAAATCTTCAAATTCTTTTGTATACTTCAATAGCTGTGATTCATCCACACTCTCTAACCAAGTACGCACAGGCGTTAATGAAATCTTAAACTCTTCATGAATTGCGATTTGTAGACACTGGTTATATATATCAAGCTTATCTTTTAATAACATGTTGCCCTCATTTGCCAAAGTCATACATCGATTCACACGATTTGCGTTGGGTTTTAAATACATCATAACGAAAGTTTCCAGTTTTGACCCCTTTTTTAAAGACACACGATCATATACATATTGAATCAATGTCGCATCACTCGTAGAAATCGCCTCCTTCATCAAAAATATGGATGCTTGTTCATTTTGGTATACATCATCTAAGATCCAGCCATTTAAAACCCATGTATATAAACGATCTTTTTGATCCGATTCATGATATGCCTTTTCAAACAAGGCAATATTATGATGATAATAGTAGGCATCAAACACATTTTTTGGACTTGTACTTTTTAAAAATAAGAAGACAGACAGAATACATAAAGAAAGTACAACCAAAATGTGAATGAACATATGTAAAACAATCATTGTCTTAAAAGTAGATAAATGAGAAATTCTTCTTTCTTGTTTTTGATGACACAAAAACACAATGGGCATCATCCAAAATCCAAATAGCTCATGTACTAAAGAGCCAAGTGCATAGATATCACAACGAACATCCTTTTCATGAAGATTCATTAATTCGGGAGCACAATTGGATTTAGATGCCATGATCGCAACACGCGAATGATTCTCAATACATGCATTAAAATCAATTAAATAAAAACGATTCTGATAATAAATAATATTTTCTAATTTCAAATCAATATAGAGATATCCAATTTCATGCAAAGCTTGTAAAACAATCAAAATATCCAACAACAAGCGATACCTTTTAATAAAGCCTTTATATCGTTTCATAAATTGTTTCGCATTCATTCCTGGAATATATGTTTCAACAAAATATTGAGCCATTTCATCTTCAAAACACGTGACTAAACTAGGCGCAAGAAACGAATTCAACTTTGAAAGCACATCAATTTCTGTTTTAAATTGATGTTTATATCGCTTTGTTTCATAGTTTTGACATACTTTTAATATATAAATACAAGTACTCAACTCATCTTGAATACGATATACATTTGAATTGTAAGACTCTAGGATCTGATATCTATCCTTCTTTAAATTCACATTCAACATCGCCAAATCGTACTTTCATTCCATTTTTTAAACGCATCTTTCGCTTGACTTCTTTTCCATTTAAATACGTTTTATTCGTGCTCTTTAAATCTTGAATATAATACCTGTCATTTTCACAAACAATCTTGGCATGTTTTAAAGAGACACTTATATCTTGAAGTCTGACATCACAAATCATAGCTCTTCCCACTAAATTAATTTCATTTGATAAAGCGTATGTATCTTGTTCAATCTTTAAATAAGCAGAAAAGTTTACTTGAACTTGTAAGAGCTGTGTTTTATCTTCCGAACTAGATTCAACAGGTTGATTTCTATGAAAAGCTTGTATGGGTTCTTTGACTTTAAATGTCTGTATACGCCTGTGTTTGAAAAAAGAGAATTTTTTTGGATAATATAACGTACGGATATTATCAAGTCCTAAGACAAGATTGGGCAAACTAAACTCTGCACTCTTTAAAAATTTCAATAAAAAGCCAGGAATTTCAAATGCGGTTGTCGTTTGCATAGTCTTTGCGATATACTCAACCCATTTTTCAGACATATCTTTTTGAAACATCCAATTCGAGATTTGTATAGGGACAACCACAAAGGCAAACCGATCGCCAAAGCCGGAAACAAATACATAATCCGGATCAAATAAAACAGGTTTATTTCGATTGGATGCGATAGCCTGTTCAAAAAGTTGATGCAAGAAAATATATCCTTCCTCATTTTCAAATACATATTGACTCAAAAAATCATGTAAAGGAATATAGCCTTCTGTCGCATAAACAATGGATGCGCTTTTTTCATTTGTCAGCATACAAGGAAGACAAAAATCATCATTTGACATTCGATCAAAGATGGATAAATCTAATAAACTTGGATCTTTTAAATGTACATACAAGTGGTTTTCATCCTTTTTATCTTGTTCAATCCATTCGGTCATTTCATCACCTCCATATTCTTAAACGTTTTTAAAAGGAGTTTTTCGAGAAAACTTTCATTATTTTTTTGATTTTTCGCACTTTTTTGTCTAAAATGAAACAATGATGAAATCTTCAACTTATATTCACGTTTATTTAATCCAAACCATACTCAATATTCTTCCTTTTTTCTGGATCGACGTATTTTACGACAATCAAACCTATATAGGAAATCAGTTAAATCACCCCATCTATTTATTTTTGTGGGCGCTTAGTTCAGCTTTTGGCTTTTATTATTATTCAAAGAAAATCTGGGAAAAACAGAATGTGAAATACAATAAAAAAAATCATGCCCTAATTTGTCTTGGCATGATTCTTTCCTCTTCAATTCCATATAACAATATTACAATTTTAAAAGATCTACACGTATGGCTATCCATCCTATTTGTCGCTTCATTCATTATGGAATGGTTTTACTATATTCCTGTAAATCTAAATAAAAACTCAATCCTGTTTTTCATCAATACCGGATTGAGTTTTGTGTTCACATTTATGTTTGGCCATATCACAGGCTTTTGTGAGATTTATTTTTCTTTTACTACAACTATTCTACTACATCATTGGTTGGTTCAGGATAAATTTTATCAATTTTAGCTAAATAGTTTTTAGCTTTCTCTACAAAATACATACGATTACCAATCTCAAGAACCTTTTCAAAATACATACGAGCCAATTTGTAATCTTCTTCCACAAAGGAAATTAAAGCGATATAGTAACATGAATCCACTTGTTGAAATGGAAAATTTGCCCTTTGAAGCCCTTGTAAATAATACTTCTTACATGTGTTAAAATCGCCATCCATTAAATGAATCTTATTTTCAATAGCTGCCATTTCTTCACTTTGAATCATGATACCAGCACGTCCATAATGTAGACGAATACTTTGTGCTTCTTCTTTACAACGAGATAATCCATCTTCATCTTTTAACATATAATCAATATAAGACATCAATGACCAATATTGTAAAGAACTTGCAGCATCCTTTCTAGGATATGAAATCAATACATCTTGAGCTAATTCTGGATCATTTAAATAAATCAAACATTGCGCAAGTAATGTATGTTGTTTTAAACGCGTATGTCCTTTTGAATTTGTACAATAGTAAATAACAGCACTCGCACAAGCTTCTGGATTACAATCTTCATATAATAATCTTGTGATTGGTAAAAGTGAAACCGCACGATATCTTAAAACAAGGTTAAACGCAAATAAATAGAACATCAACAATACAGCTAGAAGCAACATATTATTGATCAAAATTAAAATCACCAATAAGGCAACAATACCTAAGGCATAGATTCCATTTAATTTACGAACATTTTTACGACATGTCTTTGCGAGTTCTTTATAAGATTCATCTAAATTATGATGGATCTTATACATACGAACCAATTCATCATCATTTGAAAAATTAAATTCTCTACGCTCTTTAGAAATACTAGAGCGTAAACTCAACATTCCATAAATACAAACTATAAAGGCTGGAATCACTAAAATCGTTCCAATATAGATCATATATTCAGGTAAGAAGAAAATCACGCACATGACAATCCAAGGACTAATATTAAATCGTGTGGTTAAATACTGACCAATATAAATAATATTTATAATCCCCGAAATCAATAGGGCATCCCCAAGATATAAAATCCACATATTATTTTGTAGATAAGCCAAAACTTGATTCAATGCTTCTGTATTTACACCTGGAGCTTGACTTAAAGCACTTGAAAACATATCTGAATTTAAATCCACTCCACTTGAAAATACAACTGCACTCAAGCCTAAGCCAACCACAAAAGCGACACTCATCGCTATTAAATGGGATTTACAACGATATTTCCACATATAACCACCTATTTCTTCTCTATAATTCTTGCAGGAATACCCACGGCTGTAGCACCTTCAGGTACATCTTTTAAAAGTACCGCATTGGCCCCTACACGACAACCTTTTTTTAAAGTGATATTTCCTAAACATTTGGCCCCACAACCAATATATACACCATCCTCTAAAGTAGGATGTCTTTTTACATGTTGCTTACCTGTTCCACCCAGTGTAACGCCATGATAAAGCTGACAATCATCACCAATAATTGCCGTTTCACCAATCACAACACCCATACCATGATCAATCATCAATCCACGACCAATCACAGCGCCAGGATGAATTTCAATACCCGTCCAATGCCTTGCTCGATTACTTACCCAACGGGCAATAAATGTATGATTGTGCACCCAAAACCAATGGGCCATTCGATGCAAGCCAATCGCTTTGATGTGCGGATATAGCCAAAACACTTCCCATTTAGAATGGGCTGCAGGATCAAGCTGCATTGTTCGATTTATGTTATATAATCCATCATGGATAAAAGATCTCTTGCTTTTTTCTGACATGATAAAATTTTAGTTGATTTGTGTTTAAATTTCAAGTTTAGTGTTTATTTCACATAAACTTCACATAGTGAATCATCTAAAACTTTTCCAATTGAATCATGAATAACTAAATCTGCTTTTGAATCCATGTTCGTACTGTCTCTATTTATTAATACCAAATGTTTACCATGGAAATAATTAATCAAACCAGCTGCCGGATATACAACCAAGCTTGTTCCACCTACAATTAAAAGATCTGCCTGTTCAATCGCATGAACGGCTGAATACAAAGTATATTCATCTAAGCCCTCTTCATATAAGACTACATCTGGCTTAATAATGGCACCACACTTAGGACATCTAGGAATACCATAGCTATCCCTATATTTCATCGTATCTTCTAAAGAATACTTAGCTTGACAATGTGTGCACGTATTTCTTAGTACACTTCCATGAAGCTCATATACATGTTTAGAACCCGCCATCTGATGTAAACCATCAATATTTTGCGTAACAATAGCCTTTAATTTACCCATCTGCTCTAGTTTTGAAAGAGCCAGATGCGCCTTATTCGGCTTTGCGTCTGAATAAATCATCTGATTAAAATAAAAATCAAAAAACTCTTTTGGATGACTTACATAAAAACTATGTGACAACATAATCTCAGCAGGATATGGATACTTCTTTTTATACAATCCATTATCACTACGAAAATCTGGAATGTTACTTTCTGTAGACACACCAGCTCCACCAAAAAATACTATATTATTACTTTCTTGAATCCAATCTTTTAAAGACATACTATCACTTCCTTTCTCTATTATACGCCTAAACACAAAAAGAAAGGAAGATAATTCACTATCTTCCTTGAATATCAAATGTATACTCGCCATCTTGACAATCTACATGGATTACATCCCCCTGCATAGCACCAGTCTTAATCATTTCCTTGGCAATCTGTGTTTCAAGATTTCTTTGGATATAACGCTTCATAGGACGAGCACCATACACAGGATCTACACCCATCTTGGCAATCTGGTTATATACGGCATCACTTACATTTAATGTAATGTCACGATCTGCCAAACGTTTTTGTAGTAAACCAACAAACTTATGGGCAATCTTAATAAAGGCTGAATCATCTAATGCGTTAAACACAATAATTTCATCAATACGATTAATAAACTCCGGTTTAAAGTGTCGTTTTACTTCCTCCATATATTTTTCATGGATATTGCCAGATTCAAAGGCATATTGACTACCTAAGTTTGATGTTAAGATAATAATTGTATTCTTAAAATCAACTGTAACACCTTTAGAATCCGTAATACGTCCATCATCCAGAATCTGTAACAAGACATTGAACACATCTGGATGTGCCTTCTCGATTTCATCAAACAAGACAATACTATATGGATTACGACGAACTGCCTCTGTCAATTGACCACCTTCATCATATCCAACATATCCTGGAGGTGCACCAATTAATCGTGCCACACTGTGTTTTTCCATATACTCACTCATATCAATACGCACAATGTGTCTTTCATCATCAAATAACTGTTCTGCCAAAGCTTTGGCAACTTCTGTTTTACCAACACCTGTAGGGCCTAAGAACATGAAAGATCCGATTGGACGATTTTCATCTTGAATCTGTGCTTTTGAACGCAAGATCGCATCTGTGACAAGTTCTAGAGCTTCATCTTGACCAACTACACGTTTTTCAAGTTCTGCTTTCAAATTCAACAATTTTTCTCTTTCACTCGCAACCAAACGCGTAACTTCAACACCTGTCCATCTAGAGACGATTTTCGCAATCAATTCCTCATTTACCGTTTCTTGAATCAAAGCATCTTCTTTTTGGTTCGTCTGCTCTTTTTGAATACGAGCCTCTAATTCTGGAATGGTTCCATATTGAAGTTTAGCTGCATCTTCATAACGAGCTTCATTACGAGCTTGTTCCAAATCTAAACGAGCCTTCTCCAAACGTTGTTTATCTTCTTTTTCATTGGCCAAGCCACGTTTTTCATCTTCCCACTTAGAATGCATCTCATCACGTTTTGATTGTAAAGAAGCCAATTCACCTTCAATTTCTTCTCGACGCTCAACCGCTCTTTTATCTTCTTCTTTTTGAAGTGAAGTCTTTTCAATTTGAAGCTGCAAGATCTTACGCTGTAATTCATCCAATTCTTGAGGCATACTTTCCATTTCAACTTTTAATGTAGCACAAGCCTCATCTACCAAATCAATCGCTTTATCTGGCAAGAAACGATCTGTAATATAACGATCAGACATTGTGGCAGCCGCAATTAAAGCTTCATCCAAAATACGCACACCATGATAGCTTTCAAAACGATCTTTTAATCCACGCAAAATACTAATTGTATCTTCAACACTTGGTTGTGCAACCTGCACTTTTTGGAAACGACGCTCTAAAGCTGCATCCTTTTCGATATACTTACGGTATTCATTAAATGTTGTTGCACCAATACAATGAAGTTCACCACGAGCTAACATTGGCTTTAATAAGTTAGCCGCATCCATGCTACCTTCTGTTTTACCAGCACCAACTAAGTTATGAATTTCATCAATAAATAAGATGATTTGTCCATCCGATTTTTTCACTTCATCCAAAATGGATTTTAAACGCTCCTCAAATTCACCACGATACTTAGCACCCGCAATCAAAGATCCCATATCTAATTCAATCAATCTTTTCTCTTTTAAAGACTCAGGTACATCCCCCTTCATAATACGCCAAGCAATACCTTCAACAACGGCTGTTTTACCTACACCTGGCTCACCAATTAAAACGGGATTATTCTTTGTCTTACGCGATAAAATCTGCATAACACGACGAATCTCATCATCACGACCAATGATTGGATCAATCTTACCATCACGCACATCCTGGACTAGATCACGACCATATTTCTTTAAAGCTTCTACATTCTCTTCTGAATTTGGCGTATCAAATTTCTTTCCATTACGACGCTCTAGTTCAGCCTTGTAACAAGCATCCTTATTCAAATTAAAAGTTCTTACCAATTCTTTAGAAATATAAGAACGATTAAACAATAAAGCTAAAAATACACTCGCAACCGATAAATAAGTCTCATCATGTTGACTTGCCCAGTTTTGTGCATCTTCAAACGATTTTTGGACTTCATTTGATAAATTTATATTACTTGTCGAGCTTTTGGCAACACGATTCGATTCTTGTTGAATCATCTGTAAGGCACGAGTCTTATCTAAGCCAATACGCTCAAATAAGCCATCCAATACATCATCCTTAAAAATGGTTTCCAACATATCCACTGTATCCACACTTGGATGTTGATTGGATTTAGCCAAATTAATGGCATCCATTAAAATTTTCTGCAAACGCTCTGACATTTGATCGATATTCATATATAAGCACCTCCTTGTACTTAGCACTCACTCTTTATGATTGCTAATGATAGTATAACACTCTTTTTGGCACTGTCAACACTTAAGTGCTAATATTTTTTGAAAAAGAAAAAAGTAGATTTTCTCTACTTTTCGAATGTGTTACGATTATAAGCTCTTTGCCAATTTACACTAAATTCACCAACCGCAATCTTTGTTCCTGGATGATCAATCATTTGATATAAAACATCACAAGGAACGGTCACAGCTTGAATACCTGCCTTGATCAATTCATGTACTTGATATGTATTTTTAAAGCTTGCAGCAATCACTTTAGCCGGCATATGATTCACTCTTAACATTTCAATCAAATCTTTAACATCTTGTACACCATCCCCATAATTACACATACGATTTGTATAAGGTGCTAAATATTCAGCTCCATTCATAGCTGCCAAAAATGCTTGATCTGCCGTATAGATGGCTGTAGCCAATGTGTGAATACCTAATTTTTTACATTCCTTAATAGCTCTTAATCCTTCATGTGTAACAGGAATCTTCACATACATATTTTTATTACGAATGGAAGAAATCATTTTAGCCTCTTCCATAATTCCTTCAAAAGAAGTTTGTACAGTTTGAATAAACAACAATTGATCTTCGCTCAACACTTCGCATAAATCTTTTACAACATCCATTGCTTCTCTACCTGATTTTGTAAGAATTGTAGGATTTGTCGTAACCCCAGTAATTGTTAATAAATCGTTTAAATCTTTAATTTGTTCAATATTTGATGAGTCAATAATTAATTCCATGATTGATCCTCCTTAAGTTCATCTGTATCCTAACACTACAAAAAAATAGATTCAATATCCTTTTCACATCAAACAAATTATTTCAAATGAGCACAAGTAAACATGTTTCATTCTGTTCCTTTTTGTGCTTTAATAGAAGTATGAACACAACACAACGAAGATATGAAATCTATGAAAAGCTAAAAAAAAATAAAACCGTTCAAGTCAATGAACTCGCAAAACAATATAGCGTTTCTTTAATGACCATACGAAGAGATTTAGACCATCTAGAAAATCAAGGACTTGCCACAAAAAGTTATGGAGGAGCCACACTCAATGAGTCTAGTTCAACTGAGCCTTCCTTTGAAATCAAAG
>OHJE01000523.1_pt1 | contig 15054 bp, 14 predicted proteins | sample 1568491 | NCBI WGS metagenome assembly OHJE01 (sample SAMEA3879609, study PRJEB24766) | human gut metagenome | biome: human-associated habitat; feature: feces | place: USA | collected 1985/1987
CTTGCATGTGTTAGGCACGCCGCCAGCGTTCGTCCTGAGCCAGGATCAAACTCTCAATAAAATGGTATCTTAAAGCCTTTCGGCTCCAAAATCAATTTACTTAAGTTCGCTTCTAGCTTTACTCAAGAATTTTCGTTGGCTATTCAAAGAATCTCATTTCGACATTCATTGAACAACTTAAAATTAAAATTGTCCAAGGTGTTTGTTCATGTTTCTCGTTGTTTAATTTACAAGGTGCACTCCGCATTCTTCGCGGTCGCTCACTCTCTGGCGAGCTTATTTATTATATCACAGAGTTTCGAGCTTGTCAAGAACTTTTTTCGAAGTTTTTTGAATCGCTCTATTTCGTTGTGACACGCTCTCCGAAGAAAGCTTACTGATTATATCACATTGATTTGCGTCTGTCAAGAACTTTTTTCAAATTCTTTCGAACTTTTCAAATCAATTTTCAAAACCAGGCGCTCTCTCGAACGCAGGTGTTATTATACCAGTTTCTCCACAAAAGTCAACATAAAATTCGCCGTCTTTTTCCACAAAGACCATGGCGTACCATTTGTGCGTTTTTGCCATCCATCCACATCTTGTGTGTACAAAAAAGAGGACGCCCTAACGGGCGTCCTCTCGGATTTCGTATCTATTCTTACTCTGCGTCTTCAATCAAGCCGTAGCCGCCGTCTTTTCTCTTGTAGACCACTGCGAACGCACCGTCGTTGTCTTCGTCGCGGAAGGCAAAGAACGTATGCTCCAGCAGGTTCATCTGCAGGATGGCTTCTTCTCTTGTCATCGGCTTCATGTTGAATTCCTTCTTGCGCACGATCTCAAACGTGCCCTCCTCGGGCTCTTCGGGTGCAAAGGAGGTGACGTCCGGGGTACGGACGAAGGCGTCCTGCCGCAGGCGGCGGGAAAGTCTGGTCTTATTCTTGCGGATCTGCCGCTCCATCGTGGCGACCGCCGCGTCAATCGACGCGAACATATCCGACGTGCTTTCCCGTGCGCGGAAGTACATATTCGACGCATGTACAGTAATCTCTGCAATATTCCGGTCCTTGTCGACGCTGAACGTTACCAGCGCCTCGGCATCATCGCCAAAGAACCGCTCCAGCTTCATGACCTTCTTTTCGGCATACTTGTGAACATTCTCCGGGAGGTTGACTTTCTTCTCGGTGTACTGAAATCTCATATAAGCCGCTCCTTTCGTTTTTTGCCTCTTCCAGAGGATTTGCGCTTTCTTTTCCTCTGTGACTACAGCATACCACATTTTGCACAATTTTTCAATCCCGTATGCGCCGTTTCTGGTGAATATTCTGTAAACAGTCTTTTACGAGAGTTTGTCCATCAGCTCGCGCAGCGACACACCGAAGAATTTTGCCAGCGCCACCATGTTTCTCGTGCTGATTGCGCTCTGCTGTCCGGATAAAATCCGCCGGCAGCGTCCCTGCCGCTCTTTCATACCGCCGCATATGGCTTACTCCGGCTGACGCAGCAGCTGCTTCATAATGCCGTTGTAGATTGCCTCCGCCTGCTGCTCAAACGCGCGCTGCAGGCTTCTGCCCTGCGTCTTGCTCGGCGCCGTCAGCTCCAGCTTCATGAGATTGCCGATGTCGTCGTCCAGGAGCATCCGCACCGTGCAGGTGCCGTTTTCCTGCTCCACAAGCTCGCTTCTGACAAACTCGCCGCGCCGCGTCTGGGCATTGAACCGCTCCACTGCCGCCAGCGCCCGCTGCATCACCGGAAACGCGATCGAGTCGCGCGTAACCTCTTCCTGCTCGGCGCCCTTTTGGGTCACAACATACGTTCCGTCCGGCAGCTGCTCGAGATGCCCGCTTTCCACCATCTGTGGCACCGCGATGCTCACATCAAAATAGCTCAGCCGGTCGTCCTGATAACACAGCTCATAGATTTTCTGCAGCGTCAGCGGATATTTCGCCTTTGCTGCCACAAACAGAATCAAAACCTTCACATCCAGCATGTCCCGGATGAAACCGCGTTCTTCCATTTTGTCCACCTCTTCTGGCAAGGATTTCTAGCATGCTAATAGTATACCATAAAACCTGTTGAAAACACAAGGATTTTGGCGAACGCGCAAATTTCCTTCCAATATTTACAGCTTGCCATTTGCCATCGGCTGGCGTAAAAAGAAAAGCAAGGAGGGAAACCCAATGAAAAGAAAAATCTTCACATTCGTCTCAACCCTGGCACTTTCTGCCGCGCTGATTGTCTCGGCGCAGGCGGCATCTGCCCCGTGCAGCACGCGCAGCCGCAGCTTCTGCTATCCGAGCAGCGTCTGTCTTCCCTGCGCGCCGTCCGGCTGCATCACGCTTCCGTGTCCGTCCGCACCCGAAACGCCCGACGAACCGGAAACACCGGACACGCCGTCCATGCCTGACATGCCGGACACCGGCAGTACATCAAGCTTTGCCCAGCAGGTTCTGACCCTTGTCAACCGCGAGCGCACAGCAAACGGACTTTCCGCGCTCCGGCTCGACGATACGCTCAGCCGCTATGCTGCAGTCAAGTCGCAGGACATGCATGATAACGGCTATTCCAGCCACACCAGCCCCACCTACGGCTCGCCGTTCGACATGATGAAGTCCTTCGGCATCACCTACAACTACGCTGGTGAAAACATTGCCATGGGCTATTCATCCCCCGAAGCGGTCATGACCGCCTGGATGAACTCCGCAGGGCACCGCGCAAATATCCTTTCCGCCAACTTTACAACCCTCGGCGTCGGCTATGGCGCAGACGGCGGCTATTGGACACAGTGGTTTATTGGATAAAGCCGCACCTCGCCTGCGGGCGTGAAACTCGGCAGGGCTTTTGCCCGTCTGCATAGAAAGAACCAATTTCCCACCTTCCCCGCTTTTCGTAAGTGGGGTCTTTTTTTGCCCACTTTTGCCGAACCGGTCGCGCAGAAGGCTCCAGCGTCATATTCTATTGTAAGCGTCAGTTGACAAGGGCACACGCACTTGCGTACCGGACTGGGGCGGTCAGCAAGTCCTTCGGAGTTTTTCGCGGAGGATAAACGGCGGCTGGGCAGGCAGACGAGGAAGATGGGCTGACGCCCATCGACGAGGAGAACGACGCCAGGCGCTGTTTTGCCCCGCGAAAAACCGTGTGTGCCCTTGTCAGCTGACGCAAATACAATTTTTGAATTATGAGGCGATATGCTATGAAAAAAACCGTTCTTCGTTCCTACGCGAAGCTCATTGCCGCCTGCGGCGTCAACATTCAGAAGGGGCAGGAGGTCTTCATCCAGGCAGAGCTGGACCAGCCGGAGTTCGTGACGATGCTGGTCGAGGAATGCTATAAGCTGAAGGCAAAGAAGGTCGTCGTCGACTGGAGCCATCAGCCGATCGACAAGCTTCACGTGCGCTACCGCAGCTTGACCACGATGTCGAAGCTCGATAACTACGAGCAGGCGCGCTGGCAGCACTACGTCGACACCATTCCCTGCCGGATTTACCTGATTTCGGAAGACCCCGACGGGCTCAAGGGCGTCAATCAGGAGAAGATGGCAAAGGCGCAGCAGAAGAAGTATCCGATCATCAAGGGCTACCGCGACCAGATCGAAAACAAATACCAGTGGTGCATCGCGGCAGTGCCCGGCGAAAAGTGGGCAAAGAAGCTCTTCCCGAACCTGCGCGCCAGCCAGGCAGTCGAAAAGCTCTGGGAGGCGATTCTCGCGACCTCCCGCGTCACGGAAGACCCCATTGCCGCGTGGCAGGCGCACAATCAGGATCTGCACGACCGGTGCGCGTACCTCAACAGCCTGCACATCCGCGAGCTTCATTACAAGGCATCCAACGGCACGGATTTTCATGTCGGCATGATTCCGGAGTCACGCTTCTGCGGCGGCGCAGAAAAGAGCCTGCAGGGCATTGTCTTTAACCCGAACATTCCGTCTGAGGAGTGCTTCATCTCCCCGATGCGCGGAAAAGCCGAGGGCATCGTCTATTCCTCGAAGCCCCTTTCCTACCAGTCGCAGCTCATTGACCGCTTCTGGATTCGCTTCCACGAGGGAAAAGCCGTCGAGTGGCACGCGGAGGAAAACAACGATCTTCTGACGAAGCTCATTGAAATGGACGAGGGAAGTTCGTATCTCGGCGAGTGCGCGCTGGTGCCGTTCGACTCTCCCATCAACCAGTCCGGCATTTTGTTTTACAACACGCTTTTTGACGAGAACGCCTGCTGCCATCTGGCGCTCGGCATGGGCTTTGCCGACACGATCGATGACTTCGAGCACAAAACGCTCGACGAGTGCCGCAAGCTCGGCGTCAACGATTCGATGATTCACGAGGACTTCATGATCGGCACAGAAGACCTTTCCATCGACGCGACCTGCGAAGACGGCAGGACCGTTCCGATTTTCAGAAACGGCACCTGGGCATTTTAAGTTTCCCCGTAAAAAGAAGCGCCGGAGGATTTCCTCCGGCGCTTCTGTCTTTACCTCGCAGAGTTTCGCCATCCACAGATGGCGAAAAAATTGGAAATTCATTTTATCCGGCGGCGGCTTCCGACCGGAAAAATACATCTCACCTCGCAAGTGTAGAATTTTTGCCCCATCGGGGCAAAAATTCTGCGCGCAGTCGAAGTGCAAGCTTTTCAAAAAAGGTCTCGCCTTTTTTGAACGAAGTTCAGTAAGAATGCGGGATTTGTAATCACAAGCACCGAGCCTGCGTTGTGAACCAGCGCGCCGACGACGGGGCTGCGTGTGCCCGTCATCGCCAGAACAATCGCGATGAAGTTGAGCGTCATGGAGAAGGTCATATTGAGCTTGATGGTCTTCCTCATGCGCTTCGAAAGCGCCGCCAGATGCGGCAGTTCGCGGATTTCATCATCGACCAGCGCAATATCCGCCGCGTCGACTGCAATGTCGCTGCCTACGCCGGAGATCGCCAGCAGCGTCACATCCTTTCGGATGCCGCCCAGCTCCTGCAGCGCTTCGAGCCTTTCCATACACTTTTTCATAATCAGCCTCTTTCCTGATACCATATGGGGTATGTGTATATAATGCCAATAGGGGTATTGGATATCAAGAGCGTAAATAAAATAGAGCCGCATAAAGCAGCTCTTTCCGAATCCAGCCTCGCCGTGTTTCGCGCCCGCAGGCGTAAAGCACTCAGGCTTATGATTTTTATCCCATGTTTGAAAACCGCTCGACGGCTTTTGTGAAGTTCTCGATGGTCTTGTCGGCGTCTCCGTGCTCGATGCCGTCCCGGACGCAGTGCTTGATATGCCCTTCCAGGACCACCTTGCCGCAGCCGTGCAGCGCGGATTTGGCGGCGTTGATCTGTGCCAGCACATCCTCGCACGGCACATCCTCGTCGATCATACGGTCAATCGCCTGCACCTGCCCGATGATCTTTTTGAGGCGGCGGTGCAGATTTTCCGAGTCCATACATTGCTTCATGGTGCATTCCTCCATACCGGTGTGGGTATAGCCGCATTATAGTCTGTCCGCACCTCGTTGTCAATCGAAGCCGGACAGTTTCTCTGCAAACTGTTCTAACCGAACTATTCTTTGTCCGTTTGGCAAGCTGCACAGGATTTTCTTTCAAAAAAAATGCACTTTTTGTTGAAACCGGTCTTGCATTTTTTTCAGGGCTGTGGTATATTGTGTTCACGATTAAAGAAGTCTAACTCGCGGTGCAGAAACCGCCGTCGAGGTCCGAAAAACAGGAGGTTTTACAGATGAAACATCTCGGTCTGTTCGCTGCCGGCGTTCTGTTCGGAACTGCTGGTCTGAAAATTCTCGGAAGCAAAGACGCCAAGAAGGTCTACGCGCACACCACCGCTGCCGTGCTTCGCGCCAAGGACTGCGTCATGAAGGCTGCCACCACCGTCCGCGAAGGTGCGGAGGATGTCTACGCCGACGCCAAGGATATCAACGAGGCGCGCCTTGCGGCGCAGGAAGCTGCCGTCGTGGAGGACGCTTCGGAAGCGGAAGCGCCCGCAGCAGAATAACTGCTTCCCCGAAGGACCGCTTCCGCGGTCCTTCGGAGCTGCCGAAAAAGCTGCCGCTTTCCCGGCAAAAAGAATGCGCCTCGACTACGCGCATAATTTGTGCACCAAAGGCGCGCAAATTCCACACTTGCGAGGCGAGAAGTGTTTTTCCGGCTGGCAAAGCCACCGGATAAAACGGATTTCCGTTTTATTTCGCCCTGCGGGGCGAAACTCTGCGAGGCTTTGACACGCCGGGAGAGCCGCCAAGCGGCTCTCCTTTCTTTGAAGCCAATTTGTGAGGAGCCCTGTTTATGAAATGTCAGATTCTGCATGAATCGCGCGGCAGACTGCGGGTCCATTTGTCCTGCTCCTGTATGACGCTGCGCCAGGCAGACGTTTTGGAATACTATCTCAAGCACGCAACGGGCGCGGAAACCGTTCAGGTTTTCGACCGTACCTGCGACGCCGTGATCGTCTATCCCTGCGCCCGCGAAACGATCATCCGCGCGCTTGCCGCGTTCTCGTTCCAGAAGGCGGAGACGATGGACCTTGTTCCGGCGCACACGCCGCGCGAACTCAACCGCGAGTTTGAAGACAAGCTTGCCATGACCGTCCTGCGCCGTGCGTTCTCTAAATTATTCCTGCCGCTTTCGGTCCGCGCGGTCATCGCGATGGTCCGTTCGGTCAAGTATATCAAGGAAGGTCTCAGCGCGCTGCTGCACGGAAAGCTCTCCGTCGCCGTGCTGGATGCAACCGCCGTGACGGTCTCGATGGTGCGCGGCGATTTCGACACCGCAGGCTCCGTGATGTTCATGCTGCGCCTCGGCGAGATTCTCGAGGAGTGGACGCACAAGAAGTCCGTTGCCGACCTTGCCGGCGCGATGGCGCTGAATGTCGATCAGGTCTGGGTCAAAGCAAATGAGACCGAGGTCCTTGTGCCCGTTTCGTCCGTGAAGGAAGGCGACCTCGTGGTCGTCCGCACCGGCAACCTCATCGCGCTCGACGGAAAGGTGGTCGAGGGCGAGGCAATGGTCAACCAGTCGTCCATGACCGGAGAGTCGATGCCGGTTGTCAAGCACGAAGGCAGCTTTGTCTACGCAGGCACCGTCTGCGAGGAGGGTGAGTGCGTCTTCCGCGTGGAAAAGACGATGGGCGGCGGTCGGTACGACCGCATTGTCAAAATGATCGAACAGTCCGAAAAGCTCAAGTCCACCGCCGAGGACAAGGCGGCGCGCCTTGCAGACCGGCTTGTTCCCTATACGCTGGGCGGCACGATACTGACGTATCTGCTGACGCGGAACGTCACGAAGATGCTTGCCGTGCTGATGGTCGATTTCTCGTGTGCGCTCAAGCTTGCCATGCCGATTGCGGTTTTGTCCGCCATGCGCGAGGCAAGCGCGTCCCACATCTCCGTCAAGGGCGGCAGATTCCTCGAGGCAGTTGCAAATGCAAACACCGTCGTCTTCGACAAGACCGGCACGCTCACCTACGCCACGCCGAAGGTCGCGGACATCGTCACCTTTGCCGATTACAAAGAAGAAGACATGCTGCGTCTTGCCGCGTGCCTGGAAGAGCACTACCCGCACTCGATGGCAAACGCCGTGGTCGAGACGGCAAAGGAGCGCGGACTGAGCCACGAGGAATACCACTCGCAGGTGCAGTACATCGTCGCGCACGGTATCTCCAGCATGGTCGAGGGCAAAAAGGTCATCATCGGCAGCTCGCACTTTGTCTTCGAGGATGAAGGCTGCCATGTGCCTGCGGGCGACGAGGAGAAATTCCGGTCACTGCCTGCGGCGTATTCGCATCTGTATCTTTGCATCGCGGGCGAGCTTGCCGCCGTGATCTGCATCTACGACCCGCTGCGCAAAGAAGCGGCAGATGCCGTGCGCGCGCTGCATGCCTGCGGCATTGACAAGGTCGTCATGATGACGGGCGACAATCGCAAGACCGCTGAAGCAGTCGCCGCGCAGGTCGGTGTGGACGAGGTCTACGCCGAGGTTCTGCCGGAGGACAAGGCGGCGTTCATTCGCGCGGAAAAAGCCGCCGGGCGCACGGTAATCATGATCGGCGACGGCGTGAACGATTCCCCCGCGCTCTCCGAGGCGGACGCCGGCATTGCCATCTCCACCGGCGCGGCAATCGCGCGTGAGATTGCCGATATCACGATTGCATCGGAGGACCTGTTTGAGCTGGTCACGCTGCGCCGTCTTTCCACTGAACTGATGGCGCGTATCCACCGCAACTACCGGTTCATCGTGAGCTTCAACTTCTCGCTGATTGTTCTGGGCGTCGCGGGCATTCTGCCGCCGACCACATCGGCGCTGCTGCACAACACGTCGACCCTCGCCATCAGCCTCAAGAGCATGACGAACCTTCTGCCCGCGCAGGAGCCGGAACATCAATAATACGTTCTTTCCCTCCGGCAAGCCGCCGGAGGGTATTTTTATGGCAGGTATATAAGTTCTTGACAACGTATAAAAAATTATATATTCTGTAGACAAGGAGGCGAGCTTATGAAATACACCGAACTGGACACCCCGTCGCTGCTGATCGACAAATCCCGCCTGCTGCGGAACCTTGCCGACATGCAGCGCTATGCAGATGAAAACGGCGCGGCGCTTCGCCCGCACACGAAAACGCACAAATGCCCCGAGATTGCGAAGATGCAGCTGGAAGCGGGCGCGTGCGGCATTGCCGTGGCAAAAACCGGCGAGGCAGAGGTCATGGCGCAGAGCGGTATCTGGAATATCTTCATCGCCAACGAAATCGTGGGCGATCTGAAGCTGCGCCGGATTGCGAAGCTTGCAGAAGACGGCGTGACGATTTCCTTCGGCGTGGACACGCCCTGTCAGGTGGAAAGTGCCGAGCGTGTTTTTGCGGAAGCCGGCGTCCGCGTTCCGGTTCTCATTGAAATCGAGGTCGGTGAAAACCGCTCGGGCATCATCGAGGAAGCGGATTTCCTGGCGCTGCTCGATACCATCCAGACCTGTCCACATGTGCCGTTCGGCGGCATCTTCTCCCACGACGGCAACAGCTACAATACCGAAAACCGTGAGACGCTCGAAGCGCTCTCCGAGGGCGCGCAGCTAAGGACGCTTCATTTCGCAGACCTTGCCGCGCAGCACGGTATGCCCTGCAAAACCGTCAGCTACGGCGCAACGCCGACATTTATGAACCACGTGAAACTTCTCCCCGGCATCACCGAGCTTCGCCCCGGAACCTATGCGCTCATGGATGCCTCGCAGGGGCACGCCATCGGCACATTGGACCGCTGTGCGGCGACGGTGCTGGCAAGCGTGATCAGCAAGCCCACCGCCACCCGGACCATTCTGGACGTCGGTGCGAAGGGGCTTACCATGCAGTCGCGGACGGAGGGCATCTGCGCCACGCCCGGAAAGGGTACGATTTACGGAAGCGGAGACGTTCACATTGAAAAGGTCTTCGACGAGCACGCGATTTTAAACGACAAGGCGTTCCACGACAGCGTCGAGGTCGGCGACAAGGTCCGCATCCTCCCGGTGCACATCTGCCCGGTCTGCAACCTGTATGAGACCGCGTATCTGATTGACGGCGACGAGGTGGTCGGCGAGCTGCCGATTGCCTGCCGCGGAAAGCTGCAGTGAGGACTTCTATGGAAATCAAACAGGAATTGCGCCCCTACGTTCCGCTGGCGCAGATGCTCGTGCAGACGCTCGGACCCGACTGCGAGGTCGTGCTGCATGATCTGGACACACCCGCGCACTCGGTGGTCTACGTGGAAAACCCGTCCGTCACCGGCAGGAAGGTCGGCGAGAGCTTTGACCAACTGGTCAAGCAGGTCATTTTGTCAGACGATCTCAAAGAGAATTTCGTCGCGAACTATTATTTTACCGCGCCGAACGGCAAGCATATCCGCTCGTCGTCGCTTCTGATCAAGAACGCGCGCGGAAACTTAACCGGCGCGATGTGCATCAATCTGGACACAACAAGGCTCTCCGGCGCGCTCTCGTTTTTGCAGTCGCTGCTGCCGCCCGAACCCCAAAAAACAGCGCCGATGGAGCAAAGCGCAGGCTCCGGCGCGCATGTGTCGGTCCTGATTGAAAACCTGATGGACAACATTTTAAACGGCTCCGACGCACAATCGCTCACGCGCGACGAGCGGCTGGAAAAGATCCGCTTCATGGACGAAAAGGGTCTGTTTTTGATGAAAGGAAGCGTCGAGAAAGCGGCGGAGAAGCTCGGCGTCGGAAAGGTCACCATCTACAGCTATCTGGACGAAGTGCGAGGCAAACGCGGATGAAGGAAGTCAGAATCGAAACAAAACTGCAAAACAAGGGGCACTATGTGCCGGGCATGATTTCCGGCAATACGCTCTATATTTCCGGGCAGCTTCCGGTCCACCACGAGACCGGCGCGCCGATGGCAGGCGGCATTGCGCAGCAGACAAAAGACGCGCTTCACAACGTGGAGCTTGTTCTGAAAGCTGCCGGGTGCGAAAAGGAAAATGTCGTTCTTTGCCGGGTCTATATCCCGGACGTCTCTTACTGGGATACGGTCAATGAGATATACGGCGCGTTTTTTGGGAATCACAAGCCCGCGCGCGTGATCGTTCCGACAAGGGCGCTTCACAACGGCGCGCTGATAGAAATCGAAGCCGTGGCAGAGCTGGCAACCAAATAAGCAGGAGGGAATCTTATGAAATTTGTATGCACAAAATGCGGGCGCACAGAGCCTGTCACAACCAGAAACGCCCACTGCGGCTGCGGCGGGCTCTGGAAGCTGGACTTTACGCCGGAGAAGTTTGAGCTTTCCGGCATCGACACGCACGAGTGGAGCCAGTTCCGCTACCGCAGATACATGGCGCTGGACGGCGAGAGCTGGCGGGGCGTCACGCTCGGCGAGGGCATGACACCGGTCGTAACATTTGACGAAGACGTTTCCTTTAAGATGGACTACTTCATGCCGACGCTGTCCTTTAAGGACCGGGGCGCGGCGGTCCTGATTGCGCACTGCAAAGCAATCGGCGTCGACCGGGTCGTCCAGGATTCGAGCGGCAACGCCGGAAACGCCGTCGCGGCATACTGCGCAAAAGCCGGCATCGGCTGCGAGATTTTTGTCCCCGAGGGAACCAGCCCCAAAAAGATCGACATGATCCGCGCGCACGGCGCTATCTGCACGGTCGTTCCCGGCTCGCGCGACCACTGCGCGGATGTGTGCCGCGAAAAGGTCGAAAAAGAGGGCGTGTATTACGCGAACCACGTCTATAACCCGTTTTTCTATGAGGGCACAAAAACATATATCTATGAGGTCTTCGAGCAGCTCGGAAGAATCCCGGCGAACCTCGTCATCCCCGTCGGAAACGGCACGCTGTTTCTCGGCGCGATCTTCGCGCTGGAGCACCTGCAAGAAAGCGGCGTGATCGACCGCTTCCCGCAGATCATCGCGCTGCAGAGCCAGAACTGCGACCCGCTGCTGCGCGCGGCAGAGGAAAACCTTGACACACCTGCCGCCGTCTCGCCTGCACCAACGATTGCCGAGGGCATTGCCATCGGCAAGCCGATGCGCGGGCAGGAAATTCTGGTGCTGGCAAAAAAGCACAACGTCCGCTTCGTCCACGCGCCGGAGGACAAAATTCTCGATGCGCGCGCCGCAATTGCGCGCAGGGGCATCTACTGCGAGCACACCACTGCCGCCAATTACGCCGCGTATCTGGAATACTGCCGGCTCTACGGCAAAACCCCCGACACGTTAATCACCATGTGTGGTGCAGGCTTAAAATCCGACCACTGAAAAGCAGAAAAACGCCGCGCGACCGGAAGATCTCCGATCGCGCGGCTTCGTATTCATTTTTGTTCCTGCGGAAGCAATTTCTGTTTGTGCCGGAAGTAATAGCCATAGCCGGTGAGATCGGCAAGCACCCAGCCGATCGGAATCGCGATCCAGATACCGATCTCGCCGATGGGTCCTGCCAGAAGATACGCCAGCACCACGCGCGTGCCGAGTGAAATGACCGTCAGCACGACGGACATGCCCGGGCGCTTGATCGCGCGGTAGAATCCATAGAGCAGGAACAAACAGCCGATGCCGACATAGCACGCGCCCTCGACGCGCAGATACAAAACGCCCGCCGCAAGCACCTGCGTCTCCCCTGCCTGCACAAAAATGCGCATCAAGGGATTTGCAAACACGAACACCAGCGCGGAAATCACGGCAGAAAACACCGCGCTTGCAATTGTCGCCTGCCGGAAGCCCTGTTTGAGCCGCTCGCGGTCGCCCGCGCCGTAGTTCTGGGCAATGAACGTAGAAAAAGCGTTGCCGAAGTCCTGCACAGGCAAATATGCGAACGAGTCGATCTTCACCGCCGCGGCAAACGCCGCCATGGTAACGGGTCCGAAGCTGTCGACCAGACGCTGAATGAGCAGAATGCCAAAATTCATTGCCGACTGCTGCGCGCAGGTCAGAAGCGACAGATCGAGAATCTCGGAGAGAATTTTGCGGCTGAACCGCCGGTCTTCCTTTCCCGGCAGAAACTCGCGGCACCTGCGCCCCGCGTAAACGGTAATTCCGATGCCCGCGACATACTGAGCAAAAACCGTCGCAATTGCCGCGCCCGCAATGCCCCACGAGAACACCAGCACGAACAAAAGATCCAGCGCGATGTTCAAAAGCGCCGACGTGCCCAGAAACCACAGTGGCGCTACCGAATTTCCGACCGCCCGCAGCAGGCAGGCAAAGAAGTTATAAAGAAACGTCGCAATGAGTCCAGCGAAAATAATCACCAGATACTCGCGCATGGAGCTGTACAGTTCGTCCGGAATCTGCAGAAAGCGCAGAATCGGGTCTAAAAACGCATAGACCAGCACATTTAAGGCAGCCGTCACCGCGAAGATCAGAACCAGCGCATGATGCACCGCGCTTCGCAGCGCGCCGTAGTCCTTTTTTCCGAGGTAGATCGAAAACAGCGCGCCCGCGCCCATCGAAAGTCCCAGGAAAATCGACGTCAGAAACGTCATGAGCGTGTATGCCGAGCCCACCGCTGCCAGCGCATTTTTGCCCAGCGCCTGCCCGACAATGAGCGTGTCGGCGATGTTGTAAAACTGCTGGAGCAAATTCCCCGCAATCATCGGCAGCGCAAACAGCAGAAGCCCCTTTGTGATATTTCCTTTGGTCAGATCGCGATACATGATTACACCTGTTTCCGATAATCTGCCGCGCAGGCGCAGCCCGGCTATTATAGCCCGTTTCCCCCGAAAAAACAACCGCCGCTTCGCGCACAATCGGCAAAAGGTGCGGATTTTCCGCCGATTCCGGTGCAGCATGAATTTTTTGCAAATTTTTTCGAAAATCGGTAATTTTTTATTGATTCCCTCTTGCTATTTTTCAAAAATGCAATATACTAGGAAACAGGAGATCATCATAAGGGCGGAGACGATGTGGTACCGCCAATTTAACAATCCATGGCAGTCAAACGCTGCATGAGTAGAAATGGCGCGTCAAGTACCGGTCGGATGGGAGGTTGCCGCCGGGCGAAGGAGTTTCTCCGCGGTGTCATTTCGCATCCGCTGTTTGTGCAGGACCCTCTGGCGGCAAAGCCGGAGCTTTCTGAGAAATCTGTTGCGTTTCACTGGAAAGGATTTTCGTCTGCCGCATCACCATATGTTTCAACCTCCTCCCATCATTTCGATTCGGAGGCTATTTTTATGTCTAAAAATCAATCTGCAGCCATCGCGCGCCCGCATGCGCGCAGTCTCAAAAATGTCAGAACGCTGGTTGTTTCCGCCGTTCTCGCCGCCATCAGCGTGGTGCTGGCGCGGCTGATCATCCCGATGCCCGACGTGTCGACGCGCTTCTCTCTGGAAGCGGTGCCCATCTTCCTCGCCGGCATGTTCTTCGGTCCCATCCCCGGCGCGCTCGTGGGCTTCTCGGCGGACCTGGTCGGCTGCCTGTTCTCGGGCTACGGCTACAATCCGCTGTTCTGCGTCCCGCCGATTCTCTATGGTTTGAGCGCAGGTCTTTTCCGTCCGATGCTCGCAAGGAAGACCAATCCGCTGACAATCGGTCTGGCGTTCCTGCCCGCGATTGTCTTCGGCTCGATTCTCTATCAGAGCTGGTCTCTCGCCTTTGTCTACGGCGGCGATGCCTTCGAGGCGTTCTTCCTGACGAAGCTTGCCTCGCGTTCTTTGCAGTTCGGCATTACCTTTGTCCTCGACGTTCTGATCGTCTGGCTGCTGTATAAAGCAAAAGTGTTCTCGAGCGCAAAGCTCTGGCCGCCGGTTTCCGGTGCGCAGAAGCCCGCGCACGAGGACGGAATCTGAAAGAAAGAAGTTTTTCGTTATGACGCTGGAACAAGCACTGCATTACATCCACGCTGTCTGCTGGAAGGGCAGCATCCCGGGTCTTGAGCGCATCAACGCGCTGCTCGACAAACTGGATCACCCCGAGCGCGCCTGCAAATTCGTCCATGTCGCCGGCACCAACGGCAAGGGCTCGACCTGCGCGATGCTCGCCTCGATTTTTCAGGCGGCAGGCTACAAGACGGGTCTTTACACGTCGCCCTATATTCTCCGCTTCAACGAGCGCATCCAGGTCAACGGGCAGCAGATTCCCGACGAGGCAATCTGCGAGCTGACCGAGTACATCAAGCCCTTTGCCGACTCGATTTTCGAGCAGCCGACCGAGTTTGAAATGGTTACGGCGCTGGGCTTTGAATACTTCAAGCGTGAAAAATGCGACATCGTAATCTGCGAGGTCGGCATGGGCGGCGAATTTGACGCGACAAACGTGATCCTGCCCCCCGAGGCGGCGGTCCTGTGCAACATCGGGCTTGACCACACCGAGGTTCTGGGCGATACGCTCGAGAAAATCGCGGCGACCAAGTCCGGTATTATCAAGCCCGGCTGCGACGCTGTCATTTACCGCGAGCAGCCGTCGGTGGAGGCGGTGTTTGAAGCGCGCTGCAAAGCGGTCGGCGCACGGCTTCACAAGGCGGACTTCGATTCTATCCGCCTGGAGTCTCACGGTCTTTCCGGTCAGGTCTTCTCCTGCGGAAGATTCCAGCACCTGAAGCTGCCGCTGCTCGGCGAACATCAGCTGCACAACGCGGCAGTCGTTCTCGCGGCGGTCGAC
>OHJE01000524.1_pt1 | contig 15030 bp, 19 predicted proteins | sample 1568491 | NCBI WGS metagenome assembly OHJE01 (sample SAMEA3879609, study PRJEB24766) | human gut metagenome | biome: human-associated habitat; feature: feces | place: USA | collected 1985/1987
GCCCTCCCTCATTTCAGGCAGAGTGAAATAATCGATTTTCCCCTTCATGTCGTCGGAAAGGCTTTTGTCCAGCATCGCGCTCATTTCCCAAGACCCGATATAGTACATAGCGGTTTGCCCCGTGGTGAACAGCTCCTGGGCTTCCGCCAGATCCGCCGCCGCAAAATTCTCATGCAGATATCCGTTGGCGCCCAGGTCGTACAGGAACTGCGCGGCCTGCATTCCGGTAGGCTCAGAATACTTGCGGATGCCTCTGGCGCAGTCCAACAGATACTGATTGCCCTCCAGGCGGAAGGTGGTCCATTCCAAAACCCGCAGCATCGTCCAGCTCTCCACGCCGGAAATCGACATGGGGGTATAGCCGGCATCCTTCAGCTTCTGACAGGTCGCCATAAAATCATCCAGATACTCTGGGGGCTCCGCGCCGGCGTTTTCAAAATATTCGGTATTGTACCAGAACATCTCAATGGTATACTGGCTGGGCAATCCAATTACAGTGCCGTCAGAGAATTTACACCAGTCAAAGGCCGCAGGATAGAAATAGTCCGCTATATTATTATCTTCGCAGAACTGGGTCAAATCCTTCAATACGCCCTCCTGATACAGCTGCGCGGTATAAGGATCCGGATCCTCGTCGAACATATCCGGGGCGTCGTTGGCGGCGATCAGTGTTTTGATTTTCTGCAGATAGGTAGGACGGTCCGCGATATAGATATGATCCCAGGAAACATTCGGATTCACCTCAGCCTTATACTTTTCAAGGACGTAATCCAAGCACTGGTAAGAGGGAAGATCTTCCGACCGTATGGTGTAAATCGTCCAGTGCTTTTCCGGCTGGTCGGCGCCGCTATTGTTTTCGCCGCCGGCGCTCTCCGTCTGAGAAGACTGGGGCTCGGAGTTTTCACCGCTCCCGCCTTGACTGCATGCTGTGACCGGCGCCAGGCCCATCAGCGCCGCTAATCCCAGGGCTAAAATTTTTGTCTTTTTCATACGTTCCTCCTTTAATACTGCTTTATTTTGAGGGATAATGTACAATAACTTGCGCAAATTGAAAAGAGGATAAAAGAAGACATAGCTTGCAGGCTCTGGTAGAATGAAGTTACCACACACCATTCTGAAAGGAGACAGCAAACTATGTCCGAGAAAATTGTACAGCTGAATGAGGAAATTATCAAGGGGCAAATCAAGGAATTGGTCCGCGGCAGCGTGGAGGAAACCCTGAACGAGCTGCTGGAGAAGGAGGTGGAGTCCCTGACACAGGCCGCCCGCTACGAGCGCAGTGAGGCCCGTCAGGGCTACCGCAGCGGCCACTATGACCGCAACCTCACCACGACCTCCGGCGACGTCACGCTCCATATGCCGCGGCTCAAGGGTGTGCCCTTCGAGACTGCCATCATCGAGCGGTATCGTCGCCGGGAGAGCAGCGTGGAGGAGGCCCTCATCGAGATGTACCTGGCAGGCGTCTCTGTACGCCGGGTGGAGGACATCACGGAGGCGCTGTGGGGCAGCAAGGTTTCGCCCGCCACCATCAGCGAGCTGAACAAGAAAGCCTACGTTCACATCGAGGACTGGCGCAACCGTCCCTTGCAGGGCGGGCGCTATCCATACGTCTACGTGGACGGCATCTACCTGCGCCGCAACTGGGGCGGAGAGTACGAAAATGTGGCGATTCTGGTAGCAATCGCCGTAAATGAGGACGGTTTTCGTGAGGTTTTGGGCGCCGCAGAGGGCATGAAGGAGGACAAGGCCAGCTGGGTCAGTTTCTTCCAATGGCTTCGTGGACGCGGCTTGGACGGCGTAAAGCTCATCGTCGGCGACAAGTGCATGGGGATGCTGGATGCTGTGGGCGAGGTGTTCCCGGACGCCAAATACCAGCGCTGCACGGTACATTTCTACCGCAACGTTTTCTCTGTTGTGCCCAAATCCAAGATCAAAATTGTGACAAAAATGCTCAAGGCGATCCACGCCCAGGAGAGCAAAAAGGCATCCCGCGAGAAGGCAAAGGCTGTGGTCGCCGAGCTGCGCGCCATGAAGCTGAAGGAGGCCGCCAAGAAGGTCGAGGACGGCATTGAAGAGACGCTGACCTACTGCGATTTTCCCGGCGAACACTGGACGCGCATCCGCACCAACAACGTGATCGAGCGGCTGAACCGGGAGATCCGCCGCAGAACCCGCGTGGTGGGAACGTTCCCTGATGGCAACTCCGCCCTGATGCTGGTCTGCGCGAGGCTGCGCCACGTGGCGGGCACCCAATGGGGCAACAAGAAATACATGAACATGAAGCACCTTGAGGCCATCGAGCAGGACCTGATGGTCGGGTGAGTGGCAGTCGGCTCGCGAAGCGTCAAAGGCAAGACAAGCGGCTGCCGCCCTTGACCCTTTGCGCCCCGGCCGTCCAAACGTAACCAAGGGGGCACCGAAGCCCCCCCTGTAATAGACTTCTGCCAGATACCAGAATCAAATTTGCGCATAAACCTTGACACTACCATGAGAAAACCTTGGGCTTAGCAAAACGGCAATCGTTATAAGAGTAGAAACGATAAATTATTATTTTCCATATAGAAACCCGTCGAAGGCTGCGATGCTGCGCTGCGCTTTCGGCGGGTTTTCGCTTATAACCGTGGGACAGAAAGGACAAAAAGGACAGCCAGATGGCCTGATAAGAAGGAAGTTCCTCTAGAATAGCAGGTGTGGTGATGCATTATTTGTTATGGAAAATGTATTCTACAGCGAAAAGGCGCTCAGAACTATAGTGCTATATTAATTCTTTAAGCTTATTCATATCAAATAAAAATGAACTACCAAGCAAAAAGCAAGCACAATATGCTTGCTCTCGAATGGCTTTAATTTCCTCAAAGGAATATATGTTATCTTTGTGGAAATAACCATTGCGGGTATGTGTAAAGAAATCATGTAGATACCCTGAGTTGCCAGTGTGGCAAATACGCTCTTGCAGAGTCGGAAGTTTACTTCCGATGTGCATTCTGATTGGGTCATCGTGACACCTCCTTCAGAAACGACAGTATATTATCGATATTTCTTGACAAAGATTGATTTTGCGGGCAGCGCTTCGAAGAAGTATTTGCTGGGGAATGCACGAAAAACCCAGATGCTGCGGAAGCAAACAATAGCGTGGTTTGATTTTTGCGCTTAGTATGGCATAAACAATAGGAGCACTCAAAATAAACGCAGCATAATTCGCGCGTTTTCTGTTGCAATAAACGCACGCGTGCGTTTTTGTGCGTTGCTTTTGCACATTTACAAGAAACATCCCGGATATAATCTGCCGACAGAAAGCTTCCGGCACGGCAGAGAGAAGACTTCTGGGAGAGCATTCCACATTTTGTCCTTGCTGTCCCCATCGTCCCTGCGAATCAAAATGGAACCAATAAAATATGCGCCATGCCTTCAAAACATGGTGCATTGTATCCATGAGCGGTAGATTTGCCATAAAAATCACCGTTTTCTGTGTGAAAACGGTGATTTTTCTAACTTTTTGAATAAATTAAATTTTGGTAGGGCATATAAAATTCAACTTTAGTTCAACTTGCTTTCAAAATTCAAGCCTTTTTCAAAAATACATCGGCCAAAATGTCGGCATTCCTTTGGCCGGCGGCCTCCATCACATGGGCATAAATATTTGCGGTGGTGCTGACCTGTGCGTGGCCCAATCGCTTAGAAATGGATACGCTGTCCACGCCGTTGAAATATAGCATGGAGGCCATTGCGTGACGGAAGGCGTGGGGGTTGATGTGGGGTAGGCCGTGGCGCTTACTGAATTTGGCAAGCCAATCCGTTACGCTGCCCGGGTGCATGGGGCCGCCGGTGTCCTGGGTAAAGACATAGCCCTGGTCCTGGTAGTACTCACCAAGGCGCAAGCGCTCTGCATTTTGCCATACCCTACTGGAACAGGAAGCTCCGGATCTGCGATGCACTTGCGCGGCACGACCTTCACATCCACCTGCACGCGCTGACCGGGATGGGTCATCTGCTCGTAAGGCTTAGGCTTATATGTTTTTTTCGGCTTTCCGGGCGGAAACAACCCCATTTTACGCATGATACGGAACAAGCTCTCCTTTTGCGGAGAAAAGGAGTGAATTCATGCTTTACAGCAGGGGCGGATTCGGCTATAATAGAAAGGCTAAGGAAAATTATCAAAGGAGAAATTGACCATGGCTGTCATTGAATACGATGCTTATAAACAAAAGCTGCTGGCCCTGGAGCCCACGCTGAAGGAGCTGGAGCAGGCACTGAATATTGAGCCCGCCCGAAAGGAACTGGCTGAGCTGCAGATCGAGACAGAGCAGGAGGGCTTTTGGAACGATGTGGAGCGCAGCCAGCGGATCGCCCAAAAGATCAAGCGCCTGGAGAATAAGATCAAGAAGTACGATCACCTGGTCACTGATTGGGAGGACACTCTGACCCTGTGCGAAATGGCCCAGGAGGAGGACGATGCCAGCCAACTGGACGAGGTGGCCTCCGGCTATGAGACCCTGGAAAAAGAGGTCGGCGACCGGCGCCTGGCGGCCCTGCTCACCGGGGAATACGACGCCAACAACGCCATCCTCACCTTTCACGCCGGGGCCGGCGGCACTGAGGCCCAGGATTGGACGGAGATGCTCTACCGCATGTATACCCGCTGGGCCGAGCGGCATGGCTTTACCTATCAGCTGCTGGACTATGAGGACGGCGATGAGGCGGGCATCAAGTCCGCATCCATCCTCATTGAGGGGGATAACGCCTATGGTTACCTCAAGAGTGAGAACGGCGTACACCGCCTGGTGCGGGTGAGCCCCTTTGATGCCAATGCCCGGCGGCAGACCAGCTTCTCAGCCCTGGAGGTCATGCCTGAGATCGAGGATGACAGTGAGATCGAGATCCGCCCCGAGGAGATCGAGATGCAGGTGTTCCGCTCCAGCGGCGCCGGCGGCCAGCACATCAATAAAACCTCCTCAGCTGTGCGGCTTATCCACATCCCCACCGGGGTGGTGGTTTCCTGCCAGACCGAGCGCAGCCAGTTCCAAAACCGGGATAACTGTATGAAGATGCTCCGTGCCAAGCTGGCGGAAATGAAGGCCCAGCAGCACGCGGAGAAGATCTCCGACATCAAGGGCGTACAGATGAAGATCGAGTGGGGCAGCCAGATCCGCTCCTACGTGTTCATGCCCTACACCTTGGTGAAGGATACCCGCACGGGCTTTGAGACAGGCAACATTCAAAATGTGATGGACGGCGACATTGACGGGTTTATCAATGCCTATCTCACCGCCTCCGCCAATGGGACGCTGAAAAAGTAAAGAATAGGCGCGGGATAGCCCGCTGTGGCTCTAACCCCCCGCCGCTGACAATCCGGGGCGGCCCTGTTCCCGGAGAAGCTCCCCGTGGCGGTGAAAAAACCGGACAAGCATCCTGAAAAATAAAAATGGCAGACAGCACGCAAACGCTGTCTGCCATTTTGCTATGTCGTTTCGGTCTGTGTCAGCATCCGCACGGCATACTTTAAAAACATTTTCACCGCCGGGGAGGCGTCCACCCGGGAGTGCAGGGCTGCGCCCATGGTGATTTGGGCGGGCGGAGCCAGGGGGAGCTTCACAACATTGCAGATATGCCCCTCGGTGATAAGCTGGTTCATGATGCTGATGCCCAGGCCCTGCTCCACCATGGACATTGCGGAAAAGTTCTCCATAGTGGTAAAGCGGATCTTGGGCACGATGCCGTAGTGTCGAAACAGGGCCTCTACGTCGTCATCACAGCCCAGGGCAGGCATGATGAAATCGTCCTTCTCGCAATCCTTCAACGGATAAGCGGATGCATCCGCCAGAGGATGGCCCTGCGGCAGCAGGGCCAGCATAGGATCCTCCGCCAGGGGGATCCACTCATAGGGCATGCCCTCCTGGTAGCTGAAAAAACCGATGTCCGCCGTGCGGTCGTCCAGCCACCCGGATACCTCCTGCCAGATGCCCTCCATGAGCCGGATAGACACGTGGGGGTAGTCTTGCTGAAAGACCCGGATTACCGCCGGCAGCCAGTGGGTGGCAATGCTGGAGTAGGCGGCGATGGTCACGCTGCCGATGAGCAGGCCGTTGATCTCTGTGGCCAGCTCAAAAAGGCGGTCCTCCTGGCGCAGAAATTCCCGCACCGTGGGCAGCAGCAACTGGCCGTTTTCCGTCAGGCTCACGCCCTTGGTGCTGCGGCGAAATACGGAGAAGCCCAGCTCATTTTCAAAGGCGGTCACCAGCTGGTTCACTCCCGATGGGGTATAGCGCAGCACCTCCGCCGCCCGGGAAAAGCTTCCCGTCTCTGCCGCCGCCAGTACTGCCCGGCACCGGGCTGTTTCCATAAAAATCCCTCCTCCGTTGCTGTTAGTAATACTGATATGAGCTATAATATTCTATAGCTTTACTTTTCTTGTTATTTATTCTACTATATGACCATAGAAACTGCAAGACCCCAAAATAAAAATCTTCAAGGAGGAATCTACCATGAAAAATATCTATACTTACATTTCTGTCGCTGTTGTGATGCTTGTGATGATGGTGGCGTCCGCCTTTCTGCTGACGGCCGCCGATGCACCTGTTCGTGCGGCGGGCGGCTATGTTACCCTGATTTTCGGTGCGATCGCTACCTGGGCCACTGCCAAAGCACTGCTGGCCGAGCGGGACAACGAGGAGCGCCGTACATCCGATCATGCGCACAATCACGCTTGATGGATCCTTTGCTACTACAGAGCAGCTATGCTTAACTCTTTCTTCCTCTCTCCATAAAGAAAAAGACGCACGAAAGTGCGTCTTTTTCTTATGACGGGGAAAAATCAAAGGGATTTTCTGTCATTTTGGCGTTTCCCTGTTTCTCGGTATGGCTTCTGCGCAGCATGGCAAAGCACTTATCATCCGGCCGGTCTGAGACGGTCTTAATTAAAAGGTCAGCCGCATTTGGTGCCACACAACGTTTCCGTGGGTGGATTTATCCGATACTCCCTCGTCTATAAAGCCGAGCTTCCCATAGTAGTGGATCAGCTTCTCCTTACACGTCAGCACAAGGCCCTTGCGTCCCTGCTCCTTGGCCTCGTCGATGGCCTGACGGATCAGCTTCTCGGCGTACCCGTGCCTGCGGTACTGGGGCAGTGTGTTCACGCCGAAGATCATTTGCCACGCACCGTTTTCGTTGTGCATGGCGGCGTTTGCATACATCTCGTCGGTCAGATCTGCCTCGTCCGTCACAAAACCGTCTACAAACGCAATGAGCCGGTCCCCGTCGAACATCAGCCAGAAGTGGTTCCCGTAGTGTTGGATTCTACCGGCAAAGTCTTTTTCCGTGGCCGCTTCCGCAGGGGGAAAGCACATGGCCTCCACTGCGGCGACCGCCGCCAGGTCCTGCATGGATGCATGGGTGATTTTCATAAGGGCTCCTCCTTCAAATTATTTTAGCTCAATCTTTATCTCTGCCGTTTACAGCAGAAATTCTCTTTTTATGACTACTCCTCGCGCTGCTCAGCAAAATACAGCCCAATGCTTTTCAGGACATCTATAGCATCTGCGGCAGTGTGGCCCTCCAGCTCAATGGCAACACTCTCGCCGGGGGAGGATGTCATCGGCATTTACATTGGCGGTCAAATACCCGTCGGATAGCATATAGGACGGGGCCAAACGCTCCGGTGTGGGGATATGGGCTCCTGCAATCATTTTCAGCATAAGTCTTTCCCTTCCTTCAAATCATCATCGGCGTCCGCCGCCAATCACTGCCGCAGGGGAGGGGGGAGCCGGGGCATGCCAGGGCGTATACATCCGTCCGGCGGGCCTCCCGGGTGAAGAGTGCCTCTGCCGATGGGCCCAATCGGCCCACATCCGCCGCCTTGGTCAGCACCGGCACACCTGCGTCCTGCATCTGCCGCAGGAGCTTTCGCCCCGCCTCTGTGGCGGCCAGAATTCGGACATAGGGGATGTCCTCTCCGGGCGCCTCCAGGCCCAGGAATACCGCCCACAGCATCCGCCGCACCCGGGCGGTGGGGTAGCGCTTGGTGGTGGCCCGGGTCAGAATATCCCCCAGGCTGCCGCCCTCCTGTACCGCCCGATACACCCGCCGGTACAGCCCCTCGCCGCCGCTGTCGTAAGAAGCGAAGTCGTGCTCGTTCATCAGCCGCAGTCGGGCCAGCATGGCCCTCTCCAGCCGGGCCGGGTCCACCGGGGCCAGGCCCTTTTTCATCTCCCGGCCCAGGATGTCCGCTGCCTGTGGGGGCATCAGGGCGAAAGCCTTCGCCTCTTGGCCCGCTGCCAGCAGCGCCCGAATATGGGAGGCCGAGGCAGTCCCGTGGTGACCGCCGTCCTCCCGGCGCACCGTAACTGCATCTGCGGCAAGGCCCCGTCGGCGGATGGCCTTGAGATATTCCACGGCCAGGGTGTTGTTGGGCTGAGCCAGGAGCGCGTCGAGCCCGGTTTCTCGCTCCAGCACTGCCTGCCGGGCGGCGGCGTAGGGGAGCCCTCCGTCCATTTCCAGCCGGATAGCCCGGTGAACATCCGCCCGCAGCAGTGCCTCCGCCGTGGCCCACAGGGCGTCTGTGTCCCCGCACTCACTGCCGAAATAGAGGGTTTTCACCCCACATTGGGCCAGAAGGGATACGCCGCCATCTGCGAATTTCTCCGCCGTGGCCATGGCCCAGGGAGTGGGCAGCTCTACCACCAGATCGGCCCCGCAGCGCACGGCCATCTCCGCCCGGGCAGATTTCTCCACACAGGCTGCGCCGCCCCGCTGGGTGAAGTTGCCGCTCATGGCGCACACCAGCACCCGGCCCGATTCCCCGGCCCGGCGCAGCAGCCGCTCATGTCCCCAGTGCAGGGGGTCAAATTCACATACAACGCCCACTGCGTCCATGGCCGTGCCTCCTTGCCATTCAAAATCTGATTCCATTCTACCCTATTTTTTCGTTTCGGGCAACGGCCTGTTGCAATTCGGAGCAAAAAAAGGTATAATATGAGGCAATTTCAGATTGCAGATAAAGCGGTAGAATTTGCAAGAACTGTGAGGAAGGGTATGCGAGGGAAACCCAACAAGGGTGTCCCTTACCATTGAAATCAGTAGCTTTTGAAGCTCTCATAAAGCTTCAAAAGCTTAGGCGGCGGGGCGAAAAGACTTTTTCAACACGCTGAATTTGAAACCGAAAGGAGACCACTCCATGAAAATAGGCATGATGTACGCCATGGACGGCGAAATCGAGAGCCTGCTGAAAAACGAAAACGCCCACCTTATAGAAAAGGTGTCCGGTGCATCCTTTTACCAAATTCGTGAAAATATAGTGGCCTGTGCCGGAGGCGTGGGCAAGGTGAATGCCGCCATGTCCACCCAGCTGCTCATCAGCCGCTACGCCCCCGATGTGGTGCTGAATGTAGGCGTGGCGGGCTGCTTTGAAAATGTGCCCATCGGGACACTGGTGCTGGCCACAGGCTTTGTGCAGCACGATTCGGACACCTCCGCCCTGGGCGATCCTGTGGGCCTGGTGTCCACGGTGAATAAGGTGGAGTTCCCCACCGCCTGGCCGGAGAAGGCCAGATCCGCCATGGATAAAACGGGCCTGCCCTACCGCACGGGGATGGTTGCCACCGGTGACTGGTTCGCCACCGATACCCCCCGCAGCCGCTGGATCTATGACACCTTCCACCCGCTGCTTTGCGAGATGGAGGGGGGCGCCGTGGCCCAGGTGTGCTGCCGGAATGACGTGCCGTTTTTGTCCCTGAAGTCCGTCAGCGACTGCGTGCTGGAGCACCACGACTTCTTCTTCAACTTCCCCGAGGCCATCCGGGAATTAAACGGCGTGGCCATGAAATTTATCGGCAACCTGGAGGCGGAATAATGGAGCGTATCGCAAGCTTTACCGTGGATCACACCGTGCTGGTGCCCGGCCTGTATCTCTCCCGGCGAGACGGGAACGTGGTGACTCTCGATCTGCGTTTCAAAAGGCCCAACACCGGCGAGCTGCTTTCAAACAGCCAGATGCACTCCGTGGAGCATCTCATTGCCACCCTCCTGCGCAATTCCGAGAGCCGGGACGCGGTGATCTACTTCGGGCCCATGGGCTGCCAGACAGGCTTTTACTTCCTCTATGACGGGGATAAGCTGACCGGCAGCCAGGCCATCGCCCTCCTGCAGGTGGTTTTCGCCCGGGCCGCCGAGTACAGCGGCCCCATGCCCGGCTGCTCCGCCGCCGAGTGCGGCAATTATAAAAACCTCAGCGTGGAGGAGGGCCGGGCCTGCTGTGCCTGGTATCGTGACCTTATTGCCTCCTGGACGGAGGAAAAGCTCAAATATCCCGCAAAATAAGCTGAAAAACTTCCCAAGATTGTCAAGTCCATTGCGAAAAAAAGTTGAAAAAAATCAATCCTGATTTTCGGCAAGGTTAGCGATATATCGGTCAAACAGATCAGCGGCAGTCTCATAGTTAAGGATTTTACGGGGCATGGCGTTAATGAGGGCAGCGACTCTATCGCAGTCCTTTTGTGTGACCTTTGCCATACTCTTGCCTTTAGGGAAGTATCGGCGGATAATACGATTGTTACGCTCATTGCTGCCACGCTCACAGGAAGAATAGGGGTGACAGTAATAGACCGTTAAGCGCTTATTGCCTTGCTTATCATGCTCCATACCGTGACAGTCCTGGAACTCGCTGCCGTTATCCACAGTGATGGTTTGGAATGTGCCGTGGGGGAACTTGGGCATGATTCTATCCAGGGCCTTGGTGGTGGCCGCTGCGGTCTTGCTGCTGGCCCTTATAATGACCTCAAAGCGTGTCAGGCGTTCGGTGAGAACGAGGAGGGATTGGCGCTTGCCTTCTGCGGTGCCTATAACACTATCCATTTCCCAATGGCCAAAGGACAAGCGGTGGTTTACATGGGCTGGGCGGCGGTCTATGGGTAGGCCCTTGGGCGCTCTGCTGGCCCTAACCTTACCGGGCTTGCGGTGCTTGCGGCGGGGCTTTTCCGGGAGGTGCTTATTTGTTATGCCGGGGATATAGCCCCGGTCTATGTAACGATACAGAGTGGAGGTGCTGACTGTCCATTCCCTGGCTCTTTTCTTTTGGTTTACAATAATGTCGATGGAAATACCATCCATGACTTGCTGGGCAACATCTGCGGCGAAACCGTAGTTGTTGCCCAATTTTATTTCCGGGCCTTTGGTGGTAGCGTGGAAATCAGCGTGGTCTTGAGCGATCTGCGCAGAATAACGGAATGGGCGGCGGGTGGTCTCTGCTCCAAGATGTGGGTACAGACCACGCTTGACCTCCCGATAGATGGAGGAGGGAGAGAAACAAAGAATATGCGCAATCTGCGAACAGCTACGGCCACGGTTATAGAGCTTTTCAATGAGAAGTCGGTCATTCCAGTCTAAGCGGCGATACTTTTTCATAGTCTTTCCTCCCTTGAAAGTGTAGATTCAAAAGTCCATAAAACGCAACAAACGCCGGGGCATTTCTGCCTTGGCGTTCGTTTTTCTCCATATTACCACACTTTTTCGCACACTGCAAGTGCCTATTGTCCGCTGCGGCGGGGACGGGAACAGGCACAGCGCTGCTGCGCTGGGTGTGGGTGAACTTTCGCATATTAACTTTTTGCCTTGCGGGGGACGGCAAAAACTTAATATACGGTTTCACCCTGGGTATTGGTCTAACGACCAATGCCGGAATATGATTTTTTACTGGTCTCCTTTGCTGAATTTTCTTAACGGGCGACGGGCGAAAACTCAAAGGCAAAAATCGCGAGGGAAGATTTTTCCCTTCGGTTTACGCCCATCACCCTAAAAATTATAGCAAAGGAGGTAAAAAATCAAATCCGACATAGGGGCTCAGGGGTCAAATCTAAAGACAAAGTTTCCCGCGCTGCGGGGCAAAGACGAAAGGAGAACAGACCATGAAAGAGACAACGAAAATGAGTAGAGCAGTCGGCCAGCTGGAAAAGATTTACAACACCCTAAACGCCGACCTTTTCGGCGGGGCGCTGCCAGTGCCAATTATAACCGTACAGAGCAAGCCAGGGACATACGGCCATTGTACCACATCCAAGGTATGGAAAAACAAAGACAGCCAGCAATACGAGATGAACATAGCCGCCGAAATGCTATCTATGGAAATTGAGGAAGTGCTGGACACGCTCATACATGAGATGATACACCTTTACTGCCGGGAGAATGGCATACAGGAAGTAAGCCGGGGCGGGAAGTACCACAACGGGAAATTTAAGGCGCTGGCAGAGGAAAAGGGCCTTGTGTGCTACAAGGCCGGGCAATATGGGTGGAACACCCAGGGACACGACAACGACAAACTAACGGAAATGGCATTGGAAAAGGGATGGTCTGAAATCAAGATCAGCCGGGGCGGGTATCAGAGAATCAGCATACCAGCTGGGGGAACACAGAGCAGCAGCGGAGCGGCCATGCAGCCAGAGGGCGGCAAACGGCCCAGCAGCACACGGAAATACCAGTGTCCGTGCTGCAAAAACAGCGTGAGAGCCACAAAGACAGTCAATCTTATTTGCGGGGACTGCATGGAGAAAATGGTGGTGGCAGAATGAGACAGACGAAAGAATATCAAATGAGTATACGGTGCTATTTTCCGGGGATAGACAACAAGACACAGCACTACCAGGCAATGCCGCTAAAGGACATTGCAAAATGGATTGAGGCATACCAATTCACACACCCCAATGTGGAGAGTATAACCGTGCGGGTACGATGTAAGGACAAAGAGACAATTTGAAAGTGTAGATTCAAAAATGGAAAAAGCCCCTGCCAGGCGGCGGGGGCTTTACCAAATCTCCCATTCCTTTTCCGGAAGAGGTTTACGGGCCAAGGTGTTGAACAGCTTCCACAGGGGAGGGCAGAATATCAGCTTTGTACCGCCAGCCAGGAACGGAACAAAGAAATATTCATCGCATATTTCTTTGGTCATATCGTTGATACCCACACGGCGGCCTATCTCTTTACGCTTGATGAAGAACGGGAGCAGCGAAGGCTTTATGAGGTAGATATGACGGGCGAGTTTACGAATTTTAATATCTACATCCAGGCCCTGGGAGAAAAAGTCTACATCCAATTGGTAATGCCGATGATACTTGAAGAAGTAAATTTCATCGGTGGTCATAGCCATTTTGCGGTTGTCATATTCGAGGCCAGCTTCATCAATAATGAGGCGGCCATCACACATCATATATTTGCCCCAATCGGATTTTTCGCATTTATATGCGCCAGTAATGCCAAAATTAGACCATACTTTACGGCCCTTTTTCATATCCTTTTTGGCAAGATAGGCGGCAAAGGTGGATTTACCGGCGCCGGGAATACCGAAATACAGAGAGAGGGCAACAGGCTTTGCTTTCATGGGAACACTCCTTTTGAAAGTGTAGATTCAAATAGAGGGAGGGTGTGCGGCGAGCGCACGCACACCCTCCTTTTTGTTAAGCACGAGCAGACAGCAGGCGCTTAAACATACCGACACCCAGGCCACACAGGGGAATACCCACACAGGCCAGCAGCAGGATAGGCTCGCCGGCAATGGTAGAAGCCACATCACCGACCCAACCGATAACCTTGGTGAACACAGAGCCCACAGAGGTCAACAGGGTTGCAATAGTCACAGCGGGAGTTTCTGTCAAAATCGCTCCTTTCAATGCAAATTTTTGAGTAAGCTACGCAAAATGCCGACAATGGCAGCGAAGCAGACCAAACTAAAGAGATAGAAAATAGGCGGGGCAATGAGAAAATCGCAAACGGCATTAAGCATAGCCGTGCAGAAAGCTATCATATCGTCCATACTCAACGCTTAAACACCACCCCGAGAAGCCGGAAGAAGCTATACAGCACAAGGCCAAAAAGGGCCACTCCAGCGAGATACGGCCAATCTACACCAGCCATGCCTTGCAGCGGCGTTCCGGCTGCATCGGTCACAGGGGTGTAGGCACCGAAAATAGAAATTATAAGATCACGCATAGAATCACCTCACATCATCTTTACGGGCAGGAGGAAGCCGAAGCCGCCGACTACCACGGGACGCCAATTCCTCCGCATTATCCACAGTACCAACGGGAAAACCGAAAATAAGGGAGAGGAACGAGAGAGAAATAGGAATCAGAGCCGCACCAACAAAAAGAGCGGCAAAAGAAAAGCCAAGACCGGGAACATCCGTTTTACTGAAGAAACGCCAAGCAGAGCCAAGGAACATTTTGATACACTGGATAACATCGGAATCAAACAAAGAGAGACACCACCTTTCCGAGGACACCGCCAAGGACATTGACAACAAACTGAATAAGCTGCCACAGGGCTTTGATAAGGGCCACAGCAACGAATATGGCGAAGAATGTAATCACCGCCGAAACCAGGAGATACAGCGGCGTGGGAAGCCACTGGAACGCAGTACGAATGAAACCTATCATATTAGCTACCCACCTTTATCACAAGTTTGAAAATGCCAAAGAGGAGAATGGAGCCGAACACGAAGTATATCAGCAGCTTAATAGCAAAGGGCAGAGTGCCGAAGAAATCACGGAAGAACTTGAAAGCATTACCGAGGTCGGTAAAAACGAGGGTAAGGTTAGCTATCAATCCCATACTGTCACCCCCTCACCGAGACCGCTGGGGGCATTGTCAAAGAAGAAATCATTCAGGCCGCCGATGGAGTTGTCTACATCAGAAATGGCGCCGCCAATAATAAGCTTGTAGAGGAACTGAAGCAGCTTACCGGATGCAGACAAGGAATCTCCGGCAACGGAGGTCACAGACTTTTTATCGCCGTTTTCGTCCTCCACATAGAAGATGTTATAGGCGCTGTTGTCCTCCGTGATATTGACAACAATGTTATCCACGCTGGCCGGAAGATTGTCCATCTTGTCGATGATGGTTGAAAGTGCGCTTTCAATGTTGGAGAGGTCGGAGGGGGAGGAGCCGGGGAGGTTGTCGAGCTTGTTACCGAGCCAGGTTTGGAAACCGTTTTGACGCTGAGCAAGCCAGGCAAGCACAGGGTGCAGAGTAGAATAACGAAAAGTAATTGTG
>OHJE01000544.1_pt1 | contig 14318 bp, 6 predicted proteins | sample 1568491 | NCBI WGS metagenome assembly OHJE01 (sample SAMEA3879609, study PRJEB24766) | human gut metagenome | biome: human-associated habitat; feature: feces | place: USA | collected 1985/1987
CCGCCCGCCGAGTTGTCCCAGGAGGAGTGGTAGAGGGTCTCGTAACTTCCGTCGAAGGATTTCTCTATGTTCTCACCCTGCTGCCAAGAGGAGGCGGTTCCGGACAGCACCTTGACCCTGATGTCATCCTTGATGTCCGGCTTGCCGACCGGAACATATTCCCCCTCCGGAACAAGAGGAGGAACTTCCGGTCCGTCAGGAGACTCCTTCTCCCCGCAGGAGAGCGGGAAGAGGAGGCAAACCATGTACACTATGATACGGAGCGCTTTCATTCCGCCTCCGGATCAACGACCTTCACCTGCCACAGCCGGAACTCGGACATCGTGAAGAACACCTCGCCTGAGTTGACGGCGTTCACGACCATCCTGATGTGGTCGAAAGGCTGTGTGACAGGCAGGTTCGGCGATGTGTAGGCATCGGTTGCCGTAACAGGCAGACCGTCCTCGTCCTTCGTGAACTTCTTGACGAGTGTCCAGTCCGAGCCGCCTGTGCTGACAAGGATGTCAAAGTCCGTCGGTTTCTGCCGTCCGTTGTTTCTCGGAGCGTACCAGAATTTCCAGTGTCCCTCGGTCAAGGCCTCCGGAAGCCGGATCTGGAGCCAGTGCGGCCCCGGGATTGCCACGCTCCACGCCGTGTGGAAGAACGTGGCGGTGTTCCCGTCGATCAGATTGGCGATGGGACCCTCGCTCGGCTCCTGGGCGTTCGTGCCGAGATGCTCGGCCTTGAGGATGATGCGTGTGGCCTGCTCCGTCACCGGCGCCCTGCCCGACCTTGCGGTCACGGTCTGGGTCTTTCCGCCGTTGTCCGTCCTGCTGAACGGCTGGATGGTGAAGCGGTAGTCGCCGAACCTTGCCCTGGTGTCAGGAATCAGGATGGAGTCACAGCTGGAAAGCCGGACCTCGTCTATCCCCAGCAGATGGTCGTGGTAGGACACTTTCACATAGTGGACACTCTTGTCGGCGGGGAGGGTCCAGAAGAGGGCGATCCCGCCGGGACGCTCCTCCGAGCGGACATCCTTGATCGGGGACGGGACCGTTCCCTTGTCGTCATCCTTGCAGCCGACGGCGAGCAGCGGAAGCAGGAAAAGCAGATTGAATATTCTGTATGGTCTCATATATCTTTGTTGTTTACGATGTTTTCATCAATATCCCGGATTCTGCACAAGATTCAGATTCTTGTTCACATCGCTCAGAGGAATCGGGAGAAGGTACTGGGTCGGTGACTCGAACTTCCGCTCGAACATGATGGTGCTGACGGTGGCGAAACTGTTGATGTCCCTTGCCTCGATGTTGAATCCCTCAGCCTTCACGCTGAAATACTTCTCAGCCATCTTCCATCTTCTGAGATCCCAGAAATTGTGGTTTTCGAGGTAGAATTCGATCTGCCTCTCCTGACGGACGATGTCCCTGAGGAGGGCCTGGTCCAGGGTCTTCCCCGCGATGGTCTCCCACGACTCCTCCACGGAAGGGATGCCCGCCCTTTCCCTGACCTTGTTCAGGTAGGTCTTTGCCGTGGCGAGGTCTCCGGTCTCGACGCAGGCCTCGGCGTAGCCGAGATAGAGTTCGGCAACCCTCATAAGCGGCCACGGATAGTCAATAGGGGCTTTGAGAAAGGTCGCGACTGCATAGCCTGGATTAACGCCCTTTTTGTTGAGATAGCCCGAAGGTGAGTAGTTGTTGGTCCTTAGTCCGCCGTAGTCCCTGGAGCAGTTGCCGCCAAGGACGAAGTCGCAGACAAGCTTGCCTCTGTCCGTCCCGGAATGCCTCTGGTAGGACGGGTCGTTGGCGTACGCTCCGTTGGAGGCCGCCGAGAGAATCTCGTAGTAACCACCCTGGAACGCCACCCAGGCGTAGAAGCGCGGCTCCCTGTCCAGATTGAGCCTGATGGTCTGGGCGCCCACCTCGGCCTCGGAGGCATGATCCTCATCGACGGTCACGACATCGTACATGCTCGACGGGGAGAACAGGCTCTTGTCCTCGCTCAGAGGAAGTCCGTTCTTGGTGTAGAACCGCTTCACCATCGCGAGGGTCGGAGCGACCCCGTTCCAGGCCGAGCCGCTGCTATAAGGCGTGGATTTGTTCTGAAGGCCGTAGTATCCTTCGCCGCGGGAGTCCGCCCAGATGATCTCCTCGTTGAGCGGCTCCATTATGTTGTAGCGGAGCCTGTGCTGCACAGGGTCTGCCGGCTCAAGGTTCCCGTTGAAGAAGCTGTCGTTCATGTAAAGCTTGTGGCCGGCCTCCTCCGCGACCCTGATGGCCTCGGCGAATGCCTCCTTCGCCTTCTGCCATTTCGCCGGATCGTACTGCAAAGGCATCAGCTGTGTCCCGTCCTTGCCCTTGAAATCAGAGAAGAACTCGGAATTGCCGTTGAACAGAGGTGAGGCCGCGGTAAGCAGCATCCTGGCCTTCAGGGCTTTGGCGACCACGCTTGTCGCAAGTCCGTAGTACAACGCAGGACGCTTGGCAGGGAGACCTGCCGCCGCTTCGTCCAGTTTGTCGCAGATGAAATCGACGCACTGGTCGTACGGTGTCCTGGCCTTGTAGTCCGAGGCCACGGTCAGGATACTCGGCTCCTCGTCGATGATGATGATAGGGCCGTAGCATCTTGAGAGCAGAAAATGGTAGTAGCCAATGAGGAAGGTGCCCTGCGCCTTGTAGTCCGCGAGTGTGCCTGCGGGAAGATTAGGGACCTTGTCCACATTGTTAAGGAATATGTAAGTCTGCCTCAAGCCCTGGAACAGGGTGTTCCAGTAGGAGATCACCGGCGAGGAGGCGGTGAAGTTACCTTTCGGGAACGCCGCGAATGTCTCGTGCTCGAAAGCGGTGATCACCTCGTCACCCGTCATGAAATCCAGAGAGGTAGGTCCCTCGCGCGGATTCGGGAGGTAGCTGTAGCAGGAATACAGATACCGTTCGGCGGCCCTGACATCCTCGAACGCATCCTCGGCCTTCTCCTTCTCGTCGGGAACAATGTCCAGAAAGTCGCAGGAGACAACGCCAGCACAAAGGCAGGCAAGAAAGACTATTTTACTGAATGTTTTCATCGCTGTTATCATTTAAATGTCACTTGCAGACCAAGATTGAATGTCCTCTGGGTAGGGTACTGCATGCCTGCCCCGCCTCCCATCTCCGGATCCCAATGCTTGAACCTGGAGAAGGTCAGGACGTTGACGGCGTTGGCGTAGACTCTTACGTTGCGGATTCTCCAACCCACCTCCACGTTCTTCAGCTTGAGGAACGAAGCGTCCCTGAGCCAGAAGTCAGAAGCTCTGGAGTTGTGGTTGTTCTCGTACTTTGTAAGACGCGGGTAAGCCGCCCTTATGTTCTGGTTGGTAGGACTCCAATGGTCATCCGCCACGAACTGGAGGACGTTTCTGTTGTACTGCGCTCCGAAAGGATGGAAGCCAGACATCATCAGCGATGTCCTCGCCGCCCCCTGAAGGAAGAACGAGAAGTCAACGTTCCTGTACGTTATCGTCGGCCCGAAACCATAGACAATCTCCGGGACGGTAGGGTACCCCATCGCCACCACGTCGTCCGTGGTGATCTTCCCGTCAAGCTTGCCGTTCTTGTCGGGCTGGTCGATGTACTTGATGTCGCCCGGGGCTATCGCTATGTTGCCCAGAGTGGATTCCGGACTGCGGTCCAGATCCGCCTGGTCGATGTAGAGACCGTCGCTGATGAAACCGTAGATCGTGTTGACAGGATGTCCGATCCTGGAGTTCGCCGGACGCGTGCCGGGGGCTTCGTCATATTCAAGAACCTTGTTGCGCGCGTAGGTGAACGTGCCGAGGAACTGCACGTAGAAGTCCTTGGAGAAAGACTTGCCGAACTCGGCGGAGATGTCGAAGCCGTAGTTCTTAACCTTGGCGAGGTTGCCGTAGATGACGGTGTTTGCCGTTCCGAGATAGTTGGGAATCGACAGTTTCTGCTGGAATATGTTGCTCCGGATCTCCCTGAAAGCCTCCATCGTGAGGCTGAGCGACCCGAACAGCTCCATCTCGACCCCCGCGTTCACCTTCCGTCCGATCTCCCAGGTGATGTCATTGTTCTGGAAGCGGTTGTAGGTAGGACCCTGGAGGCTTTGGGTCTGTCCTGTACCATAGCCGGTAGTGAACCACGGTGAGGCCTCAAGGTTCACATCCGCCAGATAGATGAACCGCGTCCCACCGATCTGGTCGTTGCCGACAAGTCCGTAAGAGCCTCTGAGCTTGAGTCTTGAGATGACCGGCTTGACAGGAGCCCAGAACTTTTCCGAGCTGACGTTCCAGCCCAGGGCGACTGAAGGGAAAAATCCGTACCTGTGGCCTTTGGCGAAGTTCTCGGAGCCGTTGTAGCCGGCGTTGAACTCGAGCAGGTAACGGTGGTCATAGTCATAGGAGAGCCTGGCAGCGTAGCCGACCTTTCTTCTCGGCAGCGAGCTGATGAGGTCGCCGCCGCTGTTGAATGACAGTTCGTCCATGTTGAACAGAAGCATCGCGCTGGCCGAGTGCTTTCCGAAGGTTCTGTTCCAGTCCAAGAAGGTCTGGAAATATATCCGGTGGTCTCCCTCCATTATTCTGTTGGTGGAGAGCACCGGCTTGCCCGGTGTGCCGATCGGCGCCACTTTCAGGTCATAGGTTCCGTCAGGGTTGACAGTGTAGCCTTCAAGGGAGTAGCGGTTGACACCCTGCGAACGGTTCGTGGTGGTCTTGCTCCAGTTTTTGAACGAGAGCATCGCCTTGAACCTCAACCCCTTGGTCAGCACGTCGAGTTTCTGCTCGAAGTCAAGGTTGGCGATGACCGTGCTCGCGAAACTGGTGCCGTAGCCTCTGGTGGCCTGCGCCAACGGGTTCGTCGCCCCCTGGTCGTTGCCGCCGCTGAACGCTCCCCACTTTATCCATTTCTCCTCTCCCGCAGGGAAGTAGACAGGGAAGTCCACCGGATTACAGTCCATTATGGAGGAGTAGATCCTGTTCATCTGTCCGGCGGGACTCGTGTCATTGTTGTTGATTGCCGGAGCGGTGATGTCATTGACCTGCGCGTTGAGGTGAAGCGAGATTGTGGAACTCTTGGACATGTGAAAGTCGATGTTGTTCTGGAAGGCGTACTTCATCACGTTGATTCCATTGCTGAACGAGAAGAAGTCCTTGCTCCTGTCGCGGAGCATACCCGTCTCGTGATTCACGGTCAGGTTCATGAAGTAGGTGATCTTGCCGGTTCCGCCGCGGATGTTGAAGTTGACCTTCTGGTTGAAGGCGTGGTTGCGGAAGATCTCGTCGTACCAGTTCACGTCCGGGTAAACGTAAGGGTTGAGCCTCTTCCTTGTGCCTTCGATCCTCTCCTTGGAGAAGAGCACGTCGCCTGTACCCTGATTCGTCACGGCCTCGTTGAAGAGTTCCATGTACCTTGCTCCGTCAACGAATTTCGGCAGCCTGGTAGGGGTCGTGACGTTGGTCTCGATCCTGAATCCGATGATCGGCCTATCAAGGTCGCGCCCGCTCTTGGTCGTGATGATCATCACACCGTTGGCCCCTCTTGTGCCGTACATCGCCGTGGCCGTCGCGTCCTTGAGGATGGAAAAGCCCTCGATGATCTCCGGGTCGATGGCGTTGAGGTCTCCTGCCGAGATCTCCACTCCGTCAAGGATGATCAGAGGTGACGTGACTCCGCTGATGGTGGAGATTCCCCTGATGTAGAAGTCAGACCCGTTCTGTCCCGGCATTCCGCTTCTCTGGAAGGAGACCACTCCGGCGAGTCTTCCCGCGAACGCCGTGGAGAGGTTGGCGGAAGGAACGATCAAGGACTCCGGCCGCACCAGCTGCACGGCTCCCACGACGCTCTCCTTCTTCTGTCCCACGCCGAACGCGGTGACAACCACATCCTCGAGAACCTCTGAATCAGGCTCAAGGAGAATCCTGATGTTGTCCCGGGTTCCGACATTCAAAGACTGGGAACGGTAGCCGAGCGATGTGACGGTGATGACCGCCCCGGACGGGACATCGATGGTGAACATTCCGTCAAGGTCGGTGATCTCCCCGCCCTGACGGCCGCGCACCTGGACAGCCGCCCCGATCACTGGTTCGTTCGTGACCGCGTCCAGAACGGTTCCCGATAGGGTTCGGGTCTTCTGTTGTTGCTGTTGCGGGGCGGTACTGTCGGAGAATGTCTCCGCCGCCCGAAGAACAGCCGGAAAAGCCAGGAGAGACATGAGTATCCCTCCTGTTATGCTTTTGATGAAAGCCTGCCTGTGGATTCTTGTGGTCATAGGCATGATTGAATTAAATGGGTTTGAGTTGATTGGTATCTTCAGTTCGTATGATGATGGGATGCTTATGAAAGGATGTCGCCTTGTCGAAAGAATCCTCTGTATGTTGGTTCCGGTTACAATGATATTGATAATAATTCTAATTTGCAAATAAAATGTGCAATAATGCGAACATTTTGATTTACTGCTTGTTGCGCAAACGTTTTTGTTGGCTATCGCATAATTCAATCTGGTTAAAGGACCGCTTGACCGTCGGGCGGTCCGCCTGATGTGACACCTGATCCCTTGGACTTGGGCTTAAAAAAACTCGTGGCACCGGATTCAGTACCACGAGTTCTTTTATTGTGTTGGCTGGCAAATTAGTTGTCTGCCACGCGGACTTCGTTAGAAGTTACCCTTGGCGGCGTTGTCCCACCATACGCGGGTTCCGCCCTGGTCGCCGGAGTGGCCGGTCTTGCTGGAGTTCTCCTTGTTGAGGAGCTCGATACCGGTCTTGAGACCCTCGGCGTTGGTGTCACCGGCATTGCTGCTGTAGATCTGGCGGCGTACGCCTTCCTCTGTGGTGACGGCTCCGTTGCTCTCGTTGACGTAGGCAGGGAAGAGAACCGGATAGCCGGTACGCCTCTGCTCGGCCCAGGCCTCGGTTGAGAGAGGGAAGAGCGCGATGTACTTCTGGGTCATGATGCGGGCGAGCTTGTCCTCGTTGGAGGCATTGTTGTCCCACTTCACGCCCAGCTTGTTGAGGGCTTTGGTGTTGAGTTTCGGATCGAAAGGATCGACGAAATCAATCTGCGTGTCGGTTCCGCTGATGTACTTCTCGACAGCGCCTTTCGCATATTCCGCGATCTCGGCGTACTTGCCCTTGTAGGCAAGCTCATTGGCCATAGAGGTTCTGATGCCTTCCTCGTAGAGGGACTTCACGTCGCCGGATGTCCAGCCCCTGAGGGCGGCCTCGGCAAGGAGGAAGTAGGACTCGGCCTGCTTGAAGATCGGAAGCGGAGCGCTGTAGATGCCCTTGCTGTTGCTGCCGTCTACCCAACCGGAGAGCTTGCCCCAGTCGTTCGGCTTGCCTGGCAGACCGCTGGCGAACCTGATGCCGTAGTAGCCGGTTCCCTTCGCAACTTCCTTTCCGTCGGAGGTGGTGAACTTGTCCTGGTTCTTCGCCATGTACAGAGGCTGGCGAGGATCCTTGAGACCTGACATCAATGTCACGAGGTTGGCGTTGAATCCGCAGTCTCCCCAAGCGAACATAAGCCAAAGCTCGTTCTCTAGACTCTTGTCGATCATGATGTCCTTGCCGCCGTTGGCGAGGGTGTTGCCCGCTGCCGCCTTGGCGATCGCAGGAAGGTCGTAGCCCGCGGCCTTCATCTCGTCCGCTCTCTTGGAAAGACGCAGGGCGATACGGAGTCTCATCGTGTTGGCCACCTTCTTCCACATCTCGAAGTCGCCGCCGCACCAGATGTCGAATGTGCCGAGTCCGGCCTTTTCGTCATCTGTAGGCTTGTTGAAGGCGTCCAATGCCTTCTGAGTGTCGTCAAGCATTGTCTGGTAGAGCTGCTGCTGGCTGTCAAACGGGAAGTATGACTCATATTCACCGGACAGGATGGAACTGTGGGCGAGAGGGCCGTACACGTCGGTGGTCATCATAAGGCTGTAGGCCTGTACGATTCTCATCACGCCGGCGAGGGCTGGCTGGTTCTTGCCGTCAAGGGTGGCGATCAGTCGCCTTGTGTTGTTGAACACGTGTAGGTAGTGGTTCTCGTACATACCGCCCGAGTGTCCTCTGTTCTCGCCCATGTCACCGTTGGTGAAGTTTCCGTTAGGGGTCATGAAGTAACCGCTGTAGAAATCCACGGTGAGGTTTGTCCAGAACTGGAACATGTTCTGCTGAGGAGGGTAGCAGTACTGCATCGGCTCAGCGCACTGGGATGAGAGGGGAAGATCGCCCGGGTTCACCTGGACATCGCTTGTGTTCATCTTCTCGAAGTCGCCTGTGCAGGCTACGATTCCGAGTCCGAACAAGGCCGCTACTGAATATTTTAAAATATTTTTCATTGTCTTGGAAATTTTTAGAAGTTGAGTTTAAGGTTCAGACCGAAGCTGCGTGAGGTAGGGAGGGCGAACATGTCGATGCCCTGCCAGCCGTTGCCTGTACCTGCTGAGACATCAGGGTCGCAAGGTGCGTCCTTGTAGAAGAAGAACAGGTTGCGGCCGATGATGGATGCTGTCACGTTCTTGCCGTTGCCGAGGAGGTTACGGAATGTGTAGCCGAAGCTGAGCTCGCGCAGACGGACGTTGGTGGCGCTGTAGACGTAGTTCTCGTTGGCGTAAGGAGAGTTGAAGTTGCTGGCTCCCGTGGTCTCGTACCAAGCCCTTGGATCGAAGGAGACTCCGTCAACGGTGATGGAGCCGGCGTCGCGGGCCTCGCCTGACCTCTGTGACACTCCCCAGCCGTCCAGCGTGGCCTCGGTCATGGAGATGACCTTGCCGCCGAATCTCGCGTCGATGAGCATCGAGAGATTGAAGTTCTTGTAGCGGAATGAGTTGCTCCAGCCGGCGTAAACCTTGGAGTTCATGTTGCCGACATGCTTGAGCTGGTCGTTGTTGTCGTCGCCGAGGATCGGCTGTCCGGCATCGTTCTTCTTGATCTTGCCGCTCTCGTCCCTGAGGATCTGGCGTACATAGAGGTCACCGTAGGAACCACCTTCCTTGAGGATGATCTTGGCACCTCCGAAGTTGGAGAGTGTAAGGCCGTTAGGAAGCTCGTCCACGAGTTCCACGATCTTGTTGTTGTTGTAGGAGAAGTTCACTCCTGTCTCCCAGCTGAAGTCGTTGCTGAACTGCTCGTACCAGCTGGCGGTCATCTCGATACCCTGGTTCTCCACATTACCGGCGTTCACATAGCGGTTGCGCAGACCGGACTCGTAAGGAGAGGCTACGGAGAAGAACTGGTTCTTGGTGTTGGTCTTGTACCAGGTGGCGGAGACGTTGAGCCTGTTGTTGAAGAAGGCTCCGTCGAAACCGGCCTCGATGGAGTGGGTCATCTCAGGCTTGAGGGTTCTGAAAGGAGCGCTGTCCGGAGCGGAGATCGATCCCTGTGAGCCAAGGCTGTAGAGCAGGTTGGTCATGTAGACAGGGACATCGTTACCCACGATGGAGTAGCTTGCGCGGAACTTCACGAGGTCCACGGCAGGGCCGAGGTCGGCGAACTTGTTCAGAAGGAAGCTGGCTCCCACTGAAGGATAGAAGAATGACACATTGTCGGTGAAGGCAAGAGCCGATGACCAGTCGTTACGGGCGGTGACATCGATGAAGAGGCCTTCCTTGTAGCCGAACTGCGCGGTAGCGAACACGGCGTTAAGACGCTTCTCGGTGTTCCAGTGGCCACCCTTTCCGACAGACGACATATTCCCATAATAGTTGTTAGGGGTGAATATGTTAGGGTAGTAGACGTTGCCGTTGCCAGGGGCTGTGAACTGTGTTCCCTCAGCCCAGAGATCCACGTTTCCGGTCTTGCTGTGGGTGAAGCTGGAGCCGGCGGTCACGGAGAGTGAGAAGGTGTCGTTCCAGTTGTGGTTGTAGCCGACGAGCACATCGCCGTACATCTGGTCGCTGAAGTAGCGGTTGTCCTTCATTCTGCCCATAGGGTAGAGGTCGCCGGTGCTGGAGGCGTAGGCGTTGTGCACAAAGTGCTCCTCACCTCTCTCGTAGCGGAGACGGCCCTGTACGTAGAGATCCTTGATGATGTCCCATCTCACGCTGCCGCCGAACTCGTAGCGGTTGCGGTCAACGACCGGCTTCTGGCGGTTGAGCACCCAGTAAGGGTTGCTGTACTGCTGCTGCTTCGTGTTGGTCCAGTTCTGGACGTAGCAGCTGCGTGAGGCGTCATAGACCTCGTAGTTGTTCTTGTAGTGATCCCAGTCCTCGCCTCTCGGGAAGAGGTAGGCGCCGGTCAGAGGGTTCCAGAGGAATCCCGATGCGGACTGGTTCTCGATGTGCTGGTTGGTGAGCTTCGCGCTTGCCTCTATCTTGATGTTGTCGAGGACGGTGAAGTTGACCTTGGTATTGAAGTTGTGGCTTCTGTACTCATTCTCAGGAGTCATGCCCTCTGAGTAGACATTGCCGTAGGAGAAGTAGGCTCCGAAAGAGTCGTTTCCGCCGGACACGGCGAATGTGTTGTTGGTCGTGAAACCTGTGCGGAAGAACTTCTTGAGATAGTTCGGCGCCTTTGAGGAGAGCTTGCTGCCCCAGCTGTAGGTGCCGTTGTCCGACATCCCGTAGTTGTTCTGGAACTTAGGAAGCACCATAGGGCTTTCTGCTGTCGTGTTGCTGGACACGGTGACGTTCACCTTGCCGGCTGCCGCTGACTTTGTCGTGATCATGATCGCTCCGTTGGCGGCCACGGCACCGTAAAGCGCTGCGGCTGACGCACCTTTAAGGAGGGTGATGGACTTGATGTCGTCAGGGTTGATCGTGGACATCACATCGCCGCCGTCCCTCTCGCCGCCATAGTTGGAGGCCACCTGGGATGAGGTGATGTTCTGCATCACAGGCACACCGTCCACAACAATGAGAGGCTGGTTGCTTCCGTTGATGGACTTGTTGCCTCGGAAGAGGATCTTGGATGATCCGCCGGCTCCTGTCGAGTTAGGAGTGATGACCAGACCGGCGCTCTTTCCCTGGAGGGAGTTGATCATGTTGATGCTCTTGATGTCGTTGACATCCTTGCCGCCGACTGTCTCGGCAGCGTAGGTAAGGCTTTCCGACTGGCGGACCATACCCATGGCCGTCACCACGACTCCCTTGAGAGCTGTGGCTTCCTCGCGGATGACGATGTCGAGTGTGGCCTGGCCGTTCCAGACGATCTCCTTGGTCTCGTATCCGATGATGGAGACGGTGATCACATCGTTGGCCTTAAGATTGCCGAGTCTGAATTTACCGTCGATGTCTGTGGTCTCACCGGTGGTTCCACCTTTGACAAAAACGGCGGCGCCTACGACTGGGCCGTTGGCGTCCTTGACTGTACCGCTTACGGATCCTGCCCTGTCCTGGGCCGCCGACGCGGCTGAGAACGACACGAACAGAACGATGGCTGCCACTACGGTCGCCATTCCTCTGAGTGTCGAAGATTTGATTCTGTTAAACATAATAATAAGATATTGGTAGTGTTTTCTATAGTTTTTATTTTTCATCCGGCGAAAGAGGCACCGGCTCATTATGTCGTTTTTTCGTGTTTAGCATATTTATTCATTATGCAAAAATATGTGTCATTTTGTAAAAAAACAAGAGATTCTCTTAAAAAATGATATTTTTTATAAACCGTTTGTTTAAAAAATGGTAGCGATTCGCCTTGAACCGCATGTTTCGTGAAGGTTGTCCCCGTAGGTTGAATTATTCTAAAATAACCATTCCGTGACAGGCTAAACCGATAAAGTTGAAAAATCTTTTTGCGGTTAGAAATTGATTTCATAACTTGCGGCATCAAATTTTTCAAGGAGTATGACACTCGAAGCCCACACATACCGACAGCAGCGTTTCCAGCAGGGATTTCAGAGCCAGATTGTTCGGGCGCTGAACGCTTTCGTGTGTGCCGGCCTATCAGCCTGACGGCATATTCATTTAGGAAAGCATATTATGATTTAAATAGTTGGAGGCTGGTTCGGATGGATCAGCCTTTTTCTTTTCGTGAGACGCTACGGTTATTTTACACAATATAATAGTTAAGGAAATACACACCTTTAACAAATAGACAGATTATGAGCATTGACAGATTTGATCTGGTGAAGGAATCCTTCGAGAAGAAGGCGGTTCCGGCTGAATGCCCTGCGGGCAAGACCTCCGACTACTTCGGAGAACTGGTCTTTGATCGTGCCAAGATGCGTAAGTACTTGGACGTTAAGACACTGAATGCTTTGATTGACTGCATCGACAAAGGCAAGTCACTGGACAGGGAGACCGCTGACGGAGTGGCCAAAGGTATGAAGGAATGGGCTATGGAACACCATGTCACCCATGTGACGCACTGGTTCCAGCCTTTGACCGAGGGTACCGCCGAGAAGCACGATTCCCTGATCGACTATGACGGCAAGGGTGGAGTCATCGAGACTTTCGACGGAAAATCCCTCGCCCAGCAGGAGCCTGACGCCTCCTCTTTCCCTAACGGCGGCATCCGCGCCACCTTCGAGGCGAGGGGCTACACGGCCTGGGATCCGACTTCCCCGGTGTTCATCATTGATGACACGCTCTGCATCCCGACGGTGTTCATCGCCTACACCGGCGAGGCGCTGGACTACAAGACCCCTCTGAAAAAGGCTCTCAAGGCCGTCTCCGACGCGGCTCTGCCGATCTGCCGACTCTTCGACAAGTCTGTCACGAAGGTGTATTCCTATCTTGGATGGGAGCAGGAATATTTCCTTGTCGATGAGTCCCTCTATGCCGCGCGGCCTGACCTGATGATCACCGGCCGCACCCTGATGGGACATAACTCCTCCAAGAACCAGCAGCTGGACGACCACTATTTCGGCGCCATTCCGACTCGTGTGGCCGAGTTCATGCGCGACCTTGAGATCGCCGGCCACCGTCTTGGTATTCCGCTGAAGACAAGGCACAACGAGGTGGCGCCCAATCAGTTCGAGCTTGCCCCCATCTTCGGGGAGACCAATCTGTCCAATGACCAGAACCAGCTGGTGATGAACCTGATGAACAAGATCGCCCGCAAGCACGGTTTTGTCGTCCTTCTCCACGAGAAGCCTTTCGCCGGGGTCAACGGCTCCGGAAAGCACAACAACTGGTCGCTCGGCACCGACACGGGCACAATGCTTCTGGCTCCCGGCAAGGATGCCAAGGGCAACCTGCAGTTCGTCACCTTCTTTGTGAACGTGCTGGCCGCCGTGCAGAAGCACAACGCCCTTCTGAAAGCCTCCATCGCCACGGCCACCAACGCGCACCGTCTCGGAGCCAACGAGGCACCCCCTGCCATCGTGTCCGCCTTCCTTGGAAGAACCATGACGGAAGTCCTTCACAAACTGCTGGAGCTTCCTTCCGACACGCCGATCGAGATCGCCGGCAAGAAAGGCAAGAGCGTCGGCCTCGTGGAGATTCCGGAGATATTCGTGGACAACACCGACCGCAACAGAACCTCGCCGTTCGCCTTCACCGGCAACCGCTTCGAGTTCCGCGCCGTCGGCTCGCTTGCGAACTGCGCCGGTGCGATGACAACCCTCAACGCCGCTGTGGCTGAGCAGCTTATCGCCTTCAGGAAAGATCTTGACAAGGAGCTTGCCACCGGGAAGGCGTTGAATGTGGCCATCATGGACACCCTCAAGCCTATCATCGCCTCGATCATCGATGTCGTCTGCTTCGATGGCAACGGCTACACCGATGAGTGGAAGGCCGAGGCGAAGAGGCGTGGACTCGATGTCGAGACCAGCGTCCCGGAAATGATCAAGGTCTTCACGTCGCCGGAGTCGGTGGCTATGTTCAGGGAGACGGGAGTATATTCAGAGAAAGAGCTCCAGGCCCGCAACGAGGTGAAATGGGAGACTTACAGCAAGATGATCCAGATCGAGTCCCGCGTCATGGCGAGGATGGCGATCAACCACATCATTCCCGCCGCCCTTGAATATAAGTCCAGACTCCTGCAGGAGGTTTCCTTGAGCAAGGAGGTCTTCGGCGGCACCGAGGAGTGCAGGGAGGAGATCTACCTCATCCGCGGCATCTCGAAATATGTTGACCAGATCCGCGAGAAGGCGACCGCGATGGTCGAGGCGCGCAAGAAGGCGAATGTCCTTGAGGATGAATATGCCAAAGCCGTGGCCTACCACGAGATAGCCGAGAGCTTCTCCGCCCTCCGCCGTCCGATCGACAAGCTTGAGGAGATCGTGGACAACCGCACCTGGCCTCTCCCGAAGTACCGCGAGCTCCTGTTCATCAGTTAGTTCCCGCGTCGGTCACTGAACTTGTCAAAGTGACTTTGGCGTTCAAAAATAGAAAATTCCAGAATTTTGCACGTTACCAAAATTCTGGAATTTCCTGACTTTGGCAATGATTCACCCTACTTGTTTACACCTATG
>OHJE01000555.1_pt1 | contig 14134 bp, 12 predicted proteins | sample 1568491 | NCBI WGS metagenome assembly OHJE01 (sample SAMEA3879609, study PRJEB24766) | human gut metagenome | biome: human-associated habitat; feature: feces | place: USA | collected 1985/1987
TTGCCGCCTGCAATTCACAGACAGCAAGCCCTTTCGGCTGCTTGAACAATTTTTATTTCAAAATATTGTCTAACTTTTGGGGGTCACTTCAAAATACACCCACGTTCCTGTTTTTATTGAATTTCAATTACAGCTTCGTTACCATGGGAATGACCATGGGGCTGCGCTTGGTGTGCTTATAGAGATAGCTGCTCACGGCGCTGCGGACGGCCCGGGAGACCTCGCCATCGTCCCGGCGCTTTCGGGCGGACATGGCGTCTACCGTCTTTTGGGCCACGTCCCGGAGCTGATGCAGCAGCTCCTCAGACTCCTTTACATAGACAAAGCCACGGGTGACGATCTCCGGCGGGCACAGGAGCTGGTGGTCGTGAGAGGACATGGGCAGCACGACCACCACCATGCCGTCCTCAGCCAGAAGCCTGCGGTCGTTGAGGACCACGGCCCCTACCTCGCCCACGCCGGAGCCATCCACAAACACCTCCCCGGCAGGGACGGAGGTCTCGCACTTGATGTGCTTGCCGGTGATCTCAATGACGGAGCCGTTTTCGGCCACCACGATATTCTTGGGGCTCATGCCCATGGACTCCGCCACGCGCTTGTGGATCTGCAGCATGCGCTGCTCGCCGTGGAGAGGGATGAAGAACCGGGGCTTGGTGAGGGCGTGAATGATCTTCAGCTCCTCCTGACAGGCGTGGCCGGAGACATGGAGCATATCCGCCTTGTCATACACCACATCCACGCCCTTGCGGAACAGCTCGTTGATGACCCGGCCCACCGTCACCTCGTTGCCGGGAATGGCGGAGGCGGAGATGATGACCTTGTCCGTGGGGCCCACGTCGATCTGCTTATGGGTGGAGAAGGCCATGCGGTACAGGGCGCTCATTTCCTCCCCCTGGGAGCCGGTGGTGACGATGACCTGCTGCTCCGGGGGCAGGTTCTTCAGCCGGTTCAGATCCACCACGGTGCCCTTGGGCACCTTCATATACCCCAGCTCTGTGGAGACCTTCATAATATTCTCCATGCTGCGGCCGGTGACAGCCACCTTGCGCCCACAGGCGTGGGCGGCGTCAATAACCTGCTGGATGCGGTGGACATTGCTGGCAAAGGTGGTGACGATAATGCGCTTTTTGCAGCCGGTAAACTGCCGGACGAAGGTCTTGCCCACGGCCCGCTCGCTCATGGTGTAGCCCGGGCGCTCCACATTAGTGGAGTCCGCCAGCAGGGCCAGGACTCCCTCGTGACCCAGGGCGCCGAAGCGGGCCAGGTCGATGACCTCCCCATCGATGGGAGTAGAGTCGATCTTAAAGTCGCCGGTGTGGACAATGGTGCCCATGCGGGTGTGGATGGCGAAGGCCACGGAGTCGGCTATGGAATGGTTCACATGGATGAACTCTACCTGGAACTTGCCCGCCCGGACGGTGCTGCCCGGCTCCACAGTGATGATCTTGGTGGAGTCCAGCAGGCGATGCTCCTGAAGCTTCAGCTTAATGAGCCCGGCGGTAAAGCGGGTGCAGTAGATGGGCATATTCACCTGCTTGAGAACATAGGGAATGGCCCCGATATGATCCTCATGGCCATGGGTGATGAACAGGCCACGCAGACGGCTGTGGTTCTTCATCAGGTAGCTGACATCGGGAATGACGCAATCGATGCCGTACATATCGTCGCCGGGGAAGGCCATGCCGCAGTCCACCACGATGATCTCGCCGCCGTATTCGTAGGCGGTCATGTTTTTGCCGATCTCATTGAGACCGCCCAGGGGGATGATTTTTAATTTTTCTGCCATAAAAGTATTGATTCTCCTTTTTACTTCCGGGGCCGCGGTGGGCGGAATGAACGCAAAAATGCGCATCAAAACAAAGGCGCCCCGCCTGCGTCGGGCCCTGCATCGCCCTGCGCGGCGGCGGAGGACCGCCTGACCGTGACCGTAGTATGATTTTTTCGGGGGATTAGCCCCGTTTATCGCATCGCGGCATCCACATTGCCCGCGAAAAGATACGAATATAACCAGTGACGACGGTCACTGGTTGCGCAATGACACGTTACAAGGGGTGCGGCGCAAGCCCGGTTCGGGCCGATGCGGGCATCGGCCTCTACACAAGACGGAAAGGTGGGGGTGCCGCCCTACAGCGCATTGCCTGGCAGGGGCGGACGGCCATGTCCGCCCGGCGGGGGAAAGGATTTCCCTCTAATTATTTTATAGTATAGCACATTTATTGCCATTTGTACACCCCCAAACGTGCGCCGGGTTTCCGGACTTTTCGACAGGGCGGAAAAAAGTGGCCTGTAGGGGGAAAGAAACGCTTGTGCCCCCCGGGCGAATATGGTATAATGTAAAATCAGCAAACTGGGTCACTATCTGCATATGACAAGGGAGGGAAGGCCATGAACGAGAGAATCCGAAAGCTGGTGCGCACCAACACGGTGGCGTATATCCTGCTGCTGCTCCTATTTGCCGCAGTCACGGCGAAGATATCTCTGGCTCTGGCCATCGGCGAGGTGGCCGCTGCCTTGGCGGTGTGGTATATCAGTCACCGGCGGAGTAAGGTTGTGCAGCAGCAGCTGCACCAGTATGTGGAGCGCATAGCCGGCGGTGCCGATACCGCCAAAAACAGCAACATGCTCTTTGCCCCCATGCCCATGATGGTCTTTAATCCCGAGAACGATGACGTGCTTTGGGCCAACGACCTGTTCACGGACCTGCCGGGTGTGGGGAAGGATATTTTCGAGTCCCGGGTGCGGGACGTGGTGGAGAGCTTTGAGACCCACTGGATCCTGGAGGGAAAGTCGGAGTTCCCGGGCCTGTTTACCTGGAACGGACGGCGCTACCGGATATTCGGTTGCCTGTCCCGGCCCGAGGGAACGGGGCATATGGGCGTGCTGGCTACCACCTACTGGATGGATGTGACAGATCTGGAGCATATGCGCACGACCTTGGCCGAGACACGGCCTGTGGTGGCCATCATCATGATCGACAACTACGAGGATCTCATGAGCGCCTGCCCGGAGGGCAAGCGCTCCGCCGTGCGGGCGGCTGTGGAGGAGAAAATGGACCAGTGGCGGGGCGGGAGCGGCGCGCTGCTGATGAAATCCGACCGGGACCGCTATCTGATGGTTTTGGACGAGGCCCGATATGAAAAATTCGCCGCCGGCCGCTTTTCCGTCCTGGATGATGTGCGCACGGTGCAGGCGGGCGAGGGGGTATACGCCACGCTCTCTATCGGCGTGGGCCGGGAGGCGGCGGACTTTGAGGCCCTGTATAAAAACGCCGGCCTTGCTCTGGAGATGGCCCTGAGCCGGGGCGGTGACCAGGCTGTTGTGAAGGACCAGATGAACTTTGAATTTTACGGCGGCCGGGCCAAGACCACGGAAAAACGAACAAAGGTGAAATCCCGGGTCATGGCCAACGCCCTGGGCGACCTGATGGACGACACGGAGCATGTGTACGTTATGGGCCACAAGTATGCCGACATGGACACTCTGGGCGCTGCGGCGGGCATATGTGCCATTGCCCGCAAGCGGGGTAAGGCCGCCCGCATTGTGCTGGACATGGAAAATAATTCCGTTGGGCCTATGCTGCGAAAGCTTCGGGCCCTGCCGGAATACAAGGATGTATTCATCGGCGGCGGAGATGCCTTTTTACGGGTGCAGCCGGACACACTCCTGGTGGTGGTGGACACCAACCGCCCGGAGAGCGTGGAGTCCGAGCCGCTGCTGGAAAGCTGCAACCGGGTGGCGGTTATCGACCACCACCGCCGGAGCAGCAGCTACATTGAGAAAATGGCCCTGAACTTTCACGAGCCCTACGCCTCCTCTGCCAGCGAGCTGGTGACGGAGCTGCTGGGGTATCTGCTGGAGACCGGCGACCTGCTGAAAACCGAGGCGGAGGCTCTGCTGGCGGGCATTGTGCTGGATACCAAGAACTTTACCAACCGCACCGGCGGGCGCACCTTTGAGGCGGCGGCGTATCTGCGCCGGGCCGGGGCCGACACCCAGGATGTGCAGCGGATGTTCCAGAGCGATCTGGAATCCATGATCGACCGCTATGCCATCATACGGCGGGCGGTACTGTACCGGGAGGACCTGGCCATTGCCGCCATTGACGAGCCCTGTGAGCGGGTGACGGCCGCCAAGGCCGCCGATGAGCTGCTGACCCTCAGCGGTGTGCAGGCGTCCTTCGTGTTCTATCCCAAGGATGACGGCGTGTATATCTCTGCCCGGTCCCTGGGTGAGGTGAATGTGCAGGTCATTGTGGAGGCCCTGGGCGGCGGCGGCAACTCCACCAGCGCCGGCGGGCAGCTGCCCGGCGTGACGGTGGAGCAGGTGTGCCAAAAGCTCCAGGAGGCCATTGACAAATACTACGAAAAACCCAACCAAGGAGGAACCAATAAATGAAAGTTATTCTGAAAGCCGATGTGAGAGGCAAGGGTAAGAAGGGCCAAATGATCGAGGTGGCCGAGGGCTACGCCCGGAACTTTCTGCTGCCCAAGGGCCTGGCTGTGCTGGCCACGGCAGACGCCATGAACACCATGCGCCTGCAGGAGAAGGCCAAGGCCAAGGCCGACGCGGAGGCTAAGGCCGCCGCCACAGAGATCGCAGAAAAGCTCAAGGGCCTGCAGGTGAAGGTGTCCTCTAAGGGCGGCGAGGGCGGCAAGCTCTTCGGCGCCGTGACGGGCCGGGAGATCGCCGCCGCTCTGAAGGAGCAGCATGGCGTGGACATCGACAGCAAGAAGCTGGTGCTGGATGAGCCCATCAAGAGCTTCGGCAGCTATCAGGTGAAGGCTAAGCTGGGCTTTGAGATCAGCGGCACGGTGTACGTCATCGTGACGGAGGAAAAATAAGAGGACGTATCAAACGGAAAGGAGGTTTCCCCTATGCCTATGGATGAGCTGCTGAGCCGGGCCATGCCCCATTCTCCGGAGGCGGAGCAGGCGGTGCTGGGATCCATGCTCATTGATGCCGATTGCATCAAGGACGTGATGGACAAGCTCCAGCCGCAGGACTTCTACCTGCAGCAGAATCGGGAAATCTTCGAGACCATTTATTCCATGTTCATCTATTCCCGGCCCATTGACGGCGTGACGGTGGCCCGGGAAATGGAAAAAAACGGCGTATACCGGGACGATACCCGGGCCTATCTCCTCCAGCTCATGGAGGTGACCCCTACCTCCGCCAATGTGATGGAGTACGCGGGTATCATCCGGGATAAGGCCCTGCTGCGCTCCATGGCCAAGGCGGCGGGGGACATCGCCGCCTTGGTGCAGGAGGGCGTGGGCACCGCCGGCGACCTGCTGTCGGCAGCGGAGCAGAAGATCTATGCCATCCGCCAGGGCCGGGGCAGCCAGGAAATGGCTACCGTGGGCGCCGTACTCAACGATGTTATGGAGCAGCTGGCCAAGCTCACCGCCGGCAGCGAGCCGCCGGGCCTGTCCACGGGCCTGTCTGCGGTGGACCGGAAGATCAACGGCCTGAATAAGTCGGACCTGCTGCTGCTGGCGGCCCGGCCCGGCATGGGCAAGACCAGTATGGCCCTGAATGTGGCCCTGTCGGCGGCCAAGGCCTCCGGCAAAACGGTGGCTATCTTCTCCCTGGAAATGTCCAAGGAGCAGCTGGTGACAAGGCTTTTAGCCAACGAGGGGCTTATTGAAAACACCCGCCTGGCCACCGGCAACCTCCGTGAGAGTGACTGGGAGAAGATTGCCCAGGCGGCCTCTGTGCTCAACCAGACCAACATCCGCATCGACGACAACCCCCTGCTCACCGTGGCAGATATGAACGCCAAGTGCCGCCGCCTGGAAAACCTGGGCCTGGTGGTCATCGACTATCTGCAGCTGATGACCTCCGCCGGGGGCAAGGGCTACAGCGGTGAGAATCGCCAGCAGGCAGTGGCGGATATTTCACGGATGCTGAAGATCATGGCCAAGGAGCTGCAGGTGCCTGTGCTGTGCCTGTCCCAGCTGTCCCGCGCCAACGAAAAGCGGGAGGATAAGCGGCCCATGCTGTCAGATCTGCGTGAGTCCGGCGCTATTGAGCAGGATGCGGACATCGTCATGTTCCTGTATCGGGATGACTATTATAATGAGGACTCCGAAAAGCGGAACATCGCCGAGTGCATCGTGGCCAAGAACCGCCACGGCGAGACCGGCAAGGTGGAGCTGCGCTGGATGCCGGATTACACCGCCTTCAGCACCCTGGAAAACCGCTATGAGGAATAAAGAGCTGGATCTGCTGCCGTTTATGCGGCGGTGGGATATGCTGCCGCCAGAAGGCGGACGCATCCTGTGCGCCGTCAGCGGCGGACGGGACTCCATGTGCCTGCTGCACACCCTGTGGCAGCTGGGACAGAGGGAAAATTTCTCCGTGGCCGCCGTACACATGAACCACGGCCAGCGGGATACGGCCCGGCGGGATGAGCTGTTTGTGCAGAACTTCTGCCGGGAGCGGCGCATCCCCTGCGTGACGGAGCGGGTCAGCGTGCCGGAGAAGGCAAAGCAGTGGGGCGTTGGCATCGAGGAGGCCGGGCGGCGGCTGCGGTATGAGACCTTCCGCCGGGCAGCGGAGCTGACCCGGGCGGACCGCATTGCCACGGCCCATCACGCCGCCGACCAGGCGGAGACGGTGCTGCTGAACCTGCTGCGGGGCACGGGCCCCCAGGGACTGGCGGGTATTCCCCCGGTGCGGGGGAGCATCATCCGGCCCCTGCTGGAGACGTCCCGACAGGAGATCGAGGAATATTTGGAGAGAAACGGGATTCCCCATGTAGAGGATGAGACCAACAGCGACCGAAGCATGACCCGGAACCGGCTGCGGCTGGACATCATGCCGCTGCTGAAGGAGCTGTATCCCGGCGCGGAGGGAAGCATCTGCCGCACGGCGGAGATCCTGCGGCGGGAGGAGGAATACTGGCAGGCCCAGGCGGACGCGATCCTGCCCCCGGATGGGGCAGAGCTGGACCGGGAGAGCCTGCTGAGGCTGCCCTATGCCCTGCGGCTGCGTGTCCTGCGGGCCCTGACGGAGCGCACACAGGCAGGCCGGAAGGATTTTGGTGCGGTACACTACGAAGCCATGGAGGCACTGCTCCACGGCTGCGGCGGGAGCATTTCCCTGCCCGGCGGTCTGACAGCCGTGTGCCGGGGAGAGAAATTTATCCTGGAGGCGGCGAAGAAGGCGCCGCCGGGAGCGGCGCTGACCCTGGGGACGAACCGGTGGGGAAAATTTACCATCACCTGCCGGATGGAGGGCCGGGGCTATTTGCCCGGGACGAATGAGATGGCCCTGGGGCGCGATGTAATGAAGCGCCCACTTTTTGTGCAGACATGCCGGGCCGGAGATGGGCTGAAGCTCCCAGGCAGCCGGGGCCGGCGCAGCGTGAAGCGCCTGTGCGCAGATTGGGGGATAGGCCCCGGAGAGCGGGATACGCTGCCTGCGTTTTATGTGGGCGAGAGCCTGGCGGCGGTATGGCCGCTGGGAGTGGACGAGGAATTTCAGCCCCGGGAAACCGATGGCGAGAGAATAATTATTCAGATCAAGAGAGAAATTGCAGGAGGATATAGCAATGGCTAAAAGCAACATGAATCAGGACATTTTGAAGGTGCTGCTGTCTGAGGAGCAGATTCACGCTCGCATCCAGGAGATGGGTGATGAGCTATTTGACCGGTTCAAGGACAGGGATCCCATGTTTGTGGGCGTGCTCAACGGCTGCTTCATGTTCATGGCGGACCTGGTGCGGGCCACCCAGCTCAAGAGCGAGGTGGAGTTCATCAGTTTGTCCTCCTACAAAAACGCTACCAAGAGCTCCGGTGTGGTGGAGATCACCCGGGATCTGCAGCGAGACATCACCGGCCGCGACATCATCGTGGTAGAGGACATTCTGGACTCCGGCAACACCCTGTATTTCCTGGAGGGCTATCTGAAGGCCAAGGGCGCAGAGTCCATCACCATTGTTACCCTGCTGGATAAGCCCTCCCGCCGGGAAAAGCCCATTACCCCCGACCTGGCCGGGTTCGAGGTGCCGGATGAGTTTGTGGTGGGCTTCGGCCTGGACTACTGCCAGCAGTACCGGAATATGCCTTATATCGGCGTGCTGAAGCCCGAGGTTTACAGCAAGTGAGCCCGCGGAGACAGCGGACGGGAAAGGAGGAGCCCATGGACGAGAATAAAGACGGATTGCAGCCGGCAGACCCGCAGCTTCCTGGCCGGGGCTCCGCCGACAGCTATCCGGGCCGCCGCCTGCAGAAGGAGAGCACAGCCCGCAGACTGTGGAGAGATTACGGCTTTGCGCCTATCACCGTGGCGGTGATGCTGGTGCTGCTCAAGGTGATCCTGCAGATCGCCTGGGTGCCCAGCGGCTCCATGGAGGATACTCTGCCCACCAGATCCCTGCTGCTTTCGTGGCAAATGCCCTATGTGTTCGCCGATCCCACGCCCCAGCGGGGGGATGTGGTGACCTTCCGGAGCGAGGAGTTGGGTAAGCTCCTGGTCAAGCGGGTCATCGGCCTGCCCGGGGATACGGTAAGCATCCAAAACGGTTATGTGTATATTAACGGTGAAAAGCTGGAGGAATCCTACCTGCCCCGGCAGGGCGTCACCGCCGCGGGCAACCAAGAGGAGTATGTGGTGCCGGAGGGATGCCTTTTCTTTTTGGGCGACAACCGCACCAACTCACAGGACGCACGCCTGTGGGATAACCCATATATTCCGGTGGATAAAGTGCGCTCCCATGTGCTGGTGTGTATATCCTTCCTGAAGGAGAACAGCTGGCGGGGTATTCGGGTGGTTTCTTAAAAGGAGATGTGTCTGTGACTGAGAATAGAAGAATACGCCCCGGCAGCCTGCTGCTGTTGCTGCTGGTGGTGTGCGTGTTTATATTGGCACGGAGCATGAACAGCTCCGGCACCGTTGCATACAGCGATATGTGCCGCTATTTCCGGGAGGAGAAGGTGCAATCCTTCACTATCACCGGCGATGTGCTCAAGGCCAAGCTGCAGGACGGCACCCTGGCCGCCTGCACCATCGGCAGCGTGGAGAGCTTTTACAGTGACATGGACGGCCTGATTCAGCAGCAGGTGCAGAGCGGCACCGTGCAGCAGCAGGATTTTATTCATGCCACCAACTGGGTGACGACACTGCTGCCTTATGTCATGGGGATACTGGGCTTTTTGCTGATCGTGCGGCTTATGGGCCGCATGAACGGCGGCGCTGCAGCCCAAGACAAAATGGCTAAATTCGGCCAGGCCCGGGTGCAGATGCCCGGCCGGGGCGAGGATCGGGTGACCTTTGACCAGGTGGCCGGCGCCGACGAGGAAAAAGAGGAGCTGCAGGAGATCGTGGAGTTCCTGCGGGACCCGGATAAGTATCTGCAGCTGGGCGCACACATCCCCAAGGGTGTGCTGCTGGTGGGCCCTCCGGGCACCGGCAAGACACTGCTGGCCAAATCCGTGGCCGGAGAGGCGGACGTGGCATTTTTATCCATCTCCGGCTCCGACTTTGTGGAAATGTATGTGGGCGTGGGCGCCAGCCGCGTCCGTGACCTGTTTGAGCAGGCGAAAAAACAATCCCCCGCCATTGTATTTATCGACGAGATCGACGCCGTGGGCCGTCAGCGCGGCAGCGGACTGGGCGGCGGACACGATGAGCGGGAGCAGACCCTCAACCAGCTCTTGGTGGAAATGGACGGATTTACCGCCAACTCGGGCGTGGTGGTGCTGGCCGCCACCAACCGGGTGGACATCCTGGATCCGGCGCTGCTGCGGCCCGGCCGGTTTGACCGGCAGGTATATGTGGGGCTGCCGGATATCAAGGGCCGGGAGGAGATCCTGAAGGTCCACGCCCGAAACAAGCCTCTGGCGGAGGATGTGGACCTGGCGGAAATTGCCCGGGGTACCGCAGGCTTTACCGGCGCGGATCTGGAAAACCTGCTCAATGAGGCGGCGCTGCTGTCGGGGCGGCGGAATGAGCCGGTGATCCGGCAGAAAACCATTCAGGAATCCATCATCAAGGTCATTGCCGGCCCGGAAAAGCACAGCCGGGTCATCCCTGAGCAGGAGCGTAAGCTCACGGCCTTCCATGAGGCCGGCCACGCCGTAGTGATGCACGACCTGCCGGGCCAGGACCCGGTGCATCAGATCACCATCGTTCCCCGGGGGCAGGCCGGCGGCATGACCATCAGCCTGCCGGAGGAGGACCGCTCGTACCTGTCCAAGCGATACATGGAGGACGAGATCGTGGCCCTCCTGGGCGGCCGGGCCGCCGAGGAGCTGATGCTGGGAGATATCTCCACCGGCGCCTCCAACGACATTGAGCAGGCCACCAAGCTGGCCCGGGCTATGGTCACCCGATACGGCATGACGGATGAATTTGACATGGTAGCTATGGAGACGGTGACCAACCAGTATCTGGGCGGAGATACCTCCCTGGCCTGCTCGGCGGACACCCAGAAAGAGATCGACAAAAAAGTGGTGGAGACCGTGAAGGCTCAACACGAAAAGGCGCGCCGCCTGCTGGCAGAGCATCGGAGCAAGCTGGATGAGCTGGCCAAATACCTGTATGAAAAGGAAACCATCACCGGAAGTGAATTCATGAAGATCCTGCAGGATAAGGAGGGGGCTGCGAAATGAAAAGGGAAGGCGGCTTCGGCTGGAGTGAGCTGATTGCGGGCATTCTGCTGATCCTGTTGGGCGTGTTCACCTTTGCAAGGCCCGAGAGCATGCTCTCAGGCTTGGTGGTAGTCTATGGCATCATCGCCATTGCCCTGGGCATTGAGGACATTGTGGTGTATGTGCGTCTGTCCCGGTTCACCGGGTTTGGTCCCATGCTGTCGCTGATTGCGGGGATTCTGAGCGTTATGTGCGGCATTATGCTGCTGGCTAATCCCAACGTGGGCAAGTGGGCGCTGACCATCCTGATGCCTATCTGGTTCATTGCCCACTGCATTTCCGGCCTAACCCGGGTGAATCTGGTCCGGCTGATCGGCAACTCGTTTTACTATTATTTCTCCCTGCTTCTCAACATTCTGGGCCTGATTTTGGGCTTTATGATGCTCTTTAGCCCCATGCTCTCATTCTTGACCATCCGTGCCATCAGCTATTTGGTGGCAGTATATCTGGTACTTTTCGGCATAGAGAGCGTCATTGCGGCCTTTGCCCGGAAAAAATCGGATTGGTAAATGAGCGGGCTTTCCCGGCCGATATAGCTAAGAAGCATAGGTTACAAGGCGATTTGTGAAAAAAATCGAGGCAGAGATTCTGCCTCGATTTTTTGCAGGGAGGAGCGGCATGGGGAGGGAGATTTCATGCGCTGGAAATCCTCCTGCGCAGACGCGGGACGCGCCTTACTATGTGTCAGTTGAGCTTTATCCAGGCGTCGAGACCATCCGGATTGTCCGGGTCGACGCCTATCTCGGCAGCCTTGTAGACGGAAAGGAGCTGCGCAATGGGCATCATGGCAAGGGCGGCAGCCACAGGGTGCAGCTCTTGCTTCACACTGAATTGGGCAGATACGCCATCCAGCGCAGGCAGCGTTTCTGCACTGAAGGCAACGATGAGAGCGCCTTTTTTGGCAACATCGGCAATAAGCCCACGCTGATACTCAAAATTGTCATTATTCAGGCAGGCCAGGACAAGGGTTTCAGAATCTATCAGCACGATAGGGCCGTGCCGTAGGTCCAGTATATGCTTGCACATGGAGGGTCTGTATGCGATCTCGTTGAAGGCAAGGGCGCCTTCCTCAGCCAGACCGTTTGCCTCACCGTCGCAAAGCACGGTGACATTATTCCAAGGCTTTGCCGCCAGTTCCTTCACGGCGGGCTCTACACCGGTCAGATATGCGTCTCCGTTTTCGGCAAGCCAATGAATATCGGCCACCTTTTGCTCGTCCCCGGTGACATATCCAATAATAAGCTCCAGCGCGGCATACAGGTTTACAACGGAGCTTGTTTGGCAAACACTGGCATCAAAGGCCCAGGGAAGCTCCAGGAGCATATCCGTGTAATTCTTCACCTGGGAATCGCACACACAGGTGACGGACAGGACCTTGTTGGCCGGGAAATCCTTCCGGATTTTTTGGAGCGAATAAATAAGCTCGCTGGTTTCACCGGAGCGGGAAAGGGTGATGACAAGGGCCCCGGTCATCACGTGGGTGTACCACTGTGGATGAACCAAAAAATCACCTGCGGGGATGCTTACTGCAGGAATATCCTGGGAGAGATTTAAGCTGCTGGCCAGCGCTGTGCTCAGTTGAAAGCTCGACCCGCACCCGAGCACCACAATGTGTGCCGGTGCAGCCGCTTTCCAAAAGGCGCACAGTTCCTCCCTGCGCTCAGCGATGAGGGCAGATGTGGCTCTAAGCGCTTCATACTGGTGTTTGATCTCAGCATATGTTTTTCCTTTCATCATAGCCTCCAATAATGTAATAATGTTCGGACATCTGAGGAAAGGATACAACATGTCCTTCAACTTGTCAATAGCTTTGTGAAAAAAATGCCATTGGCATAGAAGGACAGTATTATTGGATCGGGTAAAAGAGATTTGCAGATTATGGTCTCATAAGGTAAGGCTAAATCGCCCTATTCCCCGCTGAAGGCCCGAGTAATCCGCCTATTCCTCCGAGATTTTCATCGCAGCTTGACCGCATGGTATGCATGCCCGGCTGTCGCCCGCAGAGCTCCCTGTTCCGTATGCAATACGCTTTACAAACCTACAGACACCCTTCCCTTTTGGCCGGAAAAGGTTGACACACTCTCCGAACCGTGATAAAATCATTTATACTAAATCAAGAATATACAGCCATGGCCTGTAACGACTTTTTTGGCCGGCCACCGCTGTCCGACCTTGCCGCGCAGGTGTTACCTGTGCGTTTTTTTATTGCAAACCCAGAGGAGGAAAACCATGATCCTTGTGCTGAATAAAGACATCTCACCCCAGCAGGATGCCCGGCTCACCGCCTACCTGGAGGGCCTGGGCCTGACCGCCACCAGGCAGCTCTGTCAGGGCAAGACCATCCTGCTGCTTTCAGGGCAAACGGACCGGGCGGACACCGGCATTCTTTCCTCTCTCCCTATGGTGGAGAGCGTCCTGCCCCTGGCGGATCCACTCCCCCTGGCCTCCCGCCGCTCGCACCCGGCAGACACCGTGGTGCAGGTGGGAGATGTATTCATCGGCGGCGGCCATTTCTGTCTCATGGCCGGCCCCTGTACCGTGGAGTCAGAGGAGCAGCTTCTTTCCATCGCCCGCAGCGTCCAGGCTGCCGGGGCGCAGCTCCTCCGGGGCGGCGCCTATAAGCCCCGTACCTCCCCCTACAGCTTCTCCGGCCTGCGGGAAGAGGGGCTGGCGCTTCTGCGCACCGCCCGCCGGGAAACGGGCCTGCCCGTTGTCTCCGAGATTATGAGCGCCACTGACCTGCCTCTGTTTGAGGACGTGGATATCCTCCAGGTAGGCGCCCGGAATATGCAGAATTATGATCTTCTGCGTGCCCTGGGCCGCTGCCGCAAGCCGGTGCTGCTCAAGCGCGGCCCTGCCGCCACGGTGCAGGAGCTGCTTCTCAGTGCCGAGTACATTCTCTCCGGCGGCAACGAAAACGTCATTCTCTGCGAGCGGGGCATCCGCACCTTCAGCGGCGGCACCCGCAGCACCTTGGATCTCTCCGCCGTTCCCCTGCTCCACGAGTTGACCCACCTGCCCGTCATCGTAGATCCCAGCCATGCCGCGGGCCGTGCCTCCCTGGTGCCGCCCATGGCCCTGGCCGCCGCCGCCTGCGGGTGTGACGGCCTGCTCATTGAGGTCCACAACGACCCCCTCCACGCCCTGTGCGACGGGGGCCAGGCCCTGCTGCCGGAGCAGTTTGCCCGTTTGAGCCGCCAGGTGTCGGCGGTGCGCAGGAGCTCGGAGCTATGAGGGCCGTTTCCATCAGCGCCTCCCACCCCTATGAGGTTCGTATCGGCAGCGGCCTGCTGTCCGACCTGGGCGCGGAGGAGGTTGAGGCCTCCTTCGGGGCGGAGGTCTCCGTCTCGGCGCTGCTGCCACTAGAGACCGCCCCGCTTTTCTGCGACAGGCTGGGCGACGTGACTGCGGGAAGCTCGAAAAGCCGCGTTGCGGGCAGCGTTTTCAGGCCGCAGAAAATTTTTTCGGAAAAATAGAGG
>OHJE01000572.1_pt1 | contig 13856 bp, 9 predicted proteins | sample 1568491 | NCBI WGS metagenome assembly OHJE01 (sample SAMEA3879609, study PRJEB24766) | human gut metagenome | biome: human-associated habitat; feature: feces | place: USA | collected 1985/1987
GTTCATGTCGGTGTTGGCCGAGCAGTGCATGGCTGCGATGCCCTTAAGAGGGAGGTAGTAGTTCATCATGGAGAACATACCCTTCTTCATCTCGCCACCGTACCAGGTGTTGAGGATAACCTGCTCCTTGCTGCTTACGTTGAAGGCGACGCAGGTGTCGCTGCGGAGTCCGAGCTCCTCGAAGTTGGCGACCTTAGCCTTTGAAGCGCAGTAAACTACGAAATCAGGCTCCTGATCGAACTCTTCCTGGTTCTTCGGACGGATGAACATGTTGGTCACGAAGTGTGCCTGCCATGCCACCTCCATGATGAAGCGTACCTTCATGCGGGTGTCCTTGTGGGTTCCGCAGAAGCCATCGACAACGAAAAGCCTCTTTCCGGAGAGCTCCTGCTGGGCGGTCTTCTTCACAACCTTCCAAACCTTCTCGGACATCGGGTGGTTGTCGTTAGGGTACTCAGGGGTGTTCCACCAAACAGTGTCCTTGGAGTTCTTGTCCATAACGATGTACTTGTCCTTAGGAGAACGTCCGGTGTAGATGCCGGTCATCACGTTGATGGCTCCGAGCTCGGTCACGTGACCTTTCTCATAGCCCTCAAGCTCAGGCTTTGTCTCCTCGTTGTAGAGAACTTCGTAAGTCGGATTGTAAAGGACTTCCTTCACGCTCTTGATTCCGTACTTGCTTAAATCCATCTTAGGCATAGTAAAATGTGTTTTTATAAAGTTAAACTTATTCCCTAATCAGTTCTTAAAAACAATCTGCCGCAAATTTTCGCCGAATCAGCGGCAACTTATTTTAGAACCCTTACAAAAGGCGCGGCAAATTTAAGGAATTTTTATCCATTACTCAAATGAGTAAGCGATTAATTTCGTACATTTGCTTCGCCGGCAGTGCTTCACTGCAAATAGTTTGCCAGCAAAATGCGCAAAAGGTTGAGATAAAACGGTTTAACGATTTTTGAACATGTCGCCGTCAGAAGTGTTGAAAGAATATTGGGGCTACGATGGCTTCCGTCCGATGCAGGAGGAGATCATCACGGCCGCGTTGGAGGGAAAGGATGTGTTGGCCATCATGCCTACGGGTGGCGGCAAGTCAATCTGTTTCCAGGTTCCTGGTTTGATGAGGGACGGTATCACTCTGGTCGTCACTCCGCTCATCGCCCTCATGAAGGATCAGGTCCAGAATCTGAACGACAGGGGAGTGAGAGCCCTTGCGATCCATGCCGGAATGAGCCGCCACGAGGTGGATCTGGCTCTGAACAACGCGGCCTACGGCGACTACAAATTTCTCTATCTGTCTCCGGAAAGGCTTGGAACGCAACTGTTCAGGTCGTATATTGACGTTTTGGACGTAAGCTTCATTGTTATTGATGAGGCTCACTGCATCTCCCAGTGGGGCTATGATTTCCGTCCGGATTACCTGCGCATAGGCGAACTCCGGGAAAGGATCGACGCTCCTGTCATCGCTGTCACGGCCACTGCCACTCCGTCAGTCGCTCAGGACATCATGGAGCGTCTCGGTTTCAAGGAGAAGCTGCTGCTCAAGAGTGGTTTCGAGAGACCTAACCTCAGTTACATAGTACGTCAGGTCGAGGATAAATATTCCCAGATACTGAACGTCTGCAACGGTGTGCCGGGAACGGGAATAGTCTATGCCCGCAACCGGCGCAAATGCGAGGAACTTTCGGAGTTCCTGAAGGCTCAGGGAGTCTCGGCCTCGTTCTACCACGCCGGCCTCGGCGGACAGGCGAGGGCGGAGCGTCAGGCTGCATGGAAAAGCGGCGCGGTCAGGGTGATGGTGTGCACGAATGCTTTCGGCATGGGAATAGACAAGCCGGACGTGCGCTTCGTGGTGCATTACGACCTTCCGGAGAGTCCGGAGGCGTATTTTCAGGAGGCGGGGCGCACCGGACGTGACGGAAAGCGCTCGTTTGCTGTGCAGCTTTGGAACAGTGTCGATGTGCGGCGGGCGAAGCAGATAGAGGATGTCTCCTTTCCTTCTCTTGAATATATAGAGGATGTGTACCAGAAACTCCATGCGTTTTTCGAGATTCCCTACGACACTGGAATGGGACGTCAGCTGAAGTTCAAGATCGAGGATTTCTGCAAGCGGTTCGGTTTGCAGAGAGCTCCGGCGTTCTATGCGCTCAAATACCTTGAGCGGACGGAGCATCTGACATATTCAGAGGAGGTTGACATTCCGACTAAAGTGCGGATCAATGTGGACAGGAAGTCGCTCTACGACGTTGAGTTGGCGGATCAGGGGCAGGCGAATGTGCTGGAGGCGCTGATGCGGAGCTACACGGGAATATTCTCATTCCTTCAGCAGATTGACGAGGAATATGTCGCCCGCCGCGCCGGCCAGACCGTTCCGCAGCTCCGGCAGTCGCTCTATGGTCTCTCGCTCGCTCATGTCATCAGCTATGTGCCGACTGATCACTCCGATGTGGTGGTGCTTCATCATGACCGTCTGCGTCCCGGCAACGTCAATCTGATGCCGTCCCGCTATGCGATGCTCAGGGAGAGTTTCCATGCGCGCGCGGAGGCGATGCTTGAATATGTCAGCGAGACCTCAGAGTGCCGTTCCCGCTACCTTCTCCGCTATTTCGGCCAGACCGAGGCCGCCGACTGCGGCACCTGCGATGTGTGCCGCGCCCGCCGCGCCGCCCTTCCCGCGCGGACCCTTCAGCAGATGACGAGGCGGAAACTTATTGAATATATTGATGAAAAGGATGGTGAATATTCCCTTGAGGAAATCGTCGCCGAATTTGGCAATCCTTCCGGAAACCATTCGCCGGACTATCTCGACATTCTCCGTCAACTCATTGACAATGGCGACGTTCCGATGTATATATCTTGAAATATAACCAATAGTTGTTTCAACTCATAAAGTGTCAGAATGATCCTTTTATCGGCTGCGGGGATGCGGATTGAAAGTGTCAGGCGTGGATATATTCTTGTTTATTAGAATTCTTTTCGTATTTTTACGAGACTATAATTTTATGAGTTATGAAGAGATTATTTATCCTATTGGCTTTATTAACCAGCAGCTTGTTCACCTTCGCTCAGACGAACAGGAACAAGGTGAATCTTAGTGACAAGGAACTTGTCAATTTCTTATGGGGTTTCGCCCAGGCCCATCCGGATGGTTTCACGATCGGAATCGACACCTTTGACCAACCGAGGGAAGGTATTGTGGTCTCTTACGCGGCCACGCAGAACAGCTTCGACAAAAAGAGTCTGCCGGCGGTCATCAAGCATGCCCGCGAGCATGAGGGCTTTGTGGGCGGATGGTACAATCCCGAGAACAAGAAGTATTATTTCGACAGCAACAGGATATTCCCGGAGGACAGTCTGGCCGCCGCTGTGAAGTTCGCCCGCGAGAACGGACAGCACACGGTGTACATTTGCTCGAAGGACATCAATGTCAAGTCGAACTACGACATGCCGGAGAACCGCATCATCTACGACTGCGACATGGGCAGCTCTACCGATGACCTCTTCGCGCTGATGATGCTCTACCGCTACATGGACATGGGGCGCTGCAACCTTCTGGGCGTGATGATCGACCGTATGGGGGCCGCCAACGCCGACGCGGTGGACGCGCTGAACAACTTCTACGGCTATCCTGACATTCCGATCGGGCTTGAGCGCTCCGGCATCGAGCGTCCGGTGGTCTTCATCTCCTATCACAATTTCCCTTACGCGCGCGACACTGATGCCAGACCTCTTTTCAAGCAGACAGTAAAGAGTACGGATGACTACATGGAGGGCTACAAGCTGTACCGTAAGATACTGGCGGCGCAGCCTGACAGCTCGGTGAAGATCTGTTCAGTGGGCTTCGTGACCACGCTCGCGCGCCTGCTCGAGTCCGGACCGGACGAGTTCTCACCGCTCACTGGTGTGGAACTTGTGGCGAAGAAGGTGACCGATGTCTATGCGATGGGCGGTGTGTTCGGAGAGTCCGTCGAGCCAGACTACAACTTCACCCAGGCCATCGACTATTCCCTCCGGTTCTTCAAGCTGCTGCCTAAGTCAGTCAACGTGATCTTCTCTCCTGGCGAGGTCGGCGACCCGTTGGACTACAAGCCGGAGGTCGTGCTGCAGGACATCAGCTGGACAGACTCCCATCCGATCAAGTGGATCTATAAGTTCACGCAGTGCGACACGGGCCAGAAGATGTGGGATCCGCTCGCCGTAATCAACGCGGTTGAGGGCGACAGCGCGTTCTACATGTCTGAGCGCGGCTGGGTCGAGCTGACACCTAAGGGCGAGACCATCTTCACGCCGGATCCTAACGGCAACTGCCGCTACCAGAAGCCGGGCGACGCCAGATGGAACGATCTGATTCTGAAATATATCCGATTAATGAACATTCAGCATTAGTCTCTTTTACGAGTCATTTACGAGCCAGCCCGGATGCGGGGGATCCTATTCGATAGTGAGTCCATCGTAGGCCGGGCTGACTATTGAGTGTATGTGTCGCCGGCGGCAAAGATCCTCAAGGTCTTTGGCGAACTGTCCGTGGCGTGGGAAGGAGTGTGACAGGTGGGTGAGCCACGTGTGTTCGGCTCCGATGCGGTCAGCAAGCGAAAGGGCCTCGTCGAGACTGAAATGCGAGTGGTGCTTCTTGTAGCCTACCGTGTTGAGGGTCACGTGCCTGAGACCCTTTAACTTTTCAAATTCACTCTCCGGGATGAAGCTCATGTCGGTGATGTAGGCGATGTCCCCGAAGCGGAATCCGAGCACCGGGAGCCTGTCGTGGAGTCCCCGGATCGGGATGATCTCCACGCCGCCCGTCGAGGCGGCCATCGATGCGGGATCCGCCTTGTCGATGATGTCCTCCAGTTTCCGGCCGGTAGGGATCAGCCTTCCGTCCGGAGTCTTGTAATGGTAGCCGACATCGTGCACCCAGACCAGCTCCATGTCCTTCGCGTTCGGGTAGACCAGAAACGGATTCTCGTCGATCACGTGGAGATGCCATTCGGGCGCTCCGGGGTATTTCGGGAAAGCGAAGACGTAGGGATATTCCTTGATCAGCTCGTCGAGGACGTTCCGCTCGCAGTAGATTTCGGCGGCGCGCTTGTCGATGTAGTTGAGCGAGCGCACGTCATCAAGGCCTCCAGTGTGGTCCTTGTGGTTGTGTGTCAGCAGGATGGCGTCCAGGTGGCACAGGTCGTGGGCGAGCATCTGCATCCTGAAGTCCGGCCCGGCGTCCACGAGGATGCCAAGCCCCTCATATTCAACAAACACGGATGAGCGGAACCGCTTGTCCCTTGTGTCCGGTGATGTGCACACATCGCACTTGCAGCCGATGATCGGTACCCCCTGCGAGGTGCCGGTGCCTAAGAATGTCAGTCTTGCCTTGCGCATATATTCTTGAATTCCATTCGTTTGATGATTATTTGCCGCCTTACTCCCGTTTGGGACGAGGCGTCAGATTGTGATCTCCTCTATCATGTTCACAAGCGCTGGGTCATACGTCCTTTCGACTCTGATGTAGTTTCCTGTGTAGCCGCCCATCATCCCGTCCCTCTCGTCGGATTCCCACAGCACCTGCGAGCGTCTGCCCCTGTTCCTTTCCACGAACGCCGTGTGCAGCCCGCCGCACAGCGCCTCCAGCCTTGCCACCCTTTCCGTCTTGACGGCATCCTTGACCTGATCCTTCCACCCGGCGGCGACGGTTCCGGGGCGGCGGGAATAGGGGAACACGTGGATGAACGCCGGTCTGACGCGGTCCTTGAGGAATGAATATGTCTCCTCGAACAGTTTCTCTGTCTCTCCGGGCAGTCCGGCGATGACATCTATCCCGAAGAACACGAAGGGTCTGTCGTCCTGCCCGGCCTTCGGATCCATCCTGGAGCGGATGTAGTCGATCCTGTCGGCGAAGAATTCCGTCGTGTAGCGGCGGCCCACCCTTTTCAGGATCGTGTCCGACCCTGACTGTAAAGGAATATGAAAGTGTGGCTGGAACTTGGTGCCGGAGGCTATCCAGTCCACGATGTCCTCCGTTATGAGATTCGGCTCGATTGACGAGATCCTGTAGCGTTCGATGCCTTCCACGTCGTTGAGGCGTTTCAGCAGATCGAGGAAACTCTCGCCGGTCGTCCTGCCGAAGTCCCCGGTGTTGACTCCGGTGATGACAATCTCCTTGATTCCGGAAGCGGCTATCCTTCCGGCCTGCCCTATGATCTCGGAGATCGGGATATTCCTTGAGTTTCCTCTTGCGTAAGGCACTGTGCAGTAGGCGCAGAAGTTGTTGCATCCGTCCTGCACCTTGAGGAACGACCTCGTCCTTTCCTCCGACGAGAACGCCGCCATCGTCTCCTTCGAGATCTCCTTGTATTCCGCCGCGCTCATCGGTTTTTCTATGGTGATGTTTCCGGCGGCGGACATGACACCGCCGGAAGCGTTCAGAAGAAGCTCCATTGTGTCAGGAACCACACGGGACTTCTCCTTGGCGCCGAACACAAGCGACACACCGTCTATGGCCAGCAGATCGTTCCGGCGGAGCTCGGCGTAGCAGCCTGTGACGATGATCCTGGCTCCGGGGGAGACCCTGTGCATCTTCCGGATCACATTGCGGCACTTCTTCTCGGCCCTCTCCGTGACAGAGCAAGTGTTGATCAGGTAGACATCAGCCTGCTCCTCCCACGGGACGACCTCAAGGCCGTTCGCCGTGAAACCTCTCTCGTAAGTTGATGTCTCGGCGTAGTTGAGCTTGCAGCCGAGTGTCAGAAACGCTATCCTCATCCTAAAACCTCCAGATTGGATCGCCATAAGTCACGGTGACACGGGACCAGGCGCACGGCCCGTTCACCGGCGGATTCATCTTTGAAACCCTTATCTTGATGAAAAGGAAGTCCTTGAACTCCTTACGGACGGCGTCCAGTATCCTGCCGGCGACATTCTCAAGCAGGTTGGACGGCACCGCCATCTGCTCCGCCACTATGTCGTAGATCCTCCCATAGTCAGCCGTCTCCCTAAGGTCGTCGGTCTTCACGGCCTTCTTCAACTCCGTCTCGGCGTGGAAGTCAACCAGAAACGTGTTGCCCTCCCGCCGTTCTTTCTCCAGGCAGCCGTGAAAGGCGTGGAATTCCATCCCTTCAAGTTCAATTATACCGTCGTAGTCCATGTTCAAGATCCTTTGGTTTTAACATCTGCGAAGTTAGGCATAAAACTGTAAAAAATGCGTCTTGCGGAACGAGACGGGTGTCGTTTTTTCTGAAAATATGGCAAAAGAGACGCAAAAAGCCTCTTTTGCCATATTGTTTCTTGGTTTTTCCTCCTAATTTTGCCGACATATTTTAATACTGACACAAATTTTATTAAACGATGTTCACAAACACTCACACATTGCGAAACATGTTTTTCGCCACAGCGGCGGCGCTTTTGATCGCCTCCGTTTCGACAGGTTGCAAGAAGGATGACAAGGAGCCGGATACTCCTAAGGCGGAGAATCTGTCCCCTAAGTTCGATGCAGGATTCGCTGCCGCTCTTCAGGCGGAGAAGATCGTGAAGGATGCCAAGTACATCACCGCTGACGAGATCGCTTCTGTCAAGTTGATCGATGTCTCTGGATCCAAGTCCGTGCAGGGAGAACTGACTTCCTTGAAGGGAATCGAACTGTTCAAGTCTTTGACCACACTGAAATGCTCCTACAACAAAATCCAGAAACTGGATCTTACATCCAACACCGACCTTGTCGAACTGGACTGCGAGTTCAACGAGAAACTTAATGAGATAAAGGTTTCAGGGTTGACAAAGCTGGAAAGTCTTTCTTTTGGACACTGCAGCCATCTTAAACAAATAGATCTCTCTTCCTGCGTGGCCTTGAAGAGGCTCTCATTCCCTGATAGTGGTCTCGACAAATTGGATGTCAGCATGTGTCCTAATTTGTATTATATTGATGCTTACAATAATTTTTTGGAGTATATAGACATCAGCAAGAATACTAAGGTCACTACCCTGAGTGTGCTCGGCAATCCTGGGTCCGGAGATGAACATGACAGGATCTTCACCATTTATGTCTGGTCTGGTTTCGATGCCAATTTTCCACCAGCCGGCTTTACGCAGGAGCGTGAGTGGTCGCACCAGACCGCCGATGTCCTACTTGTCTATAAATTTAAATAGTCGGCGCCACTTTTTTCATAAATAAATACCCATAAACAACCCGCCCGGAGGATCTTCTGCGTCCGCCGGGCTTTTCGCGTTAATCTTGCCTTTGGAGGCGCGGAGGAAAGGTTTTTTTCTGAAAATATGGCAAAAGAGACGCAAAAAGCCTCTTTTGCCATATTGCTTATGGATTCTTTTCGCCATATTTGCAGGTGATAGATTTGAGCGTTGGCCGGACAAAGGCACGCCTTGACACAGACCTGATTATTTTACAGACCCAAATTATTAAAACTATCATGAAATCTTATTTTAGAATCCTGTCGGCATTGTCTGCAGTCGCTGCCGTCATCGCGTTCTCCGGATGCGGTGGGAAAGAGCAAGAACAGCCAAAGCCTGACCCGGTAAAGGTAAGCGGCGTGTCGATCGACAAGCCTACCCTTAGCATGACTGAGGGTGAAACCGCTAATCTAACAGCTATCGTTATGCCGGAGAATGCCACCAACAAGGCCGTGGCGTGGAAGAGCGGCAATTCCGGCGTGGCCGATGTCGACGCCAGCGGAAAAGTCACTGCCGTGAAAGCCGGCACCTCCGACATCACTGTCACCACGGCGGACGGCGGCAAGACCGCTACCTGCAAGGTGACCGTGGCCTCCAAGGCCGTTCCTGCCACCGGACTTACCCTGAGCCTTTCGAGCATCGCATTCGTCGAAGGACAGACGAAGTCCATCAATGCCACTGTCACGCCGTCCAACTCCACGGACGAGGTTGTCTGGCCGAGTCCTGCCCAGCTCACCTCCAACGGCGGAGGGTCGTACACCGCCAAGAAGGCTGACGATTCAGAGAGCTTCGACCTCGAAGTGAAAGCCGGTGCGGTGAGCGCGAAGGCCGGCGTTACGGTCTATCCGATGTGGTTCGTTGAATTCCTCACTGACAAACTGGTGCCAGACGGCTCCGCGAACACAATCACTGAAGGTGGCGAGTTGACCTGCTACTTCTCGAAGAAGAAGACCGGAATCACAGGCGATTTCTACATCGGGGATGACATCCTTCCTGCGGGTGATTTCACCGTCAGCTCCTCGGAAGCCGGCATCGCCACTGTGGAAAAGGTGGTCGTCAGCAGCAAGTACAATGGTTTCAAGGTGGTGGGCAAGAAATTAGGCTCTTCCACTATCACCGTCAAGATCGGCGATGTGTCCAGATCAATCAAGGTGACCGTGACCGAGAAGACCGTTCCGGCGACGGGACTTACCCTGGCTCCTAAGAGCCTCGAATTAGTCGAGGGACAGACTAAGTCCATCAATGCCACGGTCGCGCCGTCCAACACCACGGACGAGGTTGTCTGGCCGAGTCCTGCCCAGCTCACCTCCAACGGCGGAGGGTCGTACACCGCCAAGAAGGCTGACGATTCAGAGAGCTTCGACCTCGAAGTGAAAGCCGGTGCGGTGAGCGCGAAGGCCGGCGTGACGGTCTATCCGATGTGGTTCGTTGAATCAGTATCCGACAAACTGGTGCCTGATGGCTCCACGTATAAACTCGATAAAGACGAGAATATAGCTTGCTTCTTCTCAAAGCAGAAGTTTTCTGCCACTCGTAAAGTCTTAATCGATAGAGACATCCTCTCTGCGGGTGATTTCACCGTCACCTCCTCAAACAACAGCGTCGCCACTGTTAAAAAGGTGCCCTTCCAAACCGGATCCATAGTATTCAACGGATTTAGTGTGTCAGCTTTAAATGTAGGTAGTTCTACGATCACCGTCAAGATCGGCAGCGTGTCCAGATCATTCAAGGTGACCGTGACCGAGAAGACCGTTCCTGCTACGGGACTTACCCTGACTCCTGAGAGCCTCGCATTCGTCGAGGGACAGACGAAGTCCATTAGAGCCACCGTCACGCCGTCCAACTCCACGGACAACGTTGTCTGGCCGGGCAGTTCCTTCCTCACCTCCAATGGCGGAGGGTCGTACACCGCCAAGCAGTATGACGGTGGCATCTCTATCGGCTTCGGTCTCGATGTGAGAGCCGGCTCGGTGAAAGCGACGGCCAATGTGATAGTCTATCGGATGCAGTTATACAGTTATGATGGGAAAAAGTTTGAATATGAACTTAATGATACCCAGAGATTACTCAAAAAAAACAAAAGAATAGTTTGCTACTTCGCGAAGTATAAGTCTCCTGCCGATTTTGATGGCATAATCAATAAAGGCATCCTCCCTGCGGGTGATTTCACCGTCACCTCCTCAGATAACAGCGTTGCCACTGTTAAAAAAGAGTCCATCAATGCCGGAGACCGAGAATGCAACGGTTTTAGTGTGACAACTTTAAATCTAGGTCATTCCACGATCACCGTCAAGATCGGCAATGTGTCCAGATCTTTCGATGTGCTCGTGACCAAGTAGACCGTTCCGGCGACGGGACTTACCCTGACTCCTAAGAGCCTCGCATTCGTCGAGGGACAGACGAAGTCCATCAGAGCCACCGTCACGCCGTCCAACTCCACGGACGAGGTTGTCTGGTCGGATCATTACTTATTTGAAAACAAAGGTGGTGGCTTGGCACTCTCTGCGAGGGTCGTGACCTACGAAAACAAATACGTAGGAATCGAGATAGAAGCTCTGCAGGATAATGGAGGCGAATTTTTCAGTGTCGGAATCGACGGCAGTGGAGGATTGAAAAAAAGTTTCTATGTGTCTTTGAAAAAATAACAAGACATCATAAATACTCTACTCGTTGACTTTATTCGGAAGGAGGGCATGCAATGGTATGCCCTCTTTTCTTGTTGGTGCACCTCCCGGCCAAATCGATCCGCTCCGGAGGCTTGCCCGGAAGCGTGCCCGGAGGATCTTCCTGACTTTGGCAATGATTCACCCTACTTGTTTACACCTATGTACGAAGCTTCTTTCAAAGGCACGAAAAGGTGATGCGATTCACCCTGAAAAATCCGCGCTCTTTACAATATATTGATTATCAGAACGTAAGAAAAACGGAATTTTTAGGCTGTCAAAGTCAGGAAATATACTCCATACCAAATTATTGGGCAGAATATACACAGCGTTCAGAAAATAAAAATTCCAAAATTTTGATAACGTGCAAAATTTTGGAATTTTCTATTTTTGAACGCCCTTATCGTTTCGGAAAAAGCGTTAATTATTCCTGACGAAGCGGCTCACCAGAGACGAGACGCTCCTTGGACTCCACAGGGTTGGCGTAGATTCTTAGGAATATGTCGCGGAGGTCGGCGCGGTTCAGGCGGCGCTCCACCTTGTCAAGCTTATGCTCGGTGTAGTCGGTGAATTTCTCCACATCCTCAGGTGTGTAGAGCTCGGCGTACTTGTAGCAGCGGTTGACAAGGTCGTAGGCGATGTAGTTGGTCTTCCAAAGCTGGTAGCCGGCGATGATCCGCTTGTCCACGGCATGCCTGATGGCCTGATAGCGGTCGTTCTTGTCGCAATGCGAGGCAAGCTCGATCTCGTCCGGAGTGATGGGAAGGCCAAAGTTCAGATGAACGTCACCCTTCTGCTGCCTGATGCCCATAACAATGCTGTGCAGATCCTCCGTCTTGGTCTTCACATACTTCTGGGTTCTGGAGATCAGTATCTCACGAGCCTTGCGGATGTCGCACGGCTCATATTCATAGGAGATGCTCAGAGGGATGATGTTCAGCTCGGCGAAGTTCTCCGCGAAGGATTTGGTACCGCTCATGTCCAGCATCTTGAGGAGTCCCTGCTCCGTCGTGTCGATGCCGTCCTTCGTGCGTCCTTGCCTCTGTGCCAACCAGATAGAAGATTTACCTGAAGTGATTGTCTGACGGATGTACTTGGACAGCACCTGGGATGAAAGATATAGTTCCCTTGCCGAGATGCCTCTGATCACGCGGATCATCCTATTGGAACGAAGGAGGTACTCTACAGTCTTGCTCTGCTTGATCAGGTTGTCGCCCACGCAGATCTCGGTCATCGGAATGTGGTTCCTGAACAAAACGACCTGGGTGATGGCGGGATCCAGGATGATGTCCCTGTGATTGGACATCGCCAGGAACTTACCCTTCATTTCCTTGATGTAGCTGATGCCGTCATAGGAGAAGTTGTGGATGGTGTGATCCATGCACCAGGACACAGCCCTGTTCATCACAATCTCCTGAAACTCATCAATATTATGAACACTCTTCAAGGCATTCCGAAGGAATGTCATCGGCTCGTCAGGGAAAAGATATTCAGAAATAGCAAGTACTGCGGGATGATTCGCGACCTTGTTCAAGGCCTCGACCGCTTCGGCGTCATTATAAGGACAGATGCTGTCAAATTCAGATGTATCAGCCATAATAAATCATCGTTTGTAAGGTGCAAATGTAATCAAATTACTTAATATTTCAAAGGCTGGACCGCGTCCATCAGGAACCGCGGCGGAAAAGGAGCGAGCTGTCACCGTAGCTGAGGAAGCGGAAACCATTGGAAAGCGCATAGTCGTAGATGGTCTTCCAGTCTCCGCCCACAAATGCCGAAATCAACAGAATCAGTGTGCTTTCCGGCTGGTGGAAGTTCGTGACCAGAATGTCCACCAGCCTGAAGCGGAAGCCCGGCACGATGATGATCCTGGTGCCGACCTTCAGTTCGTCAAGATCATTCTTCTCCAGATAGGAGATGATGGCGCCGAGCGATTCCCTCACTGAATATTCATAGTCCCGTTCGTACGGAACCCATTGCCCGACATCCTCGGGTTTTCCTTTCTCGATGCAGCTGACACCGACATAATACAATGACTCAAGCGTTCTTACGGATGTGGTGCCGACCGCTATCAGCTTTGACTTGTTGTCTCTGATACGCTTTAGAAGGTCTAATGAGACCACGAAAGGCTCGCGGTGCATCGGGTGGTCGGCGACATCGGAACTCTTTACGGGAAGGAATGTGCCGGCTCCGACGTGCAGGCAGACATTCTCACGGTCGATTCCCTTGGCGGAAATGCCGTCAAGCACCCGCTGGGTGAAGTGGAGACCGGCGGTAGGCGCCGCGACAGAGCCCCTGATCCTGGCGTAAAGAGTCTGATAGCGCTCGGTGTCGATGGATTCCGTAGCCCTATTCAGATAAGGAGGAATAGGAACGGTTCCGCAAAGCTCCAGAACGCGCGAGAAGGGGTTGCCGTCCCGCCAGGAAAACTCCACTATGCCGGTCTCGCCGTTTCTCTCGACAAGATCAGCCTTCAGCCCCATAGCGGCGACAATCTCGTCTGAATCGGGATTGTAAAGAGTCAGGGAATCGTTTTTCCAACGCTTGGCGTTGCCGATCACACATTTCCATCTGCAACGCTCCGTCGAGGCGAAAGCTGTGTTGTACTCCGGAGGATCAATCGGCTCAAGGCAGAAGATCTCGATGTGCGCTCCGGTCTCACGCTGAAAATGAAGCCTGGCCGGCACGACCTTGGTGTCATTGAAGACCATCAAGGCTCCTTCCGGAAGCAATTCCGGAATATTCCTGAAGACATATTCATCGACCTTGCCGTCCTCATAGCGGAGCAGTTTGGATGCGTCGCGCTCGGCGAGGGGATATTTCGCGATGCGCTCGTCGGGAAGATTGTAATTATAGTCCTCAATATGTATTGAAGGTATCATCGTCATGAGAGTTTAAAATCCGCACAAAGTTAACTTAAGTAATAGAAATATCAAATTCTCATCATTGCCACCGACAGCGGGACATTTTCTATAATTGTGTAAATATTATTAAAATGTTTAGTTGGAAATTTGGGTTTACAAC
>OHJE01000573.1_pt1 | contig 13777 bp, 13 predicted proteins | sample 1568491 | NCBI WGS metagenome assembly OHJE01 (sample SAMEA3879609, study PRJEB24766) | human gut metagenome | biome: human-associated habitat; feature: feces | place: USA | collected 1985/1987
TCCATGGCATCACAGGACAGCAGGATATGGGTTCCGAAGGGAACTGCCACTTCGTCAAACAGAAAGTCCTCCACTTCTTCCTTCCCCGGCGCAAAATGTCTGGCTTCGTAGAACTCCCCATAATTGGGAATGCTGGCCTTGGGGATAAATGCCAGGATCTTACCGTCCTGGAGAACCGCCGCCACATTATACAGCTTCCCTTTGCTTTCCAAAGGAAGCCCCACAAAGATCAGGCTGTCCTTTCCTTTTGTATGAGCGGTTATTTCCCGCAGCGCGGCTTTTGCCCCTTCCAGAAGGGTTTCCTGAAGGAACAAATCCGCACAGGTATAGCCCGTTATACAAAGCTCCGGAAACACGATAATCTTCGCCCCTTTTTCCACAGCCTCGTCCATTTCCTTCTTTATCTGCCCTGCGGCATACCGGATAAATTCTTCCGGGGTGGGGACATCTCCTTTCCTCGGTACACGGTTCTGATAAGCGACTGTGATGTTGTCATCCGGCGGGTTTTGATAGGCTTGCATGATAGCTGCCTGCATTTCTTCCCTGACCTCCTTGGGGCTGACACCGTGTTCCCTGGCTATTTTTCTGTATATTTTCCTCATGCTCATAAATATGTCCTCCTTGGTAAAAACTATAATCGCTCACGCTTTTACATTATAAGCGAAAATAGTATGCACTTCAACATAAACAGGCGTTACAATCGCTCGGTTTTTGCACTTGCGTGAATTATCATTATCCACAGGAGGGATGATGATGGAAGAACAGTTTATCCGTGACCGAATTTCAAAGCTCCGGGAACAAAAACAGGTGTCGGAGCGAAAAATGAGCCTCGATTTGGGGCACAGCACCAGTTATATCCGCAGTATCACATCAGGCAGATCACTTCCGTCCATGAGTGAATTTCTTTATATCTGCGAATACCTGGGCGTTACTCCCATGGAATTTTTCAATGAAGATAAGGCAACTACGCTCATGCAGCAGAAAGCCATTGATTACATTTACTCGATGTCCGATGAGGATGTCAGCCTGATGATCGGATTTATTGAACGAATGAAGGCTGCGAAATAGCATAGCAGGCGGTATCATATAGCGATACCTGCCTGCTTTTTTCATTGTCTGCGTTCTTGATTTCTGCGGTTCATATCCTCCAACACCTTTTTCTGGGCTTCTGACAGCACCCGTGGCGGTGCGATTTTTACCCACTTCTTAGGCAGCTCAAAGGTCATGCCGCCGTAACGGTCGCCGTCCTTGTGCTTGACCTGCGCCGGGTGGCTCTCGCACAGGGAAAGCAGCGTATTCTGCAATCCCTGGTTGTGTGTATAGACCGAAGCAAGCCGTTCCTTCTCGTTGAAGTTGATAATGGTTTCCTGCTCATAACGAGCCATATTCATGCAATGCACCTCCGATCACAACATCTGCGGCTCCTGCGGAGCCTGCTCCATTTTCTGCTGTGGGTGGTCGGTCAGTGCATACCAGCAACCATGCTCGCCTCTTTTTAAGGACAGCACCTCCATCTCCAGAAGTTCCTGCGCCTCGACCGGCATCTGACATCCGCTGACTCCGGGATGTGCCATAGTCGCTTCGCCGTGTAAGAGCTTCTCCGTTTCGGAAGGAGTCAGATCCACAAAACCGCACGGCGTCATGAGCTGAAAGTAATCATCCGGATAGCTTGTCAGCAGTTCCTCAATAGTCTTCGGCTGTATTGCATAAACCATATCACGCACCTGCGTTTGCCGTGTCTCGTCATATAGACCTGTGAGCAGACTTTGGAAGGTCTCGCCCACATCCACAGTCTGATGCTCCATCCAAGCCTCACTCAGAAGTTCCAGTGGCTTCTCCTGCTGCAGCAGAAAAATCATCTTCTTGCGGGAAAGATCTTCTCCAAACGCCATCAGCTCGGAGTGGCAGGTCATCATGGCGGAGATCTCATCTGCAGCCTGAATCAATTCGTCACGAGAGAGCTGGTCGAGCCGGTTCATGTACCCTGCCATCTCGTTCTCTGTTTTGTTGAACAAAGCTGACCACGCTTCGCCAGATGTCAGTTGCTTTTGACTAATGATCTCACCATGAAGGAAGGCCGGTACATCGATGGTTTCCACCGTACTGAACCAAAGGTCACCGCGGTAACCAATTTTCAAAGCAGAAAACTCCTTTGCTGCGTTGATCAGTTCTTTCGGACTACCGGGCGGGACTTCCTGATCCCAGCGATACCAGTTATCCTTCGGTTGGCAGGGAGCGAGTTTAAGGAGGACATAGTCCTCCGGCACGAACTTTGGATAGCGGCAAAGCTGACCACCTACGGCATAGTAGGGTTTGCCCTCGCACATCACGGTTTGCTCCATGTACGCTTTCATTTTAGGGAGGCTCTCACAGAACCAACACTCGCTGTCCTCGAAGCGGCGGATCTGACCGTCATCCAGAATGCTGTCGAGGTTTTCCATCCTCGTTAGATGATAGACCACGGACGGTGGGGTTACTTTCACATAGGCCATGTCTCATTCCTCCTACATCTTCAGTTCAGGCACCGGTCCGCCACCGAACAGTCCGCTTGCCGCCATGTCGGAAATCTCCTGTACACTCGCACCCTGCTCTGCGGACTCTGCTGCCGGTATGATCTCGTTACTCAGCAGGGTGTTGTCCGGTACATGGATGGTCTGATAGATCGTGTTCACCACTTTGGGATCGAATCGCTCGGAGATCTCTTGAAAGGCCGCGACCAGCGAGGCCGCTTCTCGCTCAAAGCCGTTTTCCACACCGTCTGCCAACTCCTCAGCGAAGGCGATCCACGCTGCGGTGGTGTGACCATCGTGCTGCGGAATCAGCTTGTCCAGCATATCTGCATACTTCCTCTGCGGTGTTCCCACTGCCCATTGGTATTGAAAATGCTTCTGCTGATCATCATGTCCGTAATTCGCTGATTCCGGTGTGGCACTGTCTAATTCTTGATTGGCGTATTGCTGCATAAACAAATTGAACAATTCCAGCGTTCTCTGCTTTGCCTCCCGGACAGAATAGTACGGTCCGATGGTTTCGGCACATTCCATTTTGTCGTCACGCACATAACCATAATAGTGATTACAGAGGCTTCCGGGGTCGTGTGCATATCGGCGCTCCCGCTCTGTATAGATAACGACCTGAAATCGTTCATAGGTCGTGGCGGGGTCGCGTCCCTCGAAGGTGTATCGCGGCGATCCGTCAGTAATGTCTGCGCCTTTTGTCCAGACGACTTTGTTCTTTACTTCATCTTTGTGGAATTCCATTCGATCCTCCTCAGTCATAATTGATATACGGAATCTTCAGCCAGTGCGTCCAACCTCGGCCAGCCAACTCTGTTTTGACAACGCCGTACTTGGTACCCATGGCCTCAACGACCTGACCGTTGCCGATGTAAACACCGATGTGTCCCTCATGCCAAACCGCAAGACCGGGGATGTCCGGCATGGTGCTAATGGGTCCGGATTCCCTGGCGGTATAGTACATCTGGTTTGCGCCGATATCCGGCATCTCATGGGTACCGTAGTCGATGGTCATCGTTTCCGGGGACAGCCAGCCGTAGCCCTTGATAAGTCCAACGCAGTCGGCAGTTCTGCCGCCCAGCCAATTGGCGCGGATGATGTCCTCATGATTGCCAACACCGTCCGGGTATTGCGACACCTTGTAGGTGAGGAGTGACTCCGTCAGCACATTGCCATAGGTACCCCAGACATAGCCCCAGCCGGACTCCCATGCGTGGATGGCGTAGGTCACAAGGTCGGCTGCATTTTTATTGGCGGGATCAACAAAGGCGGAGATGTCCAAGTCGATACTGCTTCCATCTCCGCGAAGGAATTCGCCGCTGTAGCTGCCGCCGCCTGCGGTGCCGGCGATCATGGTATAGATGTGGTTGATGTTGCTCTTATCATCCTCCGTGATCGTCCGGCCCAGCTCCGCTTCCAGATTGGCATACGCCTGATATAACGAAACCGGAACAGCGACGGTGTATTCTTCTTCTGTGCTGGTGACCGTGCCATCCTCGTTCTCCACTCCTACCGTGCGGGTACGGGTTTCCCAAGTGTAGAAGCACTCCACAAAGCGGTTTGCCGCCCGTCTGCCGGGAGCGTCCTCGCCAAAGCAGAGGGCATAAAAAACGGCCTTGACTCGAATCGGGTCAAGGCTGTTTCCGCCTTCCGTCCGCCCATTGACGGAGGCGACTGCCGAATCCAGAAGAGAAAACGCGGTACGCATCTCCTCAATGTGAGAGCGGAATGCCATAGGCACCTCGGTCGAATAGCTCGTCCCATAGAAGGCTGCGGCTACCGCATGGTTGTTGTGATCCGCACCGCCTGTGCCGATGGAGCACAGCGCGGCGATCAGGAGGATGACGGGCGAGAGAACAGCGACCAGCCCCCAGCCGATCCCTTTGCGGAGCTTCTCGTTGGAAAGCACCGTCGCCGCGGCTTTTGCGATCATGCCTACAGATACTGCCATCAGCGACCACCCGCCGTTCCAAACAGCTTTTCCTTGTATGCAGGGGCGTGTACCTCCAGCAGATATCGCTCGTTGCCGCACTTGTACAGACACACGCCGCGCTGGGGAAACTTGATGAGATTGTATTCCGCCTCATCCAGCTGGAGCATCTCCATATAGCTGCGCTTGTCGATGGAGCCTGCGTTGAACAGGAACTGGTGAGGCGGGATGCTGAATAGTGGCTTTGTCATCTCACGGATACCCTCCTGGTCAAAATCCTCCAGATTCTGGCTTGCCAGCAGCATGGCAGATTCCTTTTTGCGGACACGCTTGAGGCAGTTTCGGATGTACTCAATGGCTGTTGGGTTAGACAGCCAGATATACAGCTCGTCCAGTGCCGCCACGGTATTGCCCTCGGTCAGCAGCTTGTCCGACAGGAACGACAGAATATTGAACAGCATGGCGTTGCGGACATTCTTCGCTGCGCCCAGCAGTCCTTTCACACCGAAAACGAGGAAGCGGCTGGAGGTGATGTTGGTGTGTCCATTGAAGAACTGTGCGTCCGCGCCCTTGCACATGGAGTGCAGCCCCAGCAGCACCTCACGCAGGATCTGCTCGGTGTAGAGCTGGTGGGTGGCCATGTCATAGCTTTTGTACTCCGCCTCGATCAGGTCATAGAGGTCGGAGAGGGTGGGATAGTCCTCCGAGCGCATACGGCGGAAATTGGTCCGCTCTGTGATGCTCCATTTCCCATACAGCTTGGAGAGCATGATCTCAATGGTGTCGATATGGGCATCCGAGAAATCCTTGTAGGCGCGGAAGAAGTCCTTGAGGAAGGAAATGTGCTGCGCCAGCAAAGTGTTTTTTCGGAAGGCTTCCGGGGCGGCTGTATCGTCTGGGTCGCCGCCGTCATCCCAGCATTTCGGCTCCAGCACATTGATGATATACTGCCCCGCCATGAGGTCGGCAAAGCAGCCGCCCACAGCCTCGCACATCTCTCTCTGCTCGTGTTCCACATCCAATGTGATTACGGATTTCCCAGATTCCAGCAAATTGAGAATGAGGAGTTTCATCAAGTACGATTTACCTTGACCAGAGTTGCCGAGGATGAGAATGTTGGCGGAGGTCTTATCCTCGTCACGCTGGTCGAAGTCCACGAGGATGTTGCTGCCATACTTGTCCCGTCCGACATAGAAGCCCTTTGCGTCCGTTTTGCCGCTGTAATTGAAAGGGTAGAGATTTGCTACAGAGCTTGCCGGCAGGACACGCTCGAACTGCGCTCCGAAGGCATTGTATCCCACAGGGCTGGCGCAGCAGAATCCCTGCTGCTGGCGGAGCAGGAGTCTGTCCACATTGAGCTTGCTTCGCACCAGCTCCGTCAGCACATCGGTCTGGAGCAGCTTGAGCGTGTTATGATCCGAAGCGGTCAGCTCGATGTAAACGGCACAATGGAACAACGGCTCCTTGTTGCGGTGGCGGCTGCCCTCCATGGAGATCATGTCCTGCAGATTGCTTTCCGCCGTGATCGTCTGCTGCAGGTCATTTGTGTTGGAGCTGCCCATGCGGTTTTTGTTGGCGGCATTCTGGATGATGCGCTTTTCCTCGGCAGGTGTGAGCTGCCGGGTATAGATACGCAGGGTGATGCCGTCCTTCTCACCCAGATGCCGCAGCAGAGCCTGCTCGTCGGTCTGGGTAGGGTATTCCCGCAGAGCCCACACGCAGCGGAAGGTGTTGCCGCAGATAAAGTGGTCGGGATTGAATTTCACTACAGAGGGTGCGATCATATCCAGGAAGGATTTGACAGGTGTGTCCTCCGTGTGCCTTGCTGTAGCTTTTTTCTTGTTTGCTGCCAAGTGATATCCCTCCTTATTCTCCGAAAAGGACCCAGCGTTCGCCGTCGTGATCCTCGTACCGCTCGGTGGTCACGTTCTGCTCAAAGTAGACTCCCAGCATCCTTTTGAGATCCTCCTCGGTGGCACGACGGACGGTGAATCCGTTATCCTTGATGATCTTTTCGATGCGGGAGAGGTAGCTGTACACATCGGATTCCTTTTTGCCCTGCAGCCGGACGAGGATATAGAACTCCCGGCTGGATGCCATGAGCACCTGAATACGATCCAGGTGCTTGCTGTCCTGCTCCAGCAGCTTTCGGATGACAGGCAACTCCTCCTCGTTTGCCTGCTGGCGATAGAATGCCTTGTTGTTCTCAAAGGACTCCTTGGAATTTAACGCCAGCATCTCGATCTCCGCCATGCCCTTGACCACATTGAGCAGGGCATAGATCCTTGCGCCCACGCCGGCGTCCGGCAGAACGGAGATATTGGTGGGCTTGATGGCAAAGAACACCAGCTCCCCCATGCGGGTAGCGATGCCATAGTCGGTAATGTCATCAATGCCCATGAGCTGCCGGGTGGACTGCTCACGGGCATCTTTCTTTTTCTGCTTTCTGCTCATGAGTCGAGCCTCCATTCGTAGTATTGTTGTTTTGTGATTAGGAAGGCAGCGGCATAGCGGATGAAGTCCAGAATGCTGGTGCCCTCATGCCGGATCGTCAGGAAGGCGAAGACTGCCGTCAGCACCAGCGGCAGGGCGATGCCGGTCTGGGTCAGCGCCAGGACAGAGAGAAGAAGTCCCACGCCGATGATGCCGATGTCCCGCAGCTCCCACAGCCACAGCGTGGCCTTTGCGGACAGGTTGTCCGGGTAAATGTACATGGCTGATTACCTCCAATAAGAATGAGGGAGGCCGCGGGTGTTCCCGCGGCCTCCTATGATGAATGGTTACTCCGCTTCCGTGTCATCCAGCGCATTCTCGATGAGCTGAATGAGGAACTGCTTTTGCTTGAGGCTGCGGGCTGCCAGATATTCCTTCAGTCGCTCGAAGAGCTCTGCCGGGATCTGTACCGCCAGGGTGCGCTCTGCTTTCATGCTGATCTGTCCTCCTTCGAAGTGTTCGGTGAAGATGCGCTCCACATATTCCGCCAGAGTGTTCAGCTCCAGCTGTTCTTTTTCTGCCATGATTTTTGCGTGGAGATCGGTGGATATCATGGCACAGAGGTTCTTTTTTCCCTCCATCGGTTCTGCTCCTTTCCTCGATTTTGCAAGCCAAGCATACCGGAAGAAGGCGCGGAAAGCTATTCACCAAGTCTAACGAAGAAGCATGGCAAAACAGAAGCGATACCACCAAAGCGGCTATGCCGCCCACAGTCAACAGGAAAGCGGATGAAAAATCAGCCGCCCTGCGATTCGCAAAGCGGCTGATCCATTGCTCTTACGCTGTATTTGCATTACAGCTCCATTTTCGGCGCGTAATCCGCGGCAACTTCCTCTCGGACATCGTCCTCGGTGGTATCGAGCTGCTGTGGCGTCTGCGTCATCGCAAGCTCCTGCAGATGACCGATCCGGCGCTGCACGCTTTCCGTGATCGCATGGATACGTCCCTCATCGATATAGTCGGCAGCTTCCTCGCAAGACAGTACGCTGTAGATCAGCTCGTCTACATCGGAGAGGCGGTCAAAGTCGATCCAATCAAAATCGGTCACCAGCTTCAGCTGCTCGGCGTGGTGGTTTTTGAAGGGCTTGCAGACCACATCCTTTTCCGAGCGCATCTGACCGGGCATCTTATCATAGCCAAGGGAGGAGCCGCTGTCATAGATCGGAGCCATACCGAGCCATTCCAGCGTTTCCGCGTTTCGCAGTGCCCCAAAGTTATTGAAGTGGCGATCCTCGTTTGCGATGATATAGTCCAGCACCAGCATCCGGTCTAAAAACGGCGTAATGTTCCCGATGCCGAGCAGCTCGCAGCACTCCAATAGATGCCGGTATCGGGAGGTGCTGTTCTTCTGCTTTTTCGCCTGCAGCAGCCTCCACGCCGGGATCAACTCCGTATTCTCCGTAACAAAATCCTCACAGACCGAGTAGGGTGCATCCTTGTTCCAGATGACTGTATATGATACATGAGGAATGCCGAGCCGCTCCATGATGCCGGAGGCGATCGCCTCGTTGAACGGCTGCTGCCGGAACGGATTGCTGCCGCCCTTGATCAGGCATCGCTTCCCATCGATGATCTTCCACCGCTTTTTCAGATTGCCGTCCGATGTGCTGTCGGGGGAGCTGAAATTGAGTGCGTCCTTCTTCTTTCGTTCTCCGAACAGCACATCTCCGATGTCCTCCGAGAAATCATTTTGGAAAAAGTTGATGTCCTCCCACCGAAGCTCCGCGCCTTCCGGACAGATCCAGTACTGATCCGAGAGGCTCAGCCCGTAGCAGCGGACAAGCAGCATTTTGGTGTCTGCCACCCCCAACGATTCCAGTGCTTCCCGCACACCGCTGCGGCTTGCCGGAATAGAGCGATCCCGCCACCAGTCGTTAAACGCCGCACGGTCGGCGATCTCGTTTCGCACAGGGATGCCGATAGGCAGATGCTCCGGTGCGTAGACACTGCCGATTTTTTGTATAAAGCCAGTCACATCGTCCAGCTCCAGCTCTGCCACGGGGGTTCGTTTATGCATAAAGGTGCATTTCATACCTGTCGCCTCATTTCGTCTGCTTTTCTGTGATTTCAGCATGCGCAGCTGCGCCTGCAGTTCCTTGCGCTTTTCGATTTTATCTGCCAGCGGCGCGATCTCACTGTCGTGCAGATAGCGGCTCTGCTTGACACCGTTTTCCGACCACTGGTGATAGTAATAGACCTTTCCGCCGATGGTTTTTTTGGAAAGATACCCCTTCGGCAGTCCGGCGATCTGCTCGGTCAGTTCCGTGATGCGCCTTAGCTGCTCCCTGTTATCCATGTCTATCACCTCGTCTTTCAGGGACATTATACCCCGACTTAACCCCTGTTGTCAACGCTGTGCTTCATAAAAGCGCGGCAGCGATGCGCGACATGATAAACTCCACGCAGGGTATCGCCACGCTGTTGCCGAGGGCTTTATAACGGGCACTGTCCGAAGCACCGGGTATATCCGTCCAGCCGTCCGGGAAGCCCTGCAGTCTTTCACACTCCAGCGGAGTAAGACGACGGATGAGATGGGCACAGGCTTCTGCCTGTTGGCAAATCAGGTCGGTTGCGTCCTTGTACTGACGGGCACTCTGGGTACTTGCCACATCATTATGCCGAAAGTCATCCACACGCTGGCGGCTGTAGACCGCGTGGCGGTCTGTGGCGGTCAAAGTATACGCCAAGTCATCCTGACAGCCAAGACCGTTGCCGCCGTTCTGCGGCTGCCGGTCGACTGTATTGCCTGCAATGCAGATGGCATCTGCCTCCTGCTCGACCAGCGGCACGTTGTTGCCGCCCGTGCCGTATCGTGCAGACATGGTAGGGGCTACCTTGTGCGGGCCGGTGTAGCGGCTGTCAATGCCGTGATTTTCGTAAACAAGAGGCTGATGTCCATGCTCCTGCGCCCGCAGCGTGCCGGATATATTTTCAGAGCAATTCATCACGCTGCCGCCCTGGTCGTTGAGGCACAAAACAGACGGCATACAGTTCCCTCCGGGGCTGCCCTTGAGTGTGGGAGCAACCGATTCGTTGTATCCAATGCCGCCCGCACTGGCACCTGCCCCGGCAGAAAAACCAGCCACGAAGGTCTGCTGTTTCATTCCCGGACTTGCTTGCAACGCGCCCGCCACATCGTACAGATCCCGCACCTCGTCCCGTTGATTGGCGGCAAAGGCCATGACGCCATTCCTGCCGGTGGACATCCCACAGTTGACGCCGAGCGTGGCCGCTACATCGCCGGTCAGGTCGCCGTTGAAGCCGTCAAAACCCTCCACAGCATCGTCCGGCTGCGTCACGAAGGTCTGCATCTGCATATTCGTCGTTGCCAACAATGCGCCTGACACGCCGTGCAGATCGATGCCCTCGTCTCGCTGGTTGATGTGGTACGCTTCTAATCCTGTGGGCTGTCCGTCCGGGCGCATGAGTCCCGCCTGAATTCTCAATGCCCGTTCCAGCTTTTGGGGCAACTCCTTTCCGCGCTCAAAGGCTCGGCGCAGGATGCCAATGCAGGCGACTTTCGACAGATAATACTTTTGCGCCGGGTTTGCCTCCAGTATGCCGGAGAGCGGGACTCGGATCGGAATACGGGGGGCAGCCCCGGTATTGAGGGGGCGTTTCCCTTTGCGCCATGGAGATCGGAGCTCCCAGTGGCGCTGCCCGAAGAGGTCGACAGAACCGGATACCAGATCCAAGTGGAAATACGGGATCGAAACCAGTTCGGAGTCCGGTTTGCCCGGTCTGCGCTTGGGCGGAGCCCCGGTCCCTTCGTCCGCTTCCAATTCAAGCATCATCAGCTGCCCGTTTGCATCGAATCGGTACATCTATGTGACCTCCTTCCCGCAGTTTCCCGTTTCGCCAAATACATCAAATAATAGCTGCGGCGCAAGCGGTCCGGCGAAGTCAGCAAGGAGAAAAATGCGCTTGCGACGCTGCGCGACGCCCCAAAATTGCGCATCCAGACAGCGCCATGCAAGAGAAAACGCACCGCCTGCCGTGAGCTCACCGGCGTCAGGCCATGCGTAAGGATAGGGGCTTGGGATAAGCTCATTGGGAAAGCAGATCCGCACGATCTCCTCCAGCACGATCCGAAAATCCTCGTACTTCGGTGTCCCGCTTGAAAAAGCACCCGGCAATAGTGATAGGTAATCCTTTGAGGCAATCTCTGGATTTTCCCCCACTCCACACCGTGCATGAGAGTTTCCCCTCACACGGCGTTCCATCGGGATAACAGCATTTTGTTTCAAACACAATTTACACACTTCGTTGCGGGTAGATGGTTTTAGATTGCGTTCAGATTTGCTTGTTTTCGCAGTTTGTTGAGCTTGTTTCGCTGTTGATCATCCAGCCGCAGGGTTTGGAGCAGGCGGGAAATGGTCTTTTCATCAGTGGCATGAACAAGTTGATGGATAGCCTCACTGACTATAACAAGATTTGCGTAGGCATCTGTTCCGCCTGCCGACTTAGGCCGCTTGTGATGGCAGTGAATTTCATGGAGTGCGAGCGTTCTGCCTGTAACAGCGCATTTTCCATACTGTGCCGCATATAGAGAAATACGGTTGTCCGCATACTCCACAGACTGCCCCAGTCTCGGATTACGCATCAGCCATGTGAGAATTTCAATATTGACACCAAGCATCCGATGAATTTCCTCTCGTCCACTCTCTGTGTAGCGATTGATGCTCCGTTTTTTCCCCAATGGGTTCTTATGCCGGATATATCCTGCGGGTATAAGCGGATGTCCTTTCAGAAAGCGAATTTGGCTGCTGTTGCCGTATTTACTTTTGATGTAGCCCTTTTCTAATTTACCCTGTTTGCTTAGTCCCTGCTTACCCAAACGGTTTTTCATTTGCTTGCCGATGGCGAATGCAATGGGCGAGAAGTCCAGATTGACGCAGGTAGCAACACGATAATAATTGTGCATTCCAATTACGATGGAGTTGTAACGGAAGATTTGCTTACGCTGGTCTTGCTCGCTTTTCGGATGTTGAATTTCCTTAATACACTTCGCCAGTTGGTCTTTTACCCTTTTCTGCGCTTTATCGCTCATGTGAGACCGAACGACATACTTATCTCCCTTGCGCTGTGCTTTCATCTTGAATCCCAGATATTCCGAATAGTGGCGCTTTAGGTTCACCACCTTAGATTTTTCTGGGCTGATGTCCAGTTTCAACCGCTCCTTTAGCCATTGCGTTGTTGCCGCATATAAACAAAATGCTTCTTTGCGGTTTCGACAGAACAGCTTGAAATCGTCGGCATATCGAACGATGAATACAGGCTTTAGGTTGCTTTCACGCAGCAATCGGTACTGGTAGCCACGGTTGATGCTGCCATTTGCGTTGAGACGAGTATATTTTGCGTTGCCGTGCATCGGCATCCATTCCCACTGCGACGCTATCCACCAGTCCAGTTCATTGAGAACAATGTTGGACAACAGTGGAGAGAGAATACCGCCTTGCGGTGTCCCTTTACTTGGGTGGAGAATTTCTCCGTTAGACAACACGATTGGGGCTTTCAGCATTTCCCGAATAATGCACAGAAGCCGTTTATCCTGAATTCCCATTTCCCACATCTGTTGAATCAGCTTTGTGTGGTTTACATTGTCAAAGAAGCCTTTTATATCGATGTCCACAACATAATACAGGTGCGATAACTGTATTAGCTGGTCACATCTGGCGATGGCATGTTCTGTGGAGCGATTCGGTCTAAAGCCATAGGAATGGTCATAAAATTTTGCTTCACAGATTGGCTCCAAGACTTGCAGGACACATTGCTGCACGATGCGGTCTACAATGGTCGGGATTCCAAGGGGGCGGGTTTTCCCGTTTGGTTTTGGGATTTCCACCCTGCGGACAGGGCGGGGGTGATAGCTCTTAAACTGCTTTTGAATCAGCGCCACATATTTTTCCTCGTTCAATTTGGCAAGGTCTTGTATGGTGCGCTTATCTACTCCTGCGGTACTGCTCCCTGTGTTTCCTTTGATTGTCCGATATGCCATTCTAATATTTTCCTCACTGGAAATGAGTTCCATAAGGTGAACAAACACTTTGCCTTTTAAGCTATCGGCATACAGACTGTCCAAAGTCTTTTGCAGGTCGTAATACTCCTGGGTCAAGAAGTTGGTGGCGTCGGTCATGGCGTAGTACTCTTGGTTGTACGCCTCGGCTTCCGCCGCCGCCGCATTCCACAGCTCGTTCATGCGAGCCACGGTGTCATTGTACTTCTTGTTGGCCGCCTCTTGCTGATACTGCGCCTTGGTGAGCCCGATGCTGTTCTCCTCGGCCTCGATCAGCACGGCGGAGTACTGGCTATACAGGGCGGTCAGCTGCTCCTGGTAGGCCTGCTGCATGGCGTTCTGCTTCCATGCCTCAGTATTCGCCCGGAGCGCGGCGGTGCCGCCCTCGATGGTGTCTGTCTCAAGGTCGATGTAGTTGGCGAGGTCAGGCACCACCTGGCAGAGCAGGGCCAGGGTGTTGTGATACTGCCGGTGCTCCTCCTCGGTGCGGACACCGGCGGCTTCCATCTCCTCCAGTTTGGCGATGTAGGTATCTGCCACACCGGCGGCCGCCAGCGTGGAGGAAACCGTATCGTCGTAGGTGGCGTTGGCCTCGTCCATCGCTTCCCGCATTCCCTGGGCCGCCTGGGTCAGCTCGTCCACAGAGGGAACGGCGTCATTGGCGGCGGCGGTGGCAAGGGCGGCGATGGCGGCGGTTACGCCGGCCACGGCCGCAGCTACGCCCATGATGATATTCACACCCGGGATGGCTGCGGTGAGCATGGCGGATGCGGACCACGTGACGGAGTGCGACTACCTGGGCATTGTGTCGGCCAATCAGGT
>OHJE01000584.1_pt1 | contig 13568 bp, 8 predicted proteins | sample 1568491 | NCBI WGS metagenome assembly OHJE01 (sample SAMEA3879609, study PRJEB24766) | human gut metagenome | biome: human-associated habitat; feature: feces | place: USA | collected 1985/1987
CAATAATTGTGTCATATGTTAACATAATTTCACATAATATAACTACATCTATCACTTTATTGTTTAGTAATATACTATTGAGCCAAAGATAGTGGCTCACTTCATAATCAAATTCCCTTTCTTAAAACTTTCTTGAGAAGCCCCGCTAAAGGGGCTTTTCATTTGCCTTTTTGAAAGTTGGACATACAAATAGTAGATGAGATATAATAATGAGGATGAAAGAAGTGTAATTTTTATGGAAGATAAAATACGAATTATAATGTATTCAAGTGCAGATAAAGTAGATGGCCAAGGTGTAGGCAGTGCCTATGAAGAACAGGTCAATCTCATTAAAGAAGGAGCAAGTGATATTTTTGAAGTGGGTATCAACAATTGGATAAAAACACCGGATATTCAGCATTTCCATACAGTGGATCCTACTTTCTATGTAAAGATGCAAAATCATAAGGCCGCTAATATAGCCTATTGTCATTTTTTACCAGATACTTTAGAAGGTAGTTTAAAGATTCCGGCACCATTATTGAATGTATTCCGTTCTTATTTGATTCAATTTTATAAGAGTGCAGATCGCTTGGTTGTTGTAAATCCAAGCTTTATTGATGCATTAGTAGAATATGGTATTGATCGAGAAAAAATTTATTATATTCCTAACTATGTATCTAAGGAAAAATTCTATCGCAAATCCGATGATGAGTGTGCTGCCATTCGAAAAAAATATGGTGTAGCTAAAGATGCTTTTGTGGTATTGGGTGCAGGACAGGTACAAACGCGTAAGGGTGTGCTTGATTTTGTGAATGTTGCCAAAGAAATGCCAGATGTACAATTTGTATGGGCTGGAGGCTTTTCGTTTGGTCGTATTACAGATGGGTATGAAGAATTAAAGAAGTTACAGGAAAATCCACCGGAAAATTGTAAATTCTTAGGCATTGTACCAAGAGAAGAAATGGTGGATCTATATAATATGGCGGATGTGCTTTTTGTGCCAAGCTATAATGAATTGTTCCCAATGACTATTTTAGAAGCGGTGAATTTACATGTTCCATTGGTGCTTCGTGATTTGGATTTATATAAAGATATTTTATTTGATCGTTATATGCATGCGAATGATAATGATGGTTTTAAAAATTGTCTGTTAAAGTTGAAAAATGATTCAGATGTATACGCGAAGTATCAAAATGAAAGTCGTTTATTGAGTGAATTCTATTCGAAAGAACACGTATTGAATATGTGGAGAGAATTTTATTTGAGTGCATATAAGGATAAACAAGAGGAATTATTAAATAAGAAAAAATAGGGGTTTTTATGAAAAAACAGAAGTACGCACTAAATCTGTTGCTTATTCTTGCTTTAACGGGATTTGCCCTATGGTTTGCTCTAAAGGATAATTATCAACAAGTTGTAAAGTGCATTTCACAAATGAATCTGTTAAGCCTTGTCATTGTATTATTATGGGGAGTTCTTTTTACTGCGGTATGGGGATTTGTATATTATGTATTAGGAAGAAAATATACAGAGAATTATACACCTGGTAAAGGAATGCTTGTAGCTTTTATTGGTTCTTTCTTTTCAGGTATTACACCAAGTAGTACGGGTGGACAGTTTGTTCAGGCTTATATTATGAAAAAGCAAGGAATCAAAGTGAGTGATGGGGCAAGCTTGTTGTGGGCTGATTTTATTATTTATCAGACCACAATGATGGTTTATGTATCGATTCTGTTTCTTTTGCGTTTTGCATATTATAGTGCTCAATCTGCGTGGTTCAATATTATCTTGTTGGGATATATTGTCAATGCAGTTGTGGTTGTGGCGTTATATACGATTGCGTTATTTCCAAACTTATATATCAAGCTTTCGCGTATTTTAGTTCAGGTATTAACAAAGCTACATATATTGAAGAATCCAGAAAAAACGTTGGATTCTTGGACTTTACAAGTGACTAGTTTTACTCGTGAAATTAAGGTGCTCGCAAGAGATAAAAAAAGTATTTTTCTTTGTGTATGTATAAATATTGTACGTTTATCACTCTATTATTCTTTACCTTTTGTGATTGCGCTAGCCTTGCATATTCCACTTAAAATGAATGAATTTATTGATGTTATGGCCTTATCAAGTTTTGTGACAATGGCCAATAGCTTTATTCCAATTCCTGGAGCAAGTGGTGGTACGGAAGTTGTCTTTTCATTATTATTTAATAACTTAATGAAAGATCTAACGGGTGCTGTACTTGTATTATGGCGTTTTTCTACGTATCACATAGTGCTGATTATTGGTGGAATATTATTTGTGTTTGTTAAGAATTATTATGAAAGAAAAGAAAGTAAAATCAATTTAGAAGGGATGTAGCGTATGCGAATTGGATTGTTTACAGATGCATATTTACCAGATATTAATGGGGTTGTTTCAAGTGTGGCAACCCTTAAACACGCTTTAGAAGAGTTAGGACACACTGTGTTTGTTATCACAAATCATAAGGGAGTAAAAATTGCAGAAGATGAAGATGGACATATTCTTCGTTTGCCGGGTCTTGAAATAAAAAAATTTTATGGATATAAAATGTCAAGCCCAGTACAATTTACGGCAGATGCCTATATAGAAAAGATGGATCTAGATGTGATTCATATTCAAACTGAGGCGGGTGTGGGTATGTTTGGTCGTCAAATGGCTAAGGTATTACATATTCCAATTGTGTATACGTATCATACAATGTATGAGGATTATACGCATTATTTTAATCCGCTTGAATTTGATTCTGTAGAAAAATTAGGCAAAAGTTTTATTCGTGCATTTTCACGTGTCATGGCCAATGGCTCTCAAGCTGTTATTGCACCTAGTGAAAAAACGAAACAAGCATTGATTCAATATGGTGTGATGGCACCTATCTATATTGTTCCAACGGGTTTAGATCTATCGGAATATGATCGTAAAAATTTGGATGAAACAAGAGTTAAAAGGATTCGTGAAGAGTTAGGTTTTAGTCAAGAAGATCATATTGTTGTCTTTGTAGGACGTATTGCTAAGGAAAAGGCAATCGAAATTCCCATCGAAGCGATTTGTAAAAATAAGGATCCGCACTTACATTTGGTTATTGTAGGTGGAGGTACGGATATGGAGTATTATCAGGATCTCGCTAAGAAATATAATGTAGAGAATCGTGTGCATTTTACTGGCAAAATACCTAAGGAAGATATTGCATATTATTATGCAGCTTTTGATTGTTTTGTGTCGGCAAGTCTTTCTGAAACACAGGGTATGACATATATTGAGGCATTGGCCAGTGGCCTTTTAGTTTTTGGCCGTCGTGATGAAGTGTTGAAAGATTTGGTGGATGAAGGCAAATCTGGATATTATTTTGATGATGCCAATGAACTAAGTCAAAAGTGGGATGTTTTCTTTAGTAAATCCAAAGCGGAAAGAGATGCATTAAGAGAATACTGTGTATCAAAAACAGCTCCTTATACAGAGAGTATGTTTGCACATAAGGCTTTGAGTGTTTATAATCAGGCAATTGATGATTATAAGCGTGCATATCATGTGGAACGCATACGTATGGTGGATGATTTTGTTCGTTTAACTGTGATTCGAGATTGCGATAATGAACCAGTCAAAGTAATGATTCCTACAGAGGATTTCTTTGATTTAAAAATCACTAAGGATACAATGTTAGATGCCTATTTGGTTGACAATTATTTGGATATGCAGTTATTCTATAAAGCGTTTGAACTGATGAAGAAGCGTGTGCTTTCAAATGATTATACATCGTATCAGATGATACAGTATGGTAAGCAATATTTAAGTTTGGATGAAGATCAAGCTAAAGAGATTGTGAATGAATTTATGGAACGGCATTGGATTGATGATAAAGATTATGCGTTTGATAAGGCACAAGCTTGGCATTCGTATGGACAGCCCAAAATGCAGATTTATTCAAAATTAAAAAAAGCAGGGGTTCAGGATGATATGATTGATGCAGCACTAGCTTGTCTTGATGAAGAAACAGAGCGTAGCAATGCAACCAAGTTAGCTCGTCGTTTAACGCATTCTATCAAGGAACAGTCGAGTCGTATGCAAAGACAGACTTTAGTCAATAAATTGGTTACGAAAGGATATTCGTTTGAGATTGCCAAACAAGTCTCAGAATCGATTGAATTGGATGAAAATGATGATGAGGCACTACAAAGAACAATTGCGAAAGCAAAGCGTTTATATGCAACGTTTGATCAGCCAAAGAGAAATCAAAAAATTCAAACGTATTGTGTTCGTAAAGGGTTTAATATATCGGCTATAAAAGAAGTTTTGGAAGGGGAAAATGAATGAGAATTAATGAGATTACACAGGAACAAAAAGTAAATGTTAAGTGTTTGATTTCAAAATGTGACAAGGGAAAAACCGTGAAGGATACGCCTTATTTGTCTTTGATTTTAGAGGATGCAACGGGTGTATTGGATGCAAAATTTTGGAATTTAACGAATGAGCAGATTGAACACTATAAAGCTGGACAAGTTGTAGAAGTGATTGGAGATTCTATCATTCATAGAAATGCAGTTCAGTTGCGTGTAAGAAAGATGACAGTCTTAGAAGATGAGGATATTTCTAATTATGTACGCCTTGCTCCTATGACTCGTACGGAAATGGAAGAGGAAGTAAAGATTTTGATGAATGAAATCACAAATACAAATTTGTATTGTGTGGTTGAAGAAGTGTTAGAAGAAACAAAAGATTTATTTTATACATATCCAGCAGCTACAAGAAATCACCATAATTTTGTGGGAGGACTTGCCTATCATTCTATTAGTATGGCGCGTGTTGCTTTAGACATTTGTAGACAATATACATTCTTGGATAAGGGATTATTGATTGCGGGTATCTTGATGCATGATGTTGGAAAGATTGATGAGTTGAGTGGTCCGGTTCTTCCTGAATATACAAATGAGGGAAATTTGTTGGGGCACATTAGTATTATGAATAATCGTTTGGATCGTGTGGCTGAAAAGCTGGGTGTAAACGATAAAGAGTGTGTTTTATTGTTGAAGCATATGGTTTTGGCACATCATGGAAAGATGGAATTTGGATCTCCTGTTCTTCCTATGATTCCAGAAGCAGAAGTATTGACTTTGTTAGATAATCTAGATGCTCGTATGTATATGATGAAGCAAAGTTTAGATACAACGCAGCCAGGTCATTTTGGGCCTCGTGTTTTTGCGTTAGAAGGTCGTATGATTTATCATCGAAAAGGAGAAGATGAAGAATGAAAATAGGTTTTGTATCATTGGGATGTTGTAAAAACTTGGTGGATTCAGAACAAATCATGGGTATGATCAAAAGGGGTGGCCATGAGATTGTGGCAAATCCAAAAGATGCACAGGCTATTATCGTAAATACTTGTGGTTTTATTGAAAGTGCCAAAGAAGAAAGTATTAATACTATTTTTAAGATGGTGCAATATAAAGAGCGTAACTTAGAGAAGTTGATTGTGTGTGGTTGTTTAGCACAAAGATATACAGATACATTAAGGGAAGAAATTCCTGAAATTGATGCGGTGATTCCAATTCGTGAATATAACACTTTGGCAAGTCAGTTACAAAAAATTTTGGGTTCAGATACATTATTGGATAAGGCAGAACGAGTGATTACAGGAAATCCTTGGCAGGCTTATGTAAAGATCAGTGATGGTTGTTCCAATCGTTGTGCTTATTGTGCAATACCTTTGATTCGTGGAGATCAAAAATCTCGTACAATTGAGGATATTATGGAAGAAGTCAATCATTTGGCAAGTATTGGTGTTAAGGAATTAACATTGATTGCGCAGGATACGACAAAATATGGTTTGGACAATTATGGAGAATTGATGCTTCCTGAATTATTGAGACAAGTATCAAAGGTAGAAGGTTTACATTGGATTCGTGTTCTATATATGTATCCCGATGAAATTGTGGATGATGTATTGCAGGCTATGAGCGAAAGTGAAAAAATCGTTCCTTATTTCGATATTCCAATGCAACATGCGAACAATCGTTTATTGAAATTAATGAATCGTAGAGGTCCAAAAGAGGATGTATTAAAGGTTGTGGATAAGATTCATACGATGTTTCCAAATGCGACTTTGCGTACAACTATGATTGTTGGTTTCCCTACAGAAACGGAAGAAGAATTTGAGGAACTTGTAGATTTCATCAAGGAAATAAAATGGGATCGTATGGGTGCTTTCACATATTCGAAGGAAGAAGATACACCTGCTTATGATATGGATGGTCAGATTGATGAAGAAGTCCAAAATGATCGTTTGGCTAGATTGATGGCTGTGCAGGAAGAAATTTCAAAAGAAAAGAATCAAGAAAAGATTGGTAAGGTCATAGAAGTTCTAGTTGAGGAAAAAGAAGGTTTGGTGGATCGTTATCGTGGAAGAAGTGCTGCGGATGCACCGGATGAAGTGGATGGTCAGGTCATCTTTACAAGTGAAGAACCTTTAGAGTTGGGTACTTTTGTGAAGGTAAAGATTACAGATGCCAAATCTTATGATGTTTACGGAACATGTGTAAACGAATAGTTGGATTGGATCCCATTGTATTTAAAGATTCTAGAGTATTGATTTTGGGTTCAATGCCAAGTGTCATTAGTTTAAAAGAACAGATGTATTATGCGAATAAGACAAACCGATTTTGGAAAGTCTTAGAAGCAATTTATCAAGAGAACGATAAGATAAAATTATTAAAAACATCACATATTGCACTTTGGGATATTTGTCATTCGTGTATAAGAAAGACGAGTGCGGATAGTGAAATCAAAGATATTGAGCCAAATGATATACAGGAATTGTTGAATAGATATAAGAATATTGAAAAGGTCATTTGTAATGGAAGGACAAGTCAGAATACAATGCAGAAATATTTTCCGAATATTGAAACGGTATATTGTCCTTCGACTTCAAGTGCCAATGCACAGTTTTCATTAGAACAATTGATTGAAATATATAAGAAGGAGATTTATGAATAAATTATATTGGGCAAAGGTTAAGCCGGATGCTAAGGTTCCGCAAAAACGTTATGAAGATGCAGGGTATGATTTATACCCATGTTTTGAAGAGGATTACATGGTAATTGAGCCTCATGAAACAAAGTTAGTGCCATTAGGTGTGGCGAGTGCATTTGATCCAGAGTTTGTGATGATTCTAAAAGAGCGTGGTTCAACAGGAACAAAGGGGATTGCACAAAGAAGTGGCGTGATTGATTCGGGTTATCGTGGAGAATATATGGCTCCAGTTACAAATTTGAATACAAAGCGTGTAGTTATTAAAAAGCAAGATGTAGAGTATAAGGAAGATGCGATTATTTATCCTTATGAAAAAGCAATTTGTCAGGGTGTATTATTGCGTATGCCTCAATTAGAGAGTGAAGAAATTTCTTTTGAAAAACTTCAGTCTATGGAATCTGAAAGAATGGCTGGAAAACTTGGAAGTTCAGGAAAATAGTGAAATGGATCTATTGTCATAAGGGCAATAGATCTTTTTTTAGAAAAAAGATGATTTTTAAATTATATAACCGGTCTATAACCATACAAAGCCTATACTAAAATCAGATAATGAAAGGGATTACAACCATATCGAAAAGGAGGGCTTTGTATGTTGAAAAACTTGAAGAGAGCGGCAGCAATTGTATTATCATTTGCGATGGCAATCCAGTTTGGACTAGCAAACTCTTACTATGTAAATGCAGAAGAAGAGCCTGTTGAACCACAACAGGAACAAACTACGACTGTAGAAAATAATAGTGAAGTACAAGAAGAGGATGCAAATGAGGTTGCAGTGCCAGAAACGAAATCTGTAGAGTTAAGCTATGTGGCTGAAGATGGAACAGTTTTACAGGCAGCTACATATCGTGATTTTGATTTAAATTACGGCTTAAATACAGATAGTAGTGTTATGTTGAATTTTGATGGTTATACATTAAAAGATGTAATCGTCAATAATTCGCAAGCAGTAAGTGCAGATCAGGCAAGTCTAAGTGTGACTTCAGATCTTGTAAGTGTTCAATTTGTTTATAAGAAAGTGATTACTGAAACAGAGAATCAAACAACTGAACCTGCTAAGACGGAAGAAAAGAATGAAGACGATGCTGAAGTAGACCCGGAAGTCAAGGAGGAATTAGTTGAGTATCCGGCGTTTGATCAAAGTGAGATGGCTGGTGATGTAGTTGTTCATGCAACAGCAGCTGAGGGTGTTTTACCAAGAGATTCTAAGCTTGTTGTAAAACGTATCACAAGAAAAGCTATCTTAAATGCAGTTGAGGAAACTGTTTCTGAAAAGAATATGGAAGTTGAATCAGCTGTAGCATTAGACGTTACGATTCAAAGCAAAGATGGTGTTGAAATTCAACCAAATGGTTCAGTAAATATTAGTTTTGAAAATGCAGCAGTAAGTGGTGATGAAATTAATGTTTACCACGTAACAGATGATGCGAGTGCAGTCACTGAAGTAGCTACAAATACTCAAAGTTTTGATGCAAATCACTTCTCTATTTATGTTATTACGGGTGAAAAAAATGTTCCATTAACAACATTTAACTTTGTTGATGCGAAGGGACAAATCGTAAGTACACAGATTGTTAAAACGGGTGATGAATTGATTACTCCAACAGCTCCAGATGTTGCTGGAAAAGCATTTGTTGGTTGGTATGATGGCGAAACAAAGTTTGAAGATTTCAATACAGCGTTGACAATCACTGAAACAAAAACTCGTACAATTACAGCTAGATATGAAGCAGCATTATATGTATACTTCTTAAATCCAGATGGTACGCAGATCATGCGTACAGAAAAAGTTGGGGATCACGATCCACACGGTTATACAGATGTATCTTATGATGTTGACTCAACTCATAAATTAGTTGGTTGGGCAGCTAAAAAGAATGGAACTACAAATATTGCAAGTAGTATCACAGTTCCAACAAACCAAACTTCTGTAAATGTATACGCAATCATTAAAGAAGGTTATTGGGTTTCATTTAATTCAGATGGTGGATCTATTGTTGATTCTCAATTCGTATTACACGGAGATAAGTTAGTATTAGGTAAAGATACAACACCTACAAAGCCTGGTTATTCATTTGATGGTTGGTACAATGGTTTAACTAAGGTTGAAAATGGTGCAACAGTTACTTCTCCAATGACTTTAACAGCTCATTGGAAAGCAAAAGAAGTTAGCTATACAGTTATTCACTGGTGGGAAAATGCCGATGATAATGGATATTCATTCCATGAATCTGAAAACAAAACTGGTATGACTGGTACAGAAGCAAACGCAAAGGCAAAATCTTATGAAGGATTTACGGCACAACCAGTTACTAAAAAGACAATTAAGGGTGATGGTTCAACAATCGTTAGTGTTTACTATAAGAGAAATGTGTACGAAGTTAGATTCTATTCATATGGTGAACAAGGCAGCTTTTTTTGGCCTGGTAAAGAACCGGTAGAATATCCAAATCTGAAAATTACAGCTAAATATGGACAAGATATTAGTAAACAATGGCCAATTTACAATGGTAGTTCAACATGGAGTACTAAAAAATATGGTGGAACTTATCAATGTAATATAGGAACAATGCCTTTAGATGGAACAAATTTCTATGGTCCAGAAACAGGTGATGGTTCTCAAACTGCATATTATTATGTAGAAGTATTACCTGGGGAAACAAGTGCAGAAACAGTGGGTGGTATTCAATATAAATTGGATCACACTGATATTACACCTGGTAGTGGATCTACTATCACAAAAGAAGATCAATATCCATTGACTGGTTATACATTTAATGAAAAAATAAGTTCAAAGATAAAGAGTAAGTATAATAATGCTAAATTTTATTACACTCGTAATTCTTATAAGATCAAATTTATCAATAATGGTAAAGAAGATAAATCAGTAGATAAGAAGTATCAACAGAGTATTTCAAATGAAAACTATACTCCAACAAGACCTAGTTCACTACTAGATTATTATGAATTTGAGGGTTGGTATGATAATGAACTTTGTGAAGGGGAAGCATTTGATTTTAATGGTAAGAAGATGCCAGCACAAAATGTGACTCTATACGCAAAATGGACAGCTAAGAAAATCAACTTGACTTATAATTTGAATAATCCTGAAGGTGATGTAGTTAAGGGTTCTAAGAAACTAGAAGCAGGTACAATTGCCAATACAGTATTGCCAAGTGCAACAACGACAAGTGATTACTCATTTGCCGGATGGTATTATGCAGATGGTAATGGAAATATTACTAAGGATGCATTCAATGCAAATGATGCGATCACAAAGAATACAAGTGTTATTGGTAAGTGGCTATACAATGGTGAATTAAAAGTTGTTTATGATCCTGGTACAGAAGAATCAAAGGCAACAGTTCCAACGGATAGTAATATCTATGCAGGTGGAGCTAAGGTTACTGTAGCTAAGAATGCGACAACAACTTCAAATAAGAAATTCTTAGGATGGAAGTTAAAAGGAAATTTATATTATCCTGGTGATGCATTTGAAGTAAATAAGGATTTGGCAAACGATGACAACGTCATTACATTGAAAGCAGACTGGGGAAGTGAAGAACACTCAACAACAATGAGTTATAATCCAGGTAATGGTCGTGGTAGTGTTCAGACAGTGTCAGTTAAGAATAACGAAAGTGTTACATTAAAATCTGAAAAAGATTGGGGCTATCAAGCACCTGAAGCGGTAGGTAAAGAATACTACTTTGCAGGTTGGGCAACATCTAAGGAAGATGCCGATAATGGTAAAGCTACTTATGCAGCTGGACAGAGCGTACATGTAGATGTAGATGGTGAAAATGTTTTATATGCGACTTGGATTGAAAAGACAGTCATTACATTATTTGCGAATAGTAATACTGTTCCATACACTGGCCAAATGCAAGAAGTAAATGGATTCGTATCGTTGACAATCGATGGTTATACAGTATCTGGATTGAATGCGCATGCACAAGGTACAGATGTAGGAACATATCCTACAGAAATTAAGGGTACTGCTCATGTTGAAAAGGGTAATCAGGACGTAACAAATAAGGTTGTTGTGAAAACAACACCTGGTCAATTGACAATCACAAAAGCCGAAACGATGACATTGACACCTGAATTAACAGGAAAAGATGCAGAAAAGGAATATGACAGCAAACCGTTGTCAGGCGGAGCAACAGCCTCTGTAACAAAAGGAACAAAGATCACTTATTCAACAGATGGCGGAAAAACATGGTCAGAAACATTGCCAAGCATTACAAATGTAGGAACATTGAACGTAACAGCAAAGGCAGAAAACAAGAACTATAAAGATGTAACAGTAGACTACACATTAAAAGTTACACGCAAAGCAGTGACAGTAACAGCCGACAATAAATCAAAGGTATTTGGAGAAAAAGATCCAGAATTAACAGCAACAGTAACTGGAACAATTGGAAAAGATACAGTTGAATACACATTGTCAAGAAAAGCTGGAGAAGATGTAGGTACATATACAATCACACCAAGCGGTAAAGCTGAACAAACAAACTACAAAGTAACTTACGCAACTGGAACATTGACAATCACAGCTCAATCAATCGATCCAGGTACAGATCCAGAAAACCCAAATCCAGACTATACAGGTGCTAAGGTTAATAGTCCAAGTGATGAAGTTTATGATGGTAAGGAACACAAGTGGATTCCTACAGTAACGGATAAGGCTGATAAGAAATTAGAAGCTGGTAAAGATTACACAGTAGAATATTCAACTAAGAACTTCAAAGATGTAGGAACAATCGATGTAACTATTACTGGTATTGGTAACTACAGTGGAACTGTTAAACGTTCTTATAAAGTAACTCCTAAGGAATATACAGTAACTACAGATAGTGCAACTAAGATTTATTCTGGTACTGCATTAACAGCTGGTGGTAAGGTTGAGGGTATTGTTTCTGGTGAAACAGTAGAGTTTACTACTACTGGTAGTCAGACTGAAGTTGGTTCTTCTAAGAATACTTATGAATTAGTATGGAAGTCTGCTAAGGCTACTAACTACACATTGGCTAAGGAATCTATTGGTAAATTAACTGTTAAGGCTAAGTCAATCGTTCCTGATGATAAGGATACTCCTGAGTCAGACAAGACGGGTATTACAGTAAGTGAACCAAGTGATTCTAAGTATGATGGTAAGGAACATAGAGAAGTATTAACAGTAACAGATACTAAGACTGGTAAAGAATTAGTAGCTGGAACTGATTACTCAGTAACTTACAGTTCAGATCTAGTAAATGCTGGTACAGTGAAGGTAACGGTAGCTGGATTAGGTAACTACAGTGGATCATTTACTAAGACTTATAAGATTACTAAGCGTTCTGTAACATTGACAAGTGCTACAGTAAGTAAGGTATATGATGGTAGTGCATTAACGAATACTTCTATCACAGTCAGTGGTGATGGATTCGTAGAGGGTGAAGGTGCTTCTTATGAGGTAACTGGATCTCAAACAGAGGTTGGAAATAGTGCAAACTCATTTGAATACAAATTAAATGAAAATACATTAGCTTCTAACTATGACATTACAAAGGTTGTTGGAACATTAACGGTTACGGCAGCACCTGCTCCTGCAACTCCAGCAACACCTGGTACACCAAGTAGTACAACTAGTACAACGCCTCGTACTCCAAGTGCTCCTCAGGTAACGACTCCTATTGAAACAGTTGAAAAAGAGACAACTCCTAAGGCTGAACCTAAGAAAGAAGAAAAGGTTGAAGAAGAGTATACACCTAAGGCATCACCTCAGTACTATTGGGCATTAATCAACTTGATTTGTGCAATCGTAACAGTATTATTCGGATTATTATTGTTGATTAGTAAACGTCATAAATCTGAAGATGATGACGAAGAAGATGATGAAACAAAACAACAAACAAATAACGATGATGAAGAGAAAGAACAAGAAAAGAAACGTGGATTATTCACTCGCGTACTTGCAGTTCTAATCGCAATCGTATCTGTTGTATTCTTCCTAGTAACTGAAGACATGAGTCTAGCATGGACTTGGACAGATCAATGGACAATTTGGATGGTTGTTATTGGATTAGTACAAATCGTAGTATTCTTCGTAGGACGTAAATGGAAAAACGTTGACGATGATGAAGACGAAGAAGAAGCACAACAAGCTTAATAAAAGTTAATAACACAAAAGGAGTAGCCTCGTGCTACTCCTTTACTGTCCAATACCCATTTCGATTTGAGCCTTTGCGAATTACAATTTCTTGTTGCTGCAACCTATTTAATATGCGCTTAATAGTTGAGCGTGATAAGTTTAATTGATTTGCGAGCTCTATTTGAGTGATTTTTGGGTTGATTTTAATGAGTTGTATGATATCGGGTTCATTGGGTCCATTGGGTTCATTTACTTTGAACCCGATTTTTTTGGTGGGCTCATAGAATACATTGTTTCTATATATGATGACTTTTAATTCGGTTTCTCCACCAATAAATACAGGAGGTTTTAAACCAATGTCATTAAGTTAAGACAATTCTTAAATTTATGAGTCTTACCTATAAATAGG
>OHJE01000586.1_pt1 | contig 13543 bp, 19 predicted proteins | sample 1568491 | NCBI WGS metagenome assembly OHJE01 (sample SAMEA3879609, study PRJEB24766) | human gut metagenome | biome: human-associated habitat; feature: feces | place: USA | collected 1985/1987
GACAAGGTTCTTGGCTACAGCTGCCGCCGCTGCCAGTATCTGCACTGGTGGGAATTTATCGGCGCTTTCCACGGCATCGGACGCGGCTTATTTGCCGAAGTGGTCAGCATCCGCTCCAAGCGGGCAAAAGGTCGCAAGCTGGATAAGGCTGAACAGGAATTTGCACGAGAAAATGCGGCTTTAATCCGCATACGCGCCCCGGAAAGTGCCGAAGACCGTGCCGAAAAGGCACGGCTGATGGCCTTGCTGGGAGAATAAAAGGAGGTGGCCGCAATGGCTGACGGGTCGATCATACTGGATACCCGCGTAAACACAAAAGGTGCCGAAGCCGACTTGAAAGCACTGCAGGCCAAGGCCAAGAGTACCGCACAGAAGATTGCTGCTGTCGAGAAAGACTACAATTCTACAACCTCAAAGCACAGCAAACTGGGCGAGGATCTGCGCCGGACACGTGCACAAGCCGCAGCGGCGGCCCGCGAAATCCAAAATCTTAACCGGGCATTGGATGACCAGAATGCTGCCGGTCTGGCTGTTGACCCTGCGGATATAAAGCGACTTGATTCCATGCGCGCTTCCTTGGACAAGCAGCTGAACCAGATTGCCGAAATGTCCAAAGAATACCGCAGCCAGAGCGCCGCCCTGAAAACCATGGATCAGCAACACAAGCAGCTGACCGCTCGTTTGGCGAAAGAACAGACTGCCGTAAATGAGCAGGCCGATGCTGAGGCACGGATGCAGAAATCTGGCGTGTCTGATCGTTTGCAGAAAGCCTCCTCCGCCATGGGCAGTTTTGCCGGGAGATTAAAGCGCATCGTTGCCGGTGTGCTGGTCTTCAACCTGATCTCCTCTGCGCTGCGCACGATGGTCAGCGGGCTGGGCAGCGCCATCGTCAAAACGGATGGTGTCAGCACGGCCTTTGCCCGCTTGAAAGGTGCGGCCTCTACGGCTGCTGCCGGGCTGGCCTCGGCACTGGCCCCGGCCATCACCTGGATTATGAATCTGTTGACCAGCCTGCTGAACGGCATTGTTCGGCTGATCTCTTTCCTGACCGGCAAAAGCATCTCCGGCATGAAAAGTGCAGCGCAGGGCATCAACTCGGTTGGCAGCGCGGCAGGTTCTACCGCCAAAAAGACCAAGGATGCCGGAAAGGAAGCCAAAAAGGCCGCCGGAGAGCTGGCCGCCTTTGATGAACTGAACGTCCTGAACAAGCAGCAGGAAGAAGACACCAACGATGATACCGGAGGCGGCGGGGGCGGTGGTGCAGGCAGCGGCCTTGCTTATGATTTTGAACAGGCGCAGAACCCCTTGCAAGACCTCATGGGCCGTCTGAGCAATTTCTGGGATGCTTTCCTTGCCCGTCTGGCCCCCAGCGTGGCCGCCTGGAAAGCTGCCTGGGAGCAGATCAAGCAGGCCGCTATGGACGTATGGCCCGGCATCCAGGCTGCTGCACAAAACCTGTGGGACAACGGCCTGAAACCGCTGCTTTCGTATCTGCTGGACACTTTTATCCCCGGTATTATCAACGGGTTCAGCCTGATTCTGGCCCCAGTTGTGGGGGATGTTGTTTCGAGCCTGATTCGCATGGGCGCAGCTGCCTTTGAGACCTTTTCCACGATTGCGGTCGATGCGATCCAGAATATTATCATTCCTGCGCTGGATTTTCTGCTGACGGCCTGGACAGACATTTCCACCGCCTTTAATAGCGCCTGGACCACTTACATTTCGCCGGTATTTACCATGATGGTTGAGTGGTTCCAGGAAGTGATGGACTTTGTCGAGCGGCTTTGGCTGGAAGTGGTTTCGCCCATTTTGAGCGCAATCGTTGCCCAGCTGCAGGCCCTGTGGGATGACCACCTGGCCCCTCTGGCGGCAAACCTGATCGCCGTAGTCGGCGATGCTATCAACTTTGTGGCCGAGCTGCTGAAAGCCCTGTGGGACAATCTGCTGCTGCCGGTGGCAAACTGGCTGCTGACCACCTTTGGCCCCACCATCACAACCGTCTGCACTGCGGTCAGCGGCATTGTCACAAACACGATCGGTGTCATTGCAGATGTGCTGAACATCGGCCTGCTGGCGCTGAAGGGCGTGATTGACTTCATGCGCAATGTGTTTGAGGGCAACTGGGATGCGGCCTGGCAGGCAGTAAGCAGTACAGTTTCAAGCATCTGGGATGTCATCACCAACAGCATCAAGACCGCCATCAACAACATCATCGGCTTTGTAAACGCAATGATAACGGCCATTGTAAGTGCTTTGAACGCTGTCATCGATGCGATGAACAGCATCTCCTTTGATGTGCCGGATGGTATTCCCGGTCTGGGCGGCAAGCACATCGGCTTCGATATTACCCATATCACTGCGCCACAGATCCCGTATCTGGCGCAGGGTGCCGTCATCCCGGCCAACCACGAGTTCCTGGCCGTACTGGGCGACCAGAGCAGCGGTACCAATGTAGAGGCCCCGCTGGAGACCATCAAGGAGGCCCTGGCCGAGGTCATGACAGCTTACGGCGGGCAGGACATCACGATCCGCTTTGCCGCAAGCGGCGGCCTGGAAAAGCTGGTGCGCCTGCTGAAACCCTACATTGACAAGGAAAACAACCGCGCCGGTGCCAAGCTGATTTCGGGAGGTGCCTACTGATATGCTGTACATTGACGGAATCGGCTATAAGATCGATGTGCTGAGTGTGAAGCGTACCGCCGATTTTCTGGATAAGTATGCCGAGCGCACCGAGAACGGCGACCTGGAGCGTGAACTAATCGGTGTGTATTTCAACTACAAGCTGCAGTTGGGGCCCGGCATTGACCGTACCGAGTATGCCCGGCTCTGGGACAAGCTAACCGAGCCGGTCGAGTTCCACGAAGTGACCGTGCCGGATGAAGACGGCGATTATACCTTTACCGCTTATTTTTCCAACGTGGCAGATGAACTGCTGCGCAAAGTGGCAGAGAAGAACTACTGGAAGAATCTGACGGTCAATTTCATTGCAAAGAAGCCGGCGCGAATCTAAGGAGGTAGGCCGATGAGAACCAATACGCGGGTAGAATTCGGCCTGTACGACGTAACCGCCCGTGGCGACAGCGTCCCCAGCAGCACCGATACCCGCGGTTTTTGCGACTTGAGCAGTGATCTGCTGCTGGACAAAGTACCTGCACTGCCTTTATATGGCACACTGGAGACCCGGCAGTTTTTGATGGATGGCAGTTATTCTTTGTTCCCGGATAGCCCATCCGGGCAGTTCTGGGGACTATGGAGCAGCCAGCTCTCCGATGAAAGCGGCCGCTTTGCCTCGCCGCCTGTGCTGCAAATCCGCTTCTCGAAGACCCACAGCAGCAGCGGCTTGATGCTGCACTTCTATGCTCCTACCGAAGATTGGGCCAGTGAACTGACCATCCAGTGGTATGGCTCCGATGGCGGTCTGCTGACGACCGCGGTATTCACCCCGGACGCGGTCGATTATTACTGCGCCCGCAAAGTGGAGAACTACCGCAGCATCGTTCTGACCTTTACGGCCACCAACCGGCCTGGACGCTACCTGAAACTTTCCGGCCTGGATTATGGCAAGTTTTTGACCTTTGAGGGGGCCGAAGTTGTAGAAGCCCATATTCTTGAGGAAATCAACCCGCTGTCGGATGAACTGTCCATCAACACCTTGAATCTGACGCTGTTCAACCGTAAGGGTGATTTTTCCATCCTGAACCCGGACGGCGTGTTCGATGTGCTGCAGCATAAGCAGAAGTTCACCGTATGGGAAGATGTGCGGGAGAATACCCGCAGCACCGAGATCGTCAGCCATAACATGGGCACCTTTTACCTCAGCGATTGGGAAAACACCAGCGACACGCTCGCCAGTTTTACCGCCGTAGATGCCATCGGCCTGCTGGACAGTGCGCCTTTCAACGGTGGGGTCTACAACACGACCGTGGGCAATCTGGTGGCCGAGGTTCTGGACGGCTACGAATATGAGCTTGATGCCGCGCTGGCCACCGAATCGATCAGCGGCTACCTGCCCATTGATACCCGGCGCACCGCCCTGCAGCAGATTGCCTTTGCCGTTGGTGCTGTCGTGGATTGCAGCCGCAGCGATAAAATCAAGATTTTCCCTGCGCCAGAGCGGTCCAGCGGCCTGATTACTTACCAGCGCAAGTTCTCGGATGGGAACAAAGTCACTTTGAAGCCCCTGATTACCGGCGTTTCTGTAACGTCTCACCGCTACACTGCCGGTGCTGAAACCGAGGAACTGTACAAAGATGAACTTGTAGCAGGAACGCACCAGATCACGTTCAGTTCCCCGGCATTGGCTGACAGCCTGGCCGTGACCGGCGGTACGCTGGTAGAGCGGGGCACAAACTACTGCAATGTGACGGTCACCACCCCCGGGGAAGTAGTCGTTACAGGGCAAAAGTACATCGAAACCACGACCGTGTTGCAACAGACAGCATCGAATCTGCCGCCCAACGCACAGGACAATGTCTTGACCGTGACCGATGCAACGCTTGTCAGCCCAGACCGCGCCGAGGCCCTGGCCCAGCGAATCCTGACCTATTACGCCCAGCGTTACGAGCAAACTTTCCGCATGTTGGCAGGCACAGAGGTGCTGGCGGATATGCTGATCGTGGAGAGCTTCGGCGGCGAGATGGTACGCGGTCAGCTGGAGAAGATGGAGTTCGACCTGACCGGCGGCTATCGTGCAGATGTGCGGGTCACCGGGCGGCGCTTGAGCCTGGGCGCAGATGCTTACACGGGCGAAATCTACGCCGGAGAAAGGAGCCTGATCTGATGCCCTGGCAAGTTCCAATCTATGACCGCACCGAGGCGGATGTAAAGGCTAAAGCAGATAAATGCTATTTTTCGGCCGCAATGCTCAACCGAATTGAGGGCAATCTTGCCTATCTGGCGGATCTGTTCGGGGTTACGATCCAGACCAAGACCTGGGCCAGTACAGACTTTTTGACCCCCAGCCAGATGCAGCGCATCCTTGCAAACCTCAAAACCGTGCGTGATGCCTACAACACACTGCCCGGAACACCTGAAATCCCGGCTTTCCCTGCCACGGGGTATGCCGATGTAAATGCAATCGAGCAAATTCTGTGGAGCCTGCGGGAGACCTGGGAGCGCAACGACAACCCGGCCCGCAAGGTATATACCGGCGAACTGTACGCCGGGCAGATGATAGGAGTGATTTGACCTTGAGTTTCACAAAAAAGACCTGGAAGGATCGCCAAAGCGAACATCCGACCCGGCGCATTCTGAATCCGACCGGCACTACGAACACCTACGATGTATCCCGCGCCGAGGGCTTGGTCATGGAGGATGGTGATGCTTTCGATGCCTCCAACATGAACGACCTGGAAAACCGTGTGGCAGAAGGCATCAATGGCACGGCCGCCATGTACACCGCCAAGCTGACGCTGGATGGGTGGACAGCCTGCACCGGCACCGAGCCTTACAGCGGCTTTGCCTACAAACAGACGGCCACGCTGGTGCCGGACAACAGCGGCGCACCGACGGTGACCGCCGACAGCACCTTTACAAGCGGAATCCAGCTTACCAAAACAGGTGTACCCGCTACAGATGAGATTTTGGGCGATGTCCAGGATATTATCAATGAGGGGTTGGCTGTGAGTGGTTACGGTTCCGTGACCGTATATGTGCAGGAAAAGCCTACCGCAGAGATCAACGCGCGGTGGCAGATCACAACCTGATGGAGGTTTAGCATGAAACATTCGTTCGTATGTAGTTTTACCCCCCCCGTAAGAAATCTGCGGCATGTGCTGCGCGGGGGTACTGCTGATGGGTGTAGCACCGAGGATTCCGGGCGAGAACGCAAAAGGGAAAATGCTTGCACAAATCTATGAATACGGAATAGGGTCGGCAAGCATTAAGGCACTTTACTGTAACGAGAAATTGGCAACCGCTTCAGATGGCGCTTTTGAAATCCATATTAAAAAAGCGGGTACATATCGGCTTATTGGCTGGGTGCAGGCACGGGATGCCGCCTATAAGGCTTATTTGAAATGCAACGATGCTACAATTTTCGGTCCTTTTATTAACAACGGTTTTGACCTTGAAAAAAAATTAAGTGCAGGAGATGTCATCAGTATCCCCAGTCAGTACATGGATTATTATTCTACAGCATCTGCAACATTGATTATACTTACAACTTAATGGAAGCGAGTGATTTTATGGGAATGTCACCGAGAACTCCGGGCGGTAAAAAATTGAAGCTGCTTACAACCGTTACATTTACACCTATTAACGACAGCAGTACCGCCACAAGCTCGTTTCAGACGTATGACCTTTCAGAATTTAATGTGGCAGGAAAAAAGGCGGAGGACTTTTTCGTTCGTATTTCCGGTTTTACTTCCAGCCCTGCCGAAAAGCAAAGCCGTAGTTTCACGAATTTGGAAATTACCGGTTTTTCCAACTCGGTTTTAACCCTGAAGGGGACATATACACAGTATGACTACCATGCCAACAATCTGTCCTTAACTGTAGAAATTTACGTCTACAAATAACGAGGTACAAAATGAAAATCTACGATGAAATCACCAACGAGGAGTTGACCTCTCCCGACCTGTCAGCCGGCTATCTCTACACCGCCCGGCGGGTTGCCGAGCATGTGCCGGAGAGCCGGGAAGTGATGCAGGGCACTGTCACCGAGGACGACCCCAAAGGCCTTGAGCACATCATCTCCGGCTACGATGTGTACGAGGACTGCCAGTTCTACCACGCTTACACGGCAGAGGAACTGGCCGAGCGGGAAAAACCCACGCTGCAGGAACAGGTGGACGCCAACGCGGCGGCCATTTTGGAGCTGGCCCAGATGCTGGCCGGAGGTGAATGATATGGTACAGTTTTATATCTGCTGCATCAAGCGCGGGCTGATTACGCTGGACAAAGTGCCGGAGAAATGGCGTGAGGCCGTAAGGGCAGAGATGGAGGGAGCATGATGGTATGCACCGGGTACTACTGTACGGATGCGGACAAGTTGTATCTGGCCCTGCAGGATGGCGCAGCACCTGCACTGGATGATACCGATTGGTTTGAGGTGGTGAGTTGATGTATCGCGGTACAACCCCAACTTTTACTTTTACGCTGCCCATTGAGTGTGAGACCATCTCCAAGCTGTCGGTAGCGTTCAAACAGGGCGGCAAGCTGCTGTTTGAGCGCGGCCTGCCGGACGTGACGATGTCCGGCAAGGTGCTTTCCTGCACATTGACCGAGGAGGAAACGCTGCAGCTTCGCGGGGACACGGAACTGCAAATTCAGCTGCGCGTTGGCGTTGGATCTGCCCGCATGGCCTCGCAAGTGTTCCGTGTGCCGGTCAGCCAGATTCTGAAAGATGGTGTGCTTACATGACGTTAGACGTACAGTTTGCCGCACCCTCCGCCTTTGTGGTGGAGTTTGGCACCGATGCCGATCTGGCCGCCGACCTGGGGCAGACCACCATTTTATCCACCGCGCCGCAGTACAAGGGCGAGACCACCGTGACCCCGCGCACCTACGAGGAGACCCGCCTGGAAACCAAAGACAAGCTGATGCCGGACGATGTGACCGTGCGAAAGATTCCCCGGTACGAGGTCTCCAACGATTGCGGCGGCGTGACCCTGATTATGGGAGATGAGTATTTCAATGGCTAACCAATATGTAAATAAGGTCATCATCGGCAAAGAGGTCAAGCTCGACCTGACCGCCGACAGCGTGACCCCGGACAAGCTGGCCAAGGGCATTACCGCCCACGATAAGACCGGCGCACCCATCACCGGCACCAGCACTAAGGACGTGGATTCCACGGACGCTACGGTTGCTGTGGCCGAGATGCTGGAGGGCAAGACCGCCTACGCCCGCGGTGCCAAGCTGACCGGCACGATGCCCAACAACGGGGCCGTAGCCGGGAAGATCACCCAGAAGGACGGCAAGTATACCATCCCGATGGGCTTCCACGATGGCAGCGGCAGCGCCGCCATCGATGAGACCGAGCAGGCCAAACTGGTGCCTGCCAACATCCGCGAGGGTGTCACCATCCTGGGCGTGGAAGGTTCCATGTCCTCCTCCGAGGGCATGAAGCCCCAGGCCAAGAGCGTGGCCCCGACCTTTGAGCAGCAGACCGTCCTGCCCGACAGCGACTACAACTGCCTGTCGCAGGTCACGGTAGCGGCCATCCCGGCCACCTACGTGGACAACGCTGCCGGCGGCCAGACCCTGACGGTGGGAGGCTGATTCTATGGCGGTGAACAAGGTGGTGCTGGGCAGTGAGACCCTGCTGGACCTGACCGGGGACACCGTGACCAAGGATACCCTGTTGAAAGGGCAGACGGCCCACAATGCGGCCGGGGAACAGATCGAGGGCGAATATACGCCCCCGGATGTGTTCACCGGGGCCAGTGCCGAGGGCGCGGGCACATCCGGCCTGGTACCGCCACCCGCTGCCGGGGACGAAAAGAAGTACCTGTGCGGCGATGGCAGCTGGGCCACACCCGAAGCGCAGACGACAATTAAAATTTGCAGGTGGTGAGAATATGCCCGTTTACTTAGGCGACAAGAAAGTCAGCATCTTTGCGGGGGCTGGTGCTGCCAAGATGCAGGAAAAGACGGTCACACCGACCGAAAGCCAGCAGACCGTGACCCCCGATACTGGTTACGATGGCCTGAGTCAGGTCACGGTGGAAGCCGTACCTGCCGGGTACGTTGGCAGCGGTGTCACCAAAAAGGCGGCGGCGACCTATACCCCGAAAAGCACCGACCAGGTCATTGCAGCTGGGCAGTATTTGTCCGGGGCGCAAACCATTAAAGGCGATGCCAACCTCGTTGGCGGCAATATTCTGGCAGGCAAGTCCATCTTTGGGGTGGCGGGAACCGTTGTCATCCAGAAATTCTACATCGGTAGTTCCGAGCCCAGTTCTTCGACCGGCAGCAATGGCGATTTGTATTTGCAGACTGGGGGCTAATGTATGGCAAGTGTAACATTGGTTCCTGCAGGATATGATGGCCAACGCTCATCGTATATTTCTGTAGACACGTCTTATCCGCTTTCAAATGGCCTTACCAGTTCAAGCAGTGACACCTTTGCGGTGCTAAACCTGAACAAAGGTGGCGGCGCGGTTTCTAAACTGGCAGTCAAATTCGATATGTCAAAGATTCCGTCTGATGCCAAGATCAATTCTATCTCTTGTAAGATAAAGGCCAGAATCTCGAATGCGTCACCGTATATTTTGAGCGGTGTTGCGCAGTTGTATTGCGGCACGGCCGGGTTGAGCGGCGAAATTGAGTTGGGAACATCCCCAGTGGCTCAGACTTTTAACGATACCGGCTGGTGGGATCGAGAGAGCCTGGACGATCTTATCTTGCTGATTACCTGTACACGCGGCTCGCTATCCGCAAACAACAGCCATACTTTGCGTTTTTACGGCGCGGATCTGACTGTAGACTACACTGGCGGCAGCACTGGGCCAACCGAGCAGCTGATGCTGAAACAAAACGGTGCCTGGGGAGCTGTTTCCAAGGTTTACAAAAAGGTCAACGGTTTGTGGGTGGAGCAGAGTGACCTTGCAGGCCTGTTTGATACCCAGACCAATTATGTAAAGGGGTGAGGAAATGGCAAAAACAACCGTTACGGTCGGCGAATTTATCTTGAACGTTCTGTCCGCCGAACAGTATGCAGCGGCGGCCAAGGCGGGCGAGATCGACCCTAACCAGATGTACCTTACCCCCGAAAAGCAGCTTGTGGTTGCCGTCAGCGAGGACGAATACGAGGCCATGAAGGCTGCCGGTACGCTGGACTATGACGTCCTCTACGTTACGCCGGTGACCGAGCAGACCACCATCGCCGAGGCTACCGAGACCACCGCGGGCCTGATGCCGCCTGCCTCTATGAAGAAGCTGAACGGCATTGACGAGGGCGCGAACAAGTACACCCATCCGTCGCATACCGCCCGGGCCAGTGGCCTGTACAAAATCACCGTGGACAGCCTAGGGCATGTCACCGCTGTTGCGAAAGTGGAAAAGACCGACATCACCGCCCTGGGCATTCCGGGTTCCGACACGACTTATAGCCTGGCCTCGGCCTACAAAAACGGCCTGATGAGCCCGGCCCAGTATTCCAAACTGAGCGGCATTGAATCGGAGGCCAACAAAACCACGGTCGATGCCGCGCTGTCCGGCAGCAGCGCTAACCCGGTGCAGAACAAAGTCCTCTACGTTGCCCTGCCGTGGGAGTATTACGCCACCTTTTACGTGGACAGCTGGACGACCGCCTCCACGGATGAGCAAGCCCAGGGCTTTGCCTACAAGCAGACCGTGTACCCCTCGAAGAAGATCTCGGTCGCACCGAACCTGACCGCCAACAGCATGTTTTTGAGCCTCGGCTCGACCAACAAGACCAACGTATTTGCCACCGATGTGATCCTCGCCGATTCGATGGACAAGATCAACGCGGGCCTGGTCTACACCGGGGCCGGGACCATCACGGCCCTGGTAGAAGAAAAGCCCAGTTCGGACGTTGTGATGAACTGGTGGTTGAGAACGTGATAAAAAGGAATACAGCAGATGAGACAAATTGGAATTTTTAATGGGCGCGTACAGATATGCTATGCCTATGGCCGCTTTGGATGGACGCGCAACGGCGGCAAAACATGGCACGGCGGCATTGATTTAGTCGGCCTTGATGATAAGACCATCCGTATGCCGTTTTATAAAGGAAAGAAGATCTCCTGCAAAGTAACCCGCGCTCGAATCGTGTACGACCACAACAACAAAACCTGGGAGTGGGGCTGGTATGTGTGCGTTCAATTGGACGCGAACCAGACACCTGATACCGTGAACTTCCTGTACTTCTGCCACTGCTCAAAATTGCTGGTGACGGCAGGTCAGAAAGTGAGCAGCGGCGATGCGCTGGCAATCATGGGCCAAACTGGCAACGCTGCCAATGGCTACGACCATTGCCACCTGGAGGCCCGCACCACAGGCACAGGCACAGGCGTAGACCCGACCGAATATGCAGGCGTGGATAACGCTGTGGGAATTTATGGCACTACCGATGAAATCACGGGAAACATCCTGATTGATGTATCCAAGCATCAGGGAAGCATTGACTGGAGTAAAGTACCTTACCGCGCATTGGTACGTATCGGTTATCGCGGCTATGGTAGCGGCCAGCTATGTAAGGATGAGTGCTTCGATGCCAATTTGGCCGGTGCTAAAGCCGCTGAAAAACTGATGGGATTTTACTTTTTTAGTCAGGCTATTAACGAGGCTGAAGCCCGCGAGGAGGCCGAATTTTGTGCGGCCCTTGCACCTGCAGGCTATCCGTTGTTTTTCGATACTGAATGGAGCCATAAAGAGGCCCATGATGGGCGTGCTGACAGCTTGAAATATACGCAACGCACCGCCTGTGCGCGAGCTTTCTGTGAACGTGCTGAAGCGTTGGGCTTTCAGGCTGGAATCTATACTTCTACATCTTTTGCCTGCGCAAACATCGACTATGAGGGCCTATGTGAGAAGTACATCGGATGGCTGGCAGACACGCGCACAAACTACGACCAGACCTTGCCCCGCTATATCCATCAGTACGCGCAGGGCACGGTAGACGGTGTGCCTGGTACGGTGGACCTCGATCGTTTAGTAAGACCTCTTCCGGCTATTGATAAGCCTGCCGATAACAACACAGCTAAATTGCAGATCATTACAATCGGACCTGTAAGCCAGGGAGATGCCAACGCTGTATTGGCTTTGTGCAATGAACGTGGCCTGACGGATCAAGGGCTTTATAAGAGCGTATGGGCATAACGAGGAGATTCAATATGAATGATTTCTGGAAAAATCTTGCTGCTTTGCTTAAGGTGAAAACTATCGTCACGATGGTGGTCATTTTTGTGTTCAGCAGTATGGCCCTGGCTGGAAAATTCCAGCCGGATACGGTGATGACGGTGGTCATCATGGTGATTTCGTTCTATTTTGGGAGCCAGAACGAAAAGAATAACAAGTAGTATTTGAACAGCGAGAGCCCCAAAAAGCAATTAAATAAACAATGAAAAAAGGCGTTTTAGAAGTGTTTAAGCACCCCTAAAACGCCTTTTTCATTATATTTAATTACTACACAAATTCCTGTAAGGAAATTTCTATTTCAAATGCAAATCAGTTTTATTTTTTTTGCAAAGCGACACCCGGGTTGAAGTCAAGAGGTTTCGCCTAAAAAACAAAAAATTCCCGCACCGCAAGGGGCGGTACGGGCTGCCTTCGCTCTCAAATCAGCGCATCCTCTATAATATCCATCAGGTGGACCGGCTCCAGCTGGCCGGCGGTACATCGCGCCGCCAGATTCTCCACAAAAACAGGGTCGGTAGAAACATCCGAGACCTTGCACACCACCTGCCAGTGCCCGGCCGCTTCTCTCTGCGCCGCAATGCCGAAAGAACGATACCGCCCCAGATAAGGAGAGGACAGTTCTTCCGATACAGAGATATAGCGGTACATCCTATCGCCTCCCTCCCGTGTGCCGCATCGTTCTTAAACCGCATCGGTTATGGTGGGAAGTATAACATCAGTTTTATTACAGCTTTCTCACCCGTTTATACGGCGTAAGCGCTTACTATCCCGCCTTCGACACGCTGTGACAAGATTTCACGATAGAAAGCAATATTTATGTCTTTTTGCCTCTCCCCGGGTAAAAGTTCCCGCAAAAAACCGCGCCGCGATACGATCTCGCGGCGCGGTATTCTTATTTTATCGCAATGATTTTGTCCTGTTAAGCGGCAGGCTCAGTCCAGAATACGGCCATCGGTGGAGATGGTCACCACCTGCCAGGGCAGGAACTTGCCGCTGGCCTGCAGGGCACGCTTGGCGGCGTTTTCCAGGCCGCCGCAGCAGGGCACTTCCATCCGCACAACGGTCACTTCTTTGATGTCGTTGTCGCGGATGATGCGGGTCAGCTTTTCGCTGTAATCCACCTGGTCCAATTTGGGGCAGCCGATGAGGGTCAGCTTGTTCCGGATAAAATCCTGGTGAAAGCTTGCGTAAGCATAGGCGGTGCAATCAGCGGCGATCAGAAGCTTTGCGCCGTTAAAATATGGGGCACTGACAGGTGCCAGCTTAATCTGTACCGGCCACTGCCCAAGCCGGGATACGCTGCCGCCTTCTTTCTGTATCTTTTCCTTTTTCTTTTCCATTACGGCGGCCTCATCATAAGCGGCAGCTTCCCGTTCCACAAAAGTAATTGCCCCTGTGGGGCAGGTGGGAAGGCAGTCTCCCAGGCCATCGCAATAATCGTCCCGCAGCAGCCTGGCTTTTCCGTTCTCCATGCCGATCGCCCCTTTTTTATGCTGATACTCCATTCAATGCACAAGGGCGGCGTTTTGCTCATGGCGGCCGGGTTGTTCCCGTCTTTCTTTGCACCCCGCGCCCTTGCGCCGGGCCGCACTTTTTTTTATAATAAAAAGCGTGGGAAATTGCGCGCAGCGCCACACAGTGCAAGCGCGCGGCAGGGCGGCCCGGCAAAGCGCGCCGCCCCAAAAAAGGGGGAATGAAAAAATGCCTACGGTAATTC
>OHJE01000596.1_pt1 | contig 13223 bp, 13 predicted proteins | sample 1568491 | NCBI WGS metagenome assembly OHJE01 (sample SAMEA3879609, study PRJEB24766) | human gut metagenome | biome: human-associated habitat; feature: feces | place: USA | collected 1985/1987
ATAACACTAATTTGAAAACAATATATGTACAAGAAGATTATAAATATAAAAGTGCAAATTACTCGAACACCTTTTTTGATTGCCTCTCTCTAGTCGGAGGAGCTGGTACAAAATACGATCCAACGTTCATTGATTCAACTGCTGCTCGTATAGACGGTGGTCCTAGTAATCCAGGATATTTCACAGCAATATCCCAGAAACCAATCGAGACAGGGGCTGTAGTAAATGTTGAAGGGTCTGACTATATTGTTATAGAGCAAAAGAATGACAACGATTATCTTATGATAGCTAAAACAAATATAGAAAATATACAGTTCAACCAAACAAATCGAGAAGACGGTTTGAATGGTAGTACTTATGAAGGCAGTGATATAGATAAATACCTTGAAAATACTTGGTATAACACCTTATCAACTAAAGTAAAGCAAGCCATTAAAGAAAACCAAATTAAACAGGTTTCATATTCTAGTCCTGATACCTTAGAATCAAAACAAGACACAGGACCCAATGGACAGACTTATAACACAATTAATCGACACGTTTTCTTATCGAGTGTAGAAGAATTTAGTAAAGTCGTTGATATAAAAGATAAAGGCAAGATGAAAGCTTTCTTAGATGGTAAAACTCTTTGGACCAGAGATAACTACATTACGCCAAGAGGTGGTGCTGAAATACTGTATGCGAATAGTGGTCACTTATATTATGATATTGTAGTAAATAGTTATAATGTTCGCCCGTCCTTTGTTATAGACCTATCAAAAGTCAATTACGCCGTAACAGGTTCTGTTAACTACAAATAACAACCTACATAGAATCTCAGTAATGAGGTTCTTTTTTTTATACCTGCGACAACGCTCTCATAAAACCTTTGGAAGTTCTTAGTTTAAGGAAAACGTGCCAAATCACTGTTTCACTTTTCTAAACGTAATTCTTAGTTTAACCGTTTTAGTGCCAACTCACTGTATGAGTTTTCTAAAAGAAGTTTTTAGTTTAAGGAAAATGTGGTCATTTCACTGAATCAGTTTTATAAAAGTAACGCTTAGTTTAAGGAAAACGAGCTAAAAGGCATAAAAAAAGACCAACAATGGAAGTTGTTAGTTTTGGAGAGACATTTTGCGTTTTCGTGAAACTAACAGCTTCTTTAAGAAACTAACAACTTCTTTTAAGAAATTAACGTGTTTCTTCATTATGAAACTAAGAACTTCTTTTACGAAAATATCTTGTTTACGTAATATGAAAGTAACAGCTTCTTTTACGAAAAAGATTTGTTCTCACTTCATGAAACTAAGAACTTCCAAAGTTTACTTCGTTTATTTGTGAAAGCACAAAAAAAGCAGAACCTTTCGATTCTGCTTGTGGTTATCATCGTTTTAGAAAACACGTCTGAAAGTTGCTTACTTTGCGTCTGGATATGTGTCTTCAAATTTATCAGCATATCTATTGTGCTTTTTATACTTGAAGAACATGGCAACTAAGAAAACAACAGCTACGGCACCTAAAGCGTAAACCATCCAATCTAATGACATCATATACTATGTCCTCCTTTTCACTTATATTGTACCATATACCTTGATACAATCAAAGCGTTTACATACTAAAAAACAAAGAAACATTTAGTCTCTTTGTTCTATGCATTCGAGATGTAATCGCAGATGTTCTTAGATGCAGGTGCTTTTGATGAAGGTCTTCTCTTTTTACGAGTTGGACTTCCTGTGATGCTGGCAACTACCTCTTTGGCAACTTCAGTTGGTTTCATACGATGATATTCATCTTCTGCCAAGATTTGTCGAACATATCGTGCAATATCGTCTGATGTTACATCTGTGTAGATTTGATGGACTTTGCCAATCACGATGTTGATCATCTTGCTTTCGTAAGCCAGGTTCTCAACATTTGTTTCTGGCATCTCGTATTTGTTCTTGTCACTTTCGGCAAGCATCAGAATCTGTTCATCTTCCATTTCTTCAACCTTTGCCTGATTGACCATGTCGATAGCCCCCTTCAGCTGACCAAAGTGTTTCTTGCTGACTGACTTGATGAACTTTTCGTTAATGATTACGATTGTACCCTTTGACCGATTGTCCAGATATTCAATCATGATCCATTTGTACAGCCAGATGAGCATATTGATGATTCCACCTGTACATTCATACAGAGTATCTGAAAGCTTTTGTGCCTGTTCTTTCGTAATCGGTTTATCAAGCCACTGCCAAGTTAAAAGCATACTCAACAGGAAGTTGAAATATTCCTTATCGGATGTGTAGGCTGAAGCATTGATATATTCCCCTGCTCGACGAGCATTACGAAGCATTCCAAACAGCTTTTTGTAGGCTTCATCTGTACCAACTACACTCAAGGCAATCTTTGTCTTGTTTACGATACCAAGAAGACCTTCGTAGCTGTTTTCCTTGTTGCTGTTGAAGTTGATAAGCTGAATCTCGTCAAGAACGATGGTTCCAATTGAGAACTTCTCAATAAGCTCACAGACCTTCAACTGTTTTTCAGCCAAGCTCCTACACTTTTTGGTAATCATCAGTTCGTATACTGGTTCAGGATAGCCTAGAGCGTTGTCGATTGCCTCTCCAATCTGTCGATACAGAGTGGCAAAGTTGCTGTTAGGCATACAGCTTACAACAAGATACGTGATTTGGGTGATATTTGTTGCAGGGTCAGGATGATGCATGATGACCTGTGGAATGTTATCGAAAAGCTGTTTCAGTGAAGTGGATTTGCCACATCCTGAATAGCCAAGCAATGCGAATCCAGTTGGAGCACTGTCTTCAATCTTGCCACGCATCTTGATGATTTGTCTTGTTGTTTGTTCATTGATTGAGAATTGGATGTCTTCCTCGTTCCATACATACATCTTTCGAAGCATGTAGGAACTTGAAACAACATCGTAATTGATGAATTCAAGCTGTTTGTGAAATGAAAGTGGCAGTCTAAGACGTTTCAGACTCAGAACAGTTTCTTTCTGTTCGTTGATTGTCATGTCGTCCAGTTCACCCATATCAACAGCAGGAATCGGACACGTATAAGCTTTGATAAGTTCTTTCCCGTCTCTAGGACGAGGAAGAGCCTCAATAAACGGATTTCCGTTAAAGTCTTTGTTGGATGATTTCACATACTTGGCATCTACAGGACCGATACGGTTGCATTCCTCGTATGTGTACTGGTTCTTGTCTTTGTCAACATCCGTATACCAGTACTTCCAGTTAAGTTCTTCCATATGGATACCTCCTACATTTTTTCCATGATTTTTGCCAAAGCTTCATCGAATGATACGATTTCAGAATTGTTTTGAGGTTCTGGCTCAGCCAAGACTTCAGACTCTGTATCATTCATTGGAATCATTGGCGGAGTTTCTTCTGTGTTCAAACGAGAACCAATCGTATTCGACTCCATAAAGGTAATGCTTTCTTCTTTACGGTTTTTACGAATATTCTTCGTTTTTGAATCGCTTGGAGCAGTGTTGTTGGCAATTCGAACAGCATCGTTCATTGTTGCCTCCATTCCCATACGTCTGGCACAGCGAATCTCCTGATCTTCTTGAGCTTTCTCTTTAATAAGCTCTTTTTTCTTTGCCTTGAATTCTTCATAAGCACGTAATGACTTGCCGTTGAATTCAAAGTTTCCAGCTCGGTTCTGGTTCAAGCCAGCCTTAACAAGGCGGTTGCCTGCAATAAACCAAAGTGAGCCAACATTTCTTTCGTCAAGGTGACATTTCAAAGGTACTGAATTCCCTTTAGCCATCGTAATCTGTTCTGCAAGCCAAGGATCGTTTGCAATATAGAACAATCCGTTCCATTCGATACCTTTACGTGTGATACGGGCACTCACTTCTCTACGGATTGAGTATTCGAACTGGTCAAGGTTTGTAATTGGTCTTGGTGCTCCAAATTTCCTGCATCCATAGTCCCAAATCTCTAGTGGAATTGGATGTACAGATTTATTGACCATATCCCTTGTCATTGGATATTCTGCCATTGTCATCATGTTATGAGCAATCGTCTGATTGATGACGAATACCCAGATATCATCCAATGTAAGAATAGCAGTCTTATGATGGTTGGAATCATGACGCTTGGTAATGAGTCCTTTACCTTCGATAAGGTCGTTTTGAACAGAGTGATACTGATGGAACAGCTGTTCTACCTGCCCTTTTAGTGACCCCATAGCAGGCGGTACAAGCTCAAGTGTAATGTCGAGCTCATTACAGATACGTTTGACCTCTTTGGAACGGTATTCTGAACCACGATCGCTTCGAATTCGGTTTGGAAGTACGTTGATGTCCCATAAGCCATCATTCAATTCCAAGCCAAAGCGTCTGCAAAGCTGTTTGTTGTCTTCACCAAGGTTCAAAAGACAATTGGTGAATCCGAGTATTGAGTTGTTCTCCAAAGAAACAGATACTGCTGCAATCATACGTGAATAGACGTCTACCATTGCATGTACAATAGGACGACCAATCACTTTGGTTTGGTCAGCTTCGCTGACAATCGAAACATCCATTTCTACTTCATCCATTTCAAATAAATCGCCTGGACCTTGAACGTTGCATAGGTTATCAGCTCTGAGCATACGCTCGTTGTTTCTGTACTCACGTTTGGAAGTTTTACAGATACTTCGCTCCTTTGTCGATGTATTGTTTCGAATGTATGTTTCCATCTGATTCTGTGTAGGACGCTGGTCGATTGGCAATAGCTTCTGACGAATTATAACGCCATCCTCAGACTGCATTTCCACACGTACTGTGAAATATTTTGTAAGCATCCAGTCATAAGTCGTTGAATATGACTTTTCCCTGCCTGACAGGTAGTGTTTGCAACACTCATCAAAGATTTCTCTTAATTCATTTGTTAGAGGCATGCCTGCCTCAAACATTGGCGGACGACCTGTTTTCTTTTCATAGTTCAGGTTTCCTTTGCTTTTTTTACCAGCTTTAGGAAGCAGTGAATACGGATCCAAACCACTCATAAGATAGGATTTGATGATATACAAAACAGTCCTTGTAGTGATTTTGTATTTCTCACTTAGTTCCTTGACACAAGGCTTTTCTTTTCGGCTTGCAAGCTCAAAATAGCAAGGACCATAAGCTTTGCGAACCATATCGACAATATCTTTGTTTCGCAGATAAAGCTCTTTTCCCTTTGAGGATAAGGTATCCACATCAAACACGTTGTCATACTTTGGTTCATGGATTACGATTTCTCGATTTTCAAGCAGATTTCTAATCATTTCTGAATACCATTCATTGATTATGACTTTGCTTTTAGGCGAATGCATAAGAATCGTAACAAAGCAGTCGCCATTCTCATAGATGACTCGATGATCAATATTGGATTCCATTTCGTGAATAATAGAACCAACTTTTAAGCTGAATGGGTTTGACATACAGGTACTCCTCCTTTCACTTCTGGCAAGGCTTCACGATACTGTTCAAGAAGATATGGAAAATCAAGTGGTTCTGACTCCATATCGACTTGAATGCGTTTCGTGGCAATCATATGCTTCAGCATCGACATTTCGTCGAATACACTTGAAGCATTGTAGAATTTAGATACGATACGAATGTTTTCAGCAAAAACAACATTCATATCTTCTTTGAACACAATTTCATAAGGAACATGTCTAAATTTTTCCCAGTAGCATCGTTCGATATCAAGCTTTTCCTTTGTTCGCTTCTTTTTCAAAAGGTTTCTTGATGTCTTGACGCTGAAGGCCTTTTCAGCCCCGTCCTTGTAGATAACGTAGAAGTCGGTTGTCATATAACAATTACGACCTCCAGGATGCTTACAGCATCTGTCATCACAGATTTCATTTGTCAGCTCAAGATCAAGAGGATACTGTTCCCGTATATCCAAGATGTTGTCATCCCATCTCAGAATATGCCAGAAATAAGCCTCCCCTTGTGAGAGGAGCTCAACAGTTCGACCTGTTTTCCAGTCTTTTGGATTGGAACAGGTTCCACAGCTGCTGATTTCTCTTGTTTGAATCCAAGGCTTGTAAGAGGCTCCTGAGCCTTTGCCTCTACCTTCTTCTATTTTGCTTGCGTTTGATTTTGTTTCTGACACGTTTGATTCGTCTCCTTTCTCTTCTGGCTTTGTACTTGTTCGCCGACTTGATATGAAGAACCGTGTGTCCATTTGGAAGCTTCTTCATTTCAAAACCGACCATCGTTTCGTAGTTGATATTGTTCAGAAAACGCTGATACCGAGGATGGTCATCAAAGATAAGCTGTAACAGATTCTTTTTCTGATAGCCTGTCAAGCTGTCCATTGTTGAGTTGCAGACAATGTTAGCTGCGACCACAGGCATTTCCTCGTTGTACTTCGTAGTTCTGAATACTTCCGCAATGTTGTCAACCGTCAAATGATTATCGCTTAGAAGTGTTTCAAGCTGGTACTTTGTAACTCGATAGTACAAAGACGATTTTGAATAACAGCGACGGAACTGACGCATTTCACGCTCTGAATCATAGCCACCAACAACAGGTGTTAGATCGGATTCATCAGGAATTGGCTTTAAACGTGCATCAGGTGCTACATGAAGCAGATTCACTCCGTGTTTCCAACATGTAAAAGCTCCTGGATACTGATGCTGATAGTGGTAGACTACTGCACCATGCGTTTTAATGTCTTCCTGCATACAGCAAGGACAAAGGTAAAGGTGTTCTTCTTCGTTAAGTTCTGGAATTAGCCTTTCCTGTTGATTGTCTTCTGCAAGATACATCTTCATCAAAGTGATGGTCCAATCGTTCTTTGGCATCAGCTTTGTAATCTTTAGAAGATAGTCATGCTGTCGTTTGACCGCCTTTCCTTTAATGAAGCCCAAAGACTGAAGCATATCGTTCGTATCTTTGAAGCCATTTGCTAGAGCCAGACGGTTCATCCAGCTGAATGGAAGCTCATCGACTTCGGGTAAAAAATAGTTAGGTAACATAATGTATTTCCTCCTTCGTTACACTTGAGAGGGCTCTCGTTCCCTCTTGACACCATCATTGTAAATGATGAATTTCCTCTTTTGTTGTATTGCAAAATCATGTGTTTTTATATTTACCAGAGCGTTGAAAACTGATATCATATAGTTGTAAAGAAGAAAAGGAACGTATATGAAAATCAAAATCAAGGCTTTGGCCGATATTGAGTTTCTTAGTGCCAAAGTAGACAGAAAACATAATATTATTCACGTACAGGCAAGAAATCTGCTCGATTCTACAGGGCAGGACTGTACCTTCCCTACTTGCTCAGGTGGCAAATACATTGCTCATGGCTTTATTACGTCCGTTTATGAAGATCTTCATGTGGACGGATACAGAGTTCTCATTCATTTAAAGACAAGGCGTTCTATTTGCCCTACATGTGGCAAACCCAATGTTACTAATAAGCCTGCATGCCTATCCAGAGATATTGTTCCTGATTATGACATTAATGGATGGTATGGCAATCATAGAACTACAAACCGTTTTCTAGACTGGGTTGAATATCTCATTTTTAAATATGGAGTTGATGAAACAAGCAATATTACGGGTATCAAGCCTAGAAGGTTGTATTATATTCGCAAAGCCTATCAAAGCCGTAATTTTAATAGACGTGTTGCCCGCTCACTTGTTATCGCAAAATCAAGACACAACAATCGAAATCTGTTTTTAGTCATGGATACACAGTATGATACAGAGCTTCTTGATTACTACGATTCACCAAAGAAGGCTTTGAAATATGTCTTGGAATTGAAGCAGAACAACCCTGCAATCAAAAAAGTAACGATTCCTGCGGATTTTAAATACAGTAATGAACTGGTTCAAGTTTTTGGCGAAAACAATGTACAATATGACTTCCGTTCGTTGCAGACAATGATTACAACAGCTTGTTTCAATACCTACAAAGGACTTCGAAGCAATAGTGATTCATCCACTCTGGAGTTGGAAGACCATTTATTTAACACGCCTAGAACTCTTTTGTCATGGGATGAACAGAAAAAGCTGAATGAATTGTTAAGAACAAATACGCTTTTTCATGAATACTATTACCTTCAACATGAATACTGGTATTCGATGGATGAAAAAGTCGTTCTGAATGTCAAAATCAAACAGAAGGATGTATTAGACAAGGTCAAAAAGGACAAATACAAAGTGAATGCTCAGTCCTACGACAAAGAAATTGATGATGTTATATCTCAGCTAAGTGAAAGTTTAGCATCTGATGAGAACAAAGATTACATCCTTTACAAGATGAACAAGTCTTGTGAAAAGTATGAAGAACATCAATATGATGAAGCAGTTGAAGTTGATGTGGATCAGGAGGATGCTTATGAATAAATTTAATCTTGGTGATATCGTCTATTTCATAGCTAACGGATATCATATTCGAGAAGCCACGGTTATTCGAAACGGTTCAGGTTTCTGCACCATAAAGTTCAATGACAATGAAACTCCAGCAGGAACCAGAGTCAGAGAATCCAAGTTATTCAAGACTAAGCAGGAAGCTGAAGTTGTAGTTAAAAAAATGCATAACATACTGTTTATACTAGGTTTTGTTGGATGAGCCATAAATCATAACCCTTGTAAATCATCCAACATTTCCTATTTCTAGAGCTGGCGTTTAACCCTTTCTGCCAGCTCTTTTTTGTGCCTTTTCAATTAGAAATCAAGCAAATAAAAAAAGAGACATTCTAAGTGAATATCTCCGGATTCAATTCCTATACGATTCTAATTTTCACATTTTAATTCCCTAATTCCATACTCGTGAATTATATTCTCAGGAACATTAGAATCAGCAGGATATAGTATTCCAGAAGCCGCATACTCATATTGTTCTAGTTGCAATACTGCTGGGTCAAATGGTTTAACATCTACGTTGTATTCAGTGTAAATATTGTCTTCATCTGCAATCAAATCTGCTTTTATACATTCATCAATTTCATCAGCAGCATCATCTATTGTTTCTCCGTATGCAACACCAATTAATTCATGTTGGCTCGCATTTTCTTCTAAATGTTTTAAAGATCTAAAAATCTCATATCTGTTCATGTATCTATTTCTCTTATCTTCTTATTCATGAGTATAGCACCACGTATAATTTCGAAGCAACAAAATCACGCCATAATTATAATGGACCCTGTTTACCGCTGAGTACGTACGGTAATTTGCGATTACGTGGAAAACCCCACAAAACAGAAAAGTCAATAGTGGTGTATTTTGATGCAAAGTACGTTGAACCCCGAAAAAAATCGCCCAATCGCCTTTGGTTCATAGAAAAATTACATTTTAATGCGATAAATTTCGATGAGCATATTGAAAAATGACGCATCTTCGTGTTATATGGTGTGTATACACGATAAGCTGAATGGAGGTAAGGCAGATGAAAAAGTTATTGTCTTGTGCGTTCAATATGGATAGCGGTTGCGTGGAGCTGAAGTTTAACGATGGCAGTATGATTGCTATTAACTGCACCGCCGTCGAAAACGAAGTTGTCGATAATATGTATAAGCGGTCAGAGCTTGACTATCTTATCTACAATGACCCGTTGGCGTATGCCAACCTCGTTTTGAATAGTAACCCAGAGGCGTATCTCAAATCTGTTACTGAGTACAAGCCTTTGGACTAAAGTTCGGTATACCAAACACCGAATTAAGAATGGACTTTGAGAGAAAGTGAGATAACAATATGAAACAGATTATTACTATTCAGCACACGCAATCAATTCACCACACAAATGGTATGGTGGGTTCTTGGACAGATTGGGATCTTTCTGAATTAGGCATTGAACAGGCTGAAAGAATAGGGCAGAAGTTAGCAAAGCAGTTATCCGGTCACAAAATTGTTATGTATGCTTCCGATCTTCTGCGAGCAAAGCACACCGCTGAAATTGTCGCAAAACATATGGGAATCACACCTAACATTAGAACGGAACTTCGAGAGCGTAATTTAGGTAAATGCGTTGGCAAATCTGTTCAGTGGCTTCGTGAGAACATTGAGGTTCAAGAGAAAACCATTGATGACAGGATGTTTTCTGATGCTGAGAGTAGACGAGACGAATGGAATCGCTTAAAACCTCTTTTTGACGAGATAATGGCAAGTAATGATGAATGTATCATTGTAGTATCACATGGCGATTTGCTGAGCGTTTGGAATACGATGTTCCTCGGAATGGATGTGGAAACGCTGAATCAGTTTAGAACTTTTGGTATGGCAGGCGGCGTTTCTTTCATGCTTCAAAACGATGAGGGTAAGCGATTTATCAAGAAAATGAACGATTTGTCTTACATGGCAAATCAATTTATATGAGAAAAGCGTGAGGAATAAATAAAATGGACTTTGAACAACTTGCAAAAATAGAAAATGAGAGTGAACGTGTAAACAGAACCTACGATATATTCAACGAGGATGCAAGGCTCAATCATTCCAAAGCCGCACGAGTTGAATTTTTGACTACCGTTCCTACATAGAAAAATATTTGAAAGATGGCGACAAGATACTCGACATTTGCGCAGGTGCAGATGAATACAGCCTCTACTTTGTTCGTAAGGGTTATGAAGTCTCGGCTCTTGAACTTGCCGATGCCAATATTACCGCATTCAAAAAGAAAGTGACACCCGAAGATAAAATCGATCTTGTTCAAGGCAATGCCCTTGACCTCTCTCGATATGCAGATAAGTCGTTTGATATTGTCCTTCTGTTCGGCCCGCTTTATCATTTGAAAAATGATGCGGACAAACAGAAATGTATCAGCGAAGCAAAGTGTGTCTGCAAGGAAGGCGGCAAGATCTTCTTTGCTTTTATTTCCAACGATTTTGTTTTCCTCACCGAGTTCGGATACGATGTGAATTATTTCAACAACGGTGATTACGATAAGGAAACATTCAAACTCAACGCCTTTCCGTTTGTGTTTCATACTGTTGGTACTGCGAGAAAACTTCTTGCAGATGGCGGTATAAACATCTTACACGAGGTTGCATTCGACGGAGCAAGCGAGCTTTTGACGGCAAGGTTCAACGAAATGAGCGACAAGGACTATACGCAGTATCTTCGCTATCACTTCTACATCTGCGAAAAGCCGGAACAGGTATGACCGAAATCATACCTGTTCCAAGAAATTCACATATTATTGTTTTATGACCAACGAGCCTCGTAACAGATCCTGTTTTTTTATGCCTAATTGTGAGAACCTTAGACTAGTTTTAGGCTATATTACCCAGTCTTAGTTTAACGATTTTGAGCACTTTTATCGGATTGGATTTCTAAATGCACTTTATAGTTTCACATAAGGAATCCATTCAATGCATAAAGGAGATAAAAGAGCTCGCCTAAGTTTCATAAAAGAAACAATAAAAAGGGAAAGCCGGTTAAGCTTTACCCGTTACTAGTTTTGTCTATACATCAAATGTCATCGTTAAACTATAACGTGCATATAGAAACTAAGCCATGCATTTAGCGAGACAGAACACAAACCGTTAAAGTAAAAACGGGTAATACTCACTTGAAACGGTGAAACTAAAAACGGGTAACGTAGTCTAGAATTAGACTACAAAGACTACTTCTCGTGTTTGTTTAGAGTATTCTCTGAGTAAACAAAAAAACAAAGAAACGTATAAAGTCTCTTTGTTCTTAGGCGTTCGAGATGTAATCACAGATATTCTTAGATGCAGGTGCTTTCGATGAAGGTCTTCTCTTTTTACAACTTGGACAAACCATCCTCACAGAAATCTCCAAAACACTCCCAATAGTTAAATAGAAGACATAAAAAAAGTGGGTAAATTGATGAGGTTTACCCGTTACTAGTTTTGTCTATACATCGACAAACTGAAAGTTTAGCGTGCTTTTTCTTTCACCATAAACCCTAACAAAAATCCCACAACAAATCCCATGAAATGAAATATTAATGTAGACACGCCTAACATATTAGATAAAACAAAATAAGCCATTAAATAGTAGAATCCTTTTTGCAATTTATATTCGTCCCATAATTCTCTATTTTTTACAAGCCAATTTGCAAGTACACCTATGCAAGCAAATATTGCTGGTGAAGCTCCGTATTGATAGCCACTAGGATATAACACAATAAGTATGATACCAGCAAAAATTAAGCCAATATGATAAACTAGTACAAACCATATTGTTCCAATCTTTTTTTCAAAATACAGACCTACATACCATAATCCCAAAAGATTTGCTAATAAGTGCCATACGGCAGTCTGCGTATATCCATATGTAATTAGACGAAATAGCTGAAAATCCCTAAAAACAGTTGCATATGATACACTTGTATAATCAACTACCTTACCTCCTCCAGATAAGAACATCCAAAGCAAATTACGATCGGACACAAAAAAATTTGTTATAAAAACTATAACCATAATAACAATTGCTATTTTGCTAAATCTATTATATTTTATGTTATTCTTCATTATATCATTTCCTTGCATTCAATTTCTCCTATTTTCCATCAAACATATAAACTTATATCGTATCTCTCTTACAACTTCCAATTTATTGATTTATTTTAACACAAAATATAAGTGGTTTGTAGAGAGAAAATATATCGTGTTTAATTTTCATACAAAAAATTTGTAACACCATCATATTACCAATAAAAACTTGTAAAAACCTATATTGCTTTATAACACCACCGTAATACCGTGAAAATCTGAATGAAACCGACAACGAACCAGTCGTAACACCTTCGTCGGCTATGTTGACAGAGCAACTACAAATGCCTGTTCAACCAATAGCTGACGGAGGTATCTTTGATTTTACGACATTTTGCAGGCGTACTTGTTTTTGCAACAAACAGCGAGACAACGTGTAATGAAGTAAGAAGCGTAGAAACACCTGTAAAAGAACCTGACGAGTGGAATCAGATTCAAAACAAAACGAATCAGAATCTCAGCAATGAGGTTCTTTTTTTTATACCTCTGAGAAACCCCTACGAAAACTTTTCAACCGCAAATTGCGGTTACGGCATGTAAAACGCACGTGCTAAAACAAATGTATATGAGAACGATGTGGTAGTTATCGAAGAATTATCAGATGATTACCCAATAAACTTTAGACTCTGCGACACCTCTCTTGAAAAAAACTCCTAGAACCTTTGGAAGTTCTTAGTTTAATGGAAATGTGTCAAATCACTGTTTCACTTTTCTAAACGTAATTCTTAGTTTAACCGTTTTGGTGCCAACTCACTGTATGAGTTTTCTAAAAGAAGTTTTTAGTTTAAGGAAAATGT
>OHJE01000609.1_pt1 | contig 12960 bp, 13 predicted proteins | sample 1568491 | NCBI WGS metagenome assembly OHJE01 (sample SAMEA3879609, study PRJEB24766) | human gut metagenome | biome: human-associated habitat; feature: feces | place: USA | collected 1985/1987
CCCCTATCAGGAAGCCGGAAAGATTCAGCTGATCCGGAAATACGGCCAGCTTCTAAAGGAAGAGTACCGGGACGACGGCATTTTTGTCAGCGCCTATGTGGCTGCGGAGATGTATACAAACCTGATTTAAAAGCGTAAATGTACGGCTGTGAAGCACATCGGACGAAATGATGGTTGAGAAACTGTGGCAGTTGTGTTATACTGGCAGACAGTCCGCAGTTTTGCGATAAGTGACTTGAAGCTTATAAGAAAACATAATAAGACACAATATCTGGTTTTAATGTTTTTTGCGAAACCAGATATTGTGTTTTCGTTTCTCTTCTGCTATAATAAACAATGCACCGGTTAAGGCGGTGTCACGGTTGTAAAAGGAAAGGAGTCAGGTATAGATGATAGCAGTATTGAAAAGAGATGGGGAGGTCGCTGAATTCAGTCTGAATAAGATAACGGAAGCGATAAAGAAGGCATTTAAGGCTACGAAGAAGGATTATAATAATGAGATTCTGGAGCTGTTGTCCCTCCGTGTCACGGCAGACTTTCAGGAAAAGATGAGAGACGGCCAGATAACGGTTGAGCAGATACAGGACAGCGTTGAGCATGTTCTGGAGCAGACCGGTTACACGGATGTGGCAAAGGCCTATATTTTATACAGAAAACAGAGAGAAAAAATCCGTAATATGAAGAATACCATCCTGGACTACAAGGATGTGGTAAACAGTTACGTGAAGGTGGAAGACTGGCGTGTCAAGGAGAACTCGACTGTTACATATTCCGTAGGCGGTCTGATCTTAAGCAACTCAGGCGCAGTTACGGCCAACTACTGGCTGTCCGAGATATACGATCAGGAGATTGCGGATGCCCACAGGAACGCAGACATCCATATCCACGATCTGTCCATGCTGACAGGCTACTGTGCAGGCTGGTCCTTAAAGCAGCTTCTCATGGAAGGCCTGGGCGGCATTCCGGGAAAGATCACTTCATCCCCTGCAAAGCATTTATCCGTGCTCTGCAACCAGATGGTTAACTTTTTAGGCATTATGCAGAATGAATGGGCAGGAGCCCAGGCATTCTCCTCTTTCGATACCTACCTTGCTCCTTTTGTAAAGATAGATAACTTAACCTACCCGGAGGTAAAGAAGTGCATCGAGTCCTTCATTTATGGTGTTAATACGCCAAGCCGCTGGGGAACACAGGCTCCGTTCTCCAATATTACCCTGGACTGGACCGTACCGGGTGATATGGCAGAGCTTCCGGCCATTATAGGCGGAAAGGAAGCGGACTTCAAGTACAAAGACTGTAAAGCAGAGATGGACATGATCAACAAGGCCTTCATCGAGACGATGATCGAGGGAGATGCCAATGGCCGCGGCTTCCAGTATCCGATCCCGACCTACTCCATCACCCGGGATTTCGACTGGAGCGAAACGGAAAACAACAAACTTCTCTTTGAGATGACGGCCAAATACGGCACGCCGTATTTCTCCAACTATATCAACTCTGACATGGAGCCGAACGACGTGCGCTCGATGTGCTGCCGCCTGCGGCTCGATCTGCGGGAGCTGCGCAAAAAATCCGGCGGCTTCTTCGGCTCCGGCGAGTCGACCGGCTCGGTCGGCGTGGTGACGATCAACCTGCCGCGGATCGCGTATCTTGCCGAAGGCGAGGCGGATTTCTACCGGAGGCTCGACAAGCTGATGGACATCGCCGCGCGTTCGCTCAAGACGAAGCGCATGGTCATCACGAAGCTGATGGAGGGTGGGCTCTACCCCTATACCAGACGCTATCTCGGCACGTTTGAGAATCATTTTTCGACGATCGGCCTTGTCGGCATGAATGAGGCGGGGCTGAACGCGAAATGGCTCCGGAAAGATCTGACCCACCCGGAGACGCAGGCGTTTGCCAAAGACGTACTGAACCATATGCGGCAGCGGCTGAGCGACTATCAGGAGCAGTACGGAGATCTCTACAATCTGGAGGCTACTCCGGCAGAATCCACAGCCTACCGCCTTGCAAAGCACGACAAAATGCTCTACCCTGATATCATCACGGCGAATGAAAACGGCACGCCGTATTACACGAACTCCAGCCATCTGCCGGTCGGGTACACGGAGGATATCTTCTCTGCGCTCGATGTACAGGATGAACTGCAGACGCTCTATACCTCCGGCACGGTATTCCATGCCTTCCTCGGAGAAAAGCTGCCGGACTGGAAGGCGGCGGCAAGCCTCGTTCGGAAAATCGCAGAAAATTACCGCCTGCCGTATTACACGCTGTCGCCGACGTATTCCGTCTGCAAAAACCACGGCTATCTTGCAGGAGAGCAGCCGGTCTGCCCCTTCTGCGGCGAGAAAGCAGAGGTCTACAGCCGCATCACCGGCTATTACCGCCCCGTGCAGAACTGGAACGACGGCAAGGCGCAGGAATTTAAGGATCGCAGGACATACGACATCGGCGCGTCGAAGCTGACGCACTGCGGCGTACAGGAGCAGGCGCAGACGCCGGAGCCGCCGGCGGAGCAGCCGTGCGAAGCGGTCGAGCTGTTTGCAACAAAGACCTGCCCGAACTGCAAGCAGGCCGAGCAGCTGCTGGATGCGGCGGACATCCGCTATACGGTGCGGTTTGCAGAGGAAAACCGCGACGCCGTCCGCGCCCTTGGCATCCGGCAGGCGCCGACGCTCGTAGCCGGCGGGCAGAAGTGGACCGGCGTGAGCGGTGTGCGGGAGTTTATTGCCACAAAGGAGAACGCAAATGTATGAGATTTTGATCGTTGGCGGTGGCCCGGCCGGTCTGACGGCGGCAATGTATGCCGCCCGTGCCGGTAAGCATGTGGCTGTTCTGGAGAGAGGATCGACCGGCGGGCAGATCATATCCGCACCGCTTGTGGAAAACTATCCGGGCATTCCTTCGGTTTCCGGCACAGAACTTGCCCGGCAGATGACCGAACAGGCGTGCACATTCGGCGCGGAGATCGTTTATACAGAGGCGGTGGGGTTTGAGAAAACGCCGGCGGGCTTCCGGGTCCTCTGCATGGATGGCGTCCGGGAGGCAAAAGCGGTCATCCTTGCGACTGGTGCGGCGCACCGGTCACTGGGGCTTGCGGCGGAAGAGGCGCTGACCGGCTGCGGCGTATCCTACTGCGCAGTCTGCGACGGCGCGTTTTATGAGGGTCTGGACGTCGCGGTCGTGGGCGGCGGAGACACGGCCTTGCAGGACACGCTGTTTCTGGCAAACATCTGCCGCAGCGTCACACTGATCCACCGCAGAGACGCTTTCCGGGCAAGCGCCCAGCTGGTTCGCCGCGCACAGGCGCAGGAAAACATTCGGATTCTGCGAAGCTGCACCGTTCAGAAGCTTCTGCTGTCGGATGACAGCTTGCAGGGCGCGGAGCTTTTCAACGGCAAAACCGGAGAAACAGAACGAATCTATGTAGAAGGTCTTTTTATTGCGGTCGGTCAGACGCCGCAGAGCGCGCCTTTTGAAGATGCCGTTGCAACCGAAAACGGATACTATCTGGCAGGCGAGGATACCAAGACCAGCCTTCCGGGCATATTTGCAGCCGGAGACGGACGCAAAAAGCAGGTGCGTCAGCTTACAACCGCCGTCTCAGACGGCGCAGCCGCCGCGCTTGCCGCCTGCCGCTGGCTCGATGCCCGGCAAGGTAAATCCGGATAATTCTTCACACAGTACAGCAAAAGCTGCCGACTTGCGTCGGCAGCTTTTTTGCTCTTTTTAAAGTTTTCCGCGGTATTTTTGCATAATATCGGCAAAGAGTTCTCCGTTGCTGGGCGGGGAATAGGTGATGGCATTCGCGCCTGCGCGAATGGTCTCCAGGATTGTCTTTTCATTAGGACCGCCCGTTGCCAGAATCGGCACATCCGGAAACTGCGCGCGGATGCTTCTTACGATCTGCGGCGTTGCCGTTGCGCCGGATACATTCAGAAAATCTGCCCCGGCTTCCATCCGGCTGCGGATATCCATGCGATCGGAAACGATCGTCGCAATCACTGGAATGTCTACAACCTGCTTGATGCGCGAGATCACCTCGTCCGAGATCGGCGCATTGACGACCACGCCAAACGCCCCCTGGTTTTCTGCCTCAATTGCCAATCGAACGGCGCGGTCTCCGCCTGTGATTCCGCCGCCGACGCCGACAAAAACCGGCACATCGGAGATACCGATGATTGCTTGCGAGATCGTCGGCTGCGGCGTGAAGGGATAGACGGCGATCACTGCATCGGCGTTGATATTTTTGATGATCGCAACGTCCGTTGTAAATGCAATGGATTTGATGCGCATTCCAAAAATGCGGATGCCGCTGCATTCGCGGATGCAGTGCGGCAGCCGGATGCTGTGATTCCGCAATGTGCCGTTGTAAACCGGAACGTTTCTCTTTGTCATGGCAGGCTCCTTCTTTAAATCGCGTTTGATAACCTTATTTTTTCCATTATACTGATACAAGGTTCCGATTTCAATAGCGATTTTCAGAAAACAGCGCAAGGCAGCGGGGAACCGGGCGCGCTGCCGGGGGACACGCGCTTTACGCTGGTTCGTTTTTTAGGGAATGGTTGGAAAATAATCAGGCAAAAATACCTCAAACGCCTTGCAATAGCATGAAAAATATGATATTGTAATATTATAGATAGTATGAAGTCTTAATATCAAAACTTTTAAAGGCTACGGTTCAGTAAATATGGTGCTGTCTGGATATGTAAGATGCAGCAGACTGCCACGATTATAATTAGAAAACGGCGTTTTTCCGTCCATATCGAAAGGGACCGGATAATTGAACGTATAAAAGCAGACAAAGGGAGGATATCTGGGAGCGTCGTGCCTGCAAACTTCCCAGATATGTCGTATTGAGAGGAGAAAGCGACATGAAAGCAACGGGTATTGTCAGAAAAGTGGACGAGCTTGGCAGAATTGTCCTGCCGATCGAACTACGGCGGACACTGGATATCATGGAAAAAGACTCGATAGAAGTCTTTTTGGATGGGAAGCTGATCGTTCTTCGCAAATATGAATTGTCATGCACCTTCTGCGGAGAGAAAAAGAATCTGTTTTCCTTCCGGAGCAAAAACCTCTGTCAAAGCTGCGTGCGAACAATCGCGCATGAAGCCGGGGAACATCTTGATTAGCACCTATCCGTTGTTCAGACCTGCCATGGTTCAGCCGGCAGGTCTGACTGTGTTTTCGGAGGTTTCTTGACAAGACCGGTGTTTACTGGTAAAGTGGAATTACAAATAAGACAAAGACCTAATTGTAAATTCAGGAAGAGGAGGATGCAGATGATGAAGAAGAGAATCATTCGCGGATGTTTGCGGATCGCAATTCTGGCGGTCGCGGGTGGTGTGCTTGGATGGCTGAACAGCATCCTGTTCGGTGAACGTGCGCTCATTACAGAGCTCCCCGTTGTGGTGACCCTGGGCGCGAGCATTGGCATTTTGTCCGGTGTTGTGTTGTTCCCGGAGAAAGCATAGCTGCAGACTGCAGAGCCCCGGGGAGCAGAAGATAGGAAGCAGACAGAAGAACTGGCGTGAAACGCCGGGAAAGGAGCGAGATATGGCAATCAAAGCAATTACGACAGACAGTTTTCGCGACGACGTGTTAAAAACGAGAAAGCCGGTTCTGGTGAAATTCTGGGCGCCGTGGTGTGGGTATTGCCGCGCACTCGCTCCGGCGTTGGAGTCAATTGAAAAGCAGTATGAAAGTCTGCTTTCCGTAGGGCGTGTGAACTTCGATACGGAGACGGCGCTGGTGCGCAGGTACAACATTCACGCGCTGCCGACGCTGCTGCTGTTCATCAACGGGGCTGTGGCGGGTTTTCTGATCGACCCCTCCTCTGAGAAGGAAATTGACATATTTCTGAGAAAAATGCTCGGGCTGAATGCGGGAGGTCTGTATGGCAAATATGTATGATATCGTGATTGTCGGCGGCGGTCCGGGCGGGTACTCTGCCGCATTGTATGCCGCAAGAGCCGGTCTTCACGCAGTCGTTCTGGAAAAGCGGGTCATCGGCGGGCAGGCGGTACAGAGCGAGAATATCGAAAACTATCCGGGCTTCGATGCCGGAATCGATGGGCTGAGCCTGAGCGAAAAAATGCAGCGCGGCGCAGAACGATTTGGCGCAGAAATGGTGACAGACGAGGTGCGTCGTGTGCAGCTGATGCAGCCAGTTAAGGTCGTTGAAACGACAAAACAGACCTATCAGGCGCCCGCCGTCATTCTGGCGACCGGCGCACCGCCGAAAAAGCTTGGTGTACAGGGAGAGGCGGAAATGCTGGGACGCGGCGTTCACTATTACGCCGCTTGCCGCTCCATGATGTACAAACGAAGAACCGTTGCTGTAATCGGAGATGGGGAGCAGGCTGCTGAGGCGGCAATGCTCCTTTCCCGTATCGCCAAACGGGTCTGCCTGGTGCATCAGGGTAAGCAGATGCAGATTGATCCTGTCTACATGAGCAAGTTGAAAACGATGGGAAATATTGAGCGTTATGCAGGAAGCAGAGTCCTGGCGTTTCTTCATGCAAACTGGGTATCCAGCATCCGTATCCGGGAAGAGCGGGACGGGGAGATATGGAATCTGCCGTGCGACGGCGCATTTGTCTGCCTCGGCGGGGTTCCGGAAACAAACCTGTTTCATGGACAGATCGCGCTGGATAAACAGGGTTACATTCTCGCCAATGAAACGACCATAACCAATCTTCCAGGTGTTTTCGCGGCTGGTGACGTTCGGACGAAGCTGCTACGGGGGATTCTGACTGCTGCAGCAGATGGCGCGGTGGCAGCACAGCAGGCGGAGCGATATATTGTAGAAAACATCTGATCTGAAAAGCAGGGAAGGAGCGTATCCATGAAACTTACATTCATTGGCGCAGCGCATGAAGTGACGGGGAGCTGTACGCTTCTGGAGTGCTGTGGGGGTTACTTCCTGATTGATTGCGGCATGGAGCAGGGGGTCAATGTTTTTGAAAACGCGCCGCTCCCAGTATTGCCCGGACAGGTCGACGCAGTCTTTCTGACACACGCGCATATCGATCACTCTGGCATGCTGCCCAAGCTGTATAAGGACGGATTCCGTGGCAAGGTCTATGCGACGCAAGCAACGGAAAATCTCTGCCGGATCATGCTGATGGACTCGGTAGACCCGGTCTATACGACCGAGGATGCGGCAGGTGCACTGCGGCTGCTGCGTCCATGCAGGTATGGAGAACGCATCAAAGCAGCAGAGGGCGTGGATGTCCGGTTTACAGACGTCGGTCATCTGCTCGGCGCAGCCTGCGTGGAGCTGTGGCTGACGGAGGACGGAGAAACAAGGAAGCTTGTCTTCAGCGGCGACATCGGCAATACGAACCAGCCGCTGATCAGCGATCCTCTGACGATAGATGATGCTGACTACCTGGTGATCGAATCCACCTACGGAAACCGCCTGCATGAGAAGCCCGGAGATACCGTTGCTGAGCTTGCCGCTGTTTTGCAGCGCGCCTTTGACCGGGGCGGCAGCGTGATCGTTCCGGCATTCGCGGTCGGCAGAACGCAGGAGCTTTTGTATGCGATCCGCGAGATCAAGCAGAAGCGGTTGGTGCAGAGCCACGACGGCTGGCCGGTCTATCTGGACAGTCCGCTTGCTGAGGCGGCGACGGCTGTTTTCATGCAGTGCGAGCCGGAATATCTCGATGCAGAAACGCGGAATCTGCTGCGGCAGGGAATCAATCCGCTCTGGTCCGCCAATCTGTATCTGACGGAACGTGTGGAGGAATCCAAGAAGATCAATGAAGACCTGCGTCCGAAAGTCATACTATCCGCCAGCGGCATGTGTGACGCGGGACGTATCCGGCACCACCTCAAGCACAATCTCTGGAAATGGGAGAATATCATCCTGTTCGCCGGATATCAGGCGGAGGGAACGCTGGGGCGTAGTCTGCTGAACGGTGCAAAAACAGTCCGCTTATTTGGTGAGGAGATCTCGGTCAGCGCGGAGATCTGTGCCCTGCACGGCACCAGTGGACACGCGGACAGAGACGGGCTTCTCAAATGGGTACAGGCGATCAAGCGCAAACCGCACGTTGTATTTGTCAATCATGGGGACGAAGAAAACTGTGAAGCCTTCCGTGACCGGCTGGTTTCCGAAGGCTACTGCGCGGTCGCACCGTTCAGTGGAACAGAATTTGATCTGCTGCATGGAAAGTTCCTGATGGTCACAGAGGGTCAGCGCATTGAGAAAAAGGGGCGTGCGCGAAAGAAGGAAGTCTTTGCGCAGCTTGTAGAGGCGGCACAGCGGCTTGTCGCGGTTGCGATGGCCTGCAAGGAACAGTCCAATCAGCGGCTGCGGCGGTTCACGTCAGAGATCGAGCTTCTGATCGATACCTGGAAGGACTGAGAAAGACCGGCAGCTGCAAAACCATGCAGCTGCCGGCCTCTCTGAAAGAAGCAAACTTTACTTTTTGGCGGCGTCTGCATTCGCTTCCGCGTCCGCGATGCGGCGGTACATATCCTGCATCTGCCGGTCAATTTCGGCGATCTTTTCCGCACAGGCAAACATCTCTTCATCAATGCCCGACGGGAGCTTTGCCCGGTCCGCCTTGTAGTGGATGTCATGCTCCAGACTGGCCCAGAAATCCATTGCGATCGTGCGGATCTGGATCTCGGCGACGACGTGCTCCGTCCGGTCAGAAAGATACACGGGAACACGGACATCCAGATGCAGCGAACGGTAGCCGTTATAGTTCGGCGTTTTGATATAATCCTGCCGCTTGACGATCTCCAGATCCTCCTGCCGCTCCAGCATCCCGGCGACTCGGTAGACATCATCGATGTAATTGCAGACGACGCGGACGCCTGCAATGTCGTTGATATCCCGCGCCGCAGCTTCAAGCGTAACCGGAGATCCCTTTCTCTGGAGCTTGGCGGCGATGCTTTCCGAGGATTTGACCCGGCTTTCAATATGATGGATGGGGTTTCGTGCATACAGCGTATTGAATTCACTGTTCAAAATCTCAAGCTTCAGCACAAGCTGCTTTACAGCGGACTCGTACAGATTCCGCATGACAAAGTAGCGGTGCGGGCTTTCATGAAACGGGAGAGACGAAGAGGCTGTCATATCGGCGTAACCATCCTTTGTGTCAGAGTCAGCTTCCCGGCAAAATGAAACTGCAATCCGGTAAGCTCACTGCCATTTTAACACAAAAAGAAACATGTGACGTAAAAACTTTGTGTTGAGAATGACAGCCGGGGCAGAGCCGTCCGTGTTGCCAAAAAGTCAAAAGGGGGCCGCCCCTGTACGGGCACAGGGGCGGCGGAGGAAGGAGCACAGCAGGCATATGGCGGTATATTGCTTTCGCCATCCGGCATCCCCGCCGCATATTCCAGCAGTTGCTCCGGAGAGATTTTATAGAGCTTTGCAAGGGCAATCAAATTGGAGGTGTTGGGGTCGCTGAAGCCGTTCTCCCACGTGGAAACGGACTGGCGGCTGACACACAGCGTTTCCGCCACAAACTCCTGCGTCATCTGGCAGCGGATACGGTTTTCCTTCAATGCCTCGCCCAGGGATTTGGCGACAGCCTTCTTTTCCTCCCGCACCTCCTTGGAATTAACATACTTTTTGAGTGCCTTTACGATTAGAATATGGAAACATGGAAAGAAAAGAACCTATGTTGGCACCAAGGTTAGGCGCCAACATAGGCTCTTCGTTTGCAGGGGATTGGAATCAGGAAAGAAGACGAAAACCATCCCGGTATTTTATAGAATGCTTCAGATCTCGCCCATACAGGCAGTGCGTCAGAGATTCGCACACAAATTTATTGCACCGGCAGCTCCACCGCGATGGTCGTGCCCTTCTCCGAGCTTTTTTCCACCCAAATATAGCCGCCATGGAGATTGGTGATCTCCCACGCCAGAGAAAGCCCCAAACCAGCGCCGCCGTACTCCCGGCTGCGGGACTTGTCCACGCGGAAGAATGGCTGGAAGATGCTCTGCTGATACTTCTCCGGGATGCCGCAGCCGGTGTCGGAGACACGGATCCGGAGCTTTTCCGGCTCCTGTGTGACGCAGACCCGCACCGAGCCGCCCGGCCGGTTGTACTTGACAGCATTCTCCGTCAGGTTGAAGAGCAGCCGGTAGATCAGCGCGTCGCTGCCGGTCATAATGCCGTCGCCATCCGCCGTCAGCGTGACGCCGCGCTTATCTGTCAGCGGCGCAAGATCTGTGAAGATCTCCTCGATCATGGGCGCAAGCTGGATCCGCTCGTTCCGCGCCACCTGCTGCAGGTTGCTCATTTCCAGCAGTGTTTTTGTCATCTGAGTCAGCCGCTCCGTCTGCTCACGCAAAAGCGTGAGGAACTCCGCCGTCTCCGGTCGCACATCAGGATGCTCCGCGGAAAACAGCTCCAACTGCGCCTGCATTAGTGCCAGTGGCGTGCGCAGCTCGTGGGCGGCGTTGCCAGTGAACTGCCGCTGGGCGGCAAAGGCGTTGTTCAGCCGTTCAAGCATCTGATTGAAGGAATGGCTGAACTGGCGGAACTCTGGCAATACGTCCTCGCTGATTTTCATATCTGCAAGGTTGCTCAGCTGCACCTGCTCGACCTGCGAGGCAAATCTGCGCAGGGGCTTGAGGGCGCGTCCGCTGACGAAGTAGGCAAGCATGCCGCTGAGCAGCGTCACCGCCGCCGTGATATACCAGTTGGTCGTGCGAAAGCGCCCCTGCGCCCCATCGACAATGATCGTCAGATCCTCGTCAGGTGCTATGAGTTGCGGGTCAAAGCTCACTTCGCCTTCACCATCGATAAGAACAGTGTCACCCTGAAAAGTGTTCGCAATCGTGTCCATATAGTACATGCCGGAGGAACAGAGCAGCAGATTCATGGAAATACAGGTAACTCCGATGAGCAGGACGCTCATCAGCGTGATGCGCCACTGCAAAGAAAGGTGCTTCATGCTTCCTCGCCTCCCATCAGATAGCCTTCGCCGATGCGGTTGCGGATGGGGTCATAGCCCAGTGCGGCACGCAGTTTTTTGCGCAGGGCGGAGATGTGGACGCGAATGGAATTGCTGAAGCTGTCCACGCTGTTGTCCCAGACATGATCCATCAGTTCTTCCTGGCTGACGGGCCGCCCCCGATGCACCATCAGATATTCCAGAATTCCCGTCTCCTTTCGGGTGAGCGTCAAGGCTCGTCCGTTCACGGAGGCCTTTCGCGCACGGGTATCAAAGGTCAAGGTACCGCAGGTCAATATCACATCCTGCTGGGTGAACTGCCGCAGGGTCAGGCTGCGGATGCGGGCCTCCAGCTCGGCAAGATGAAAAGGCTTTGCCAGATAGTCGTTGGCGCCTGCATCCACCTTGTCCTCCACCTCACTGCGGGCGGAGAGAATCAGAACTCTCGTCTCCCGGTCTGTCTGCCGCAGGGTGCGCAGCACCGTCATGCCGTCCTTGCCCGGCAGGTTCAGATCCAGAAGCACCAGATCGTAGCGCTCCACGCCAAGAAGCTCCAGCGCCTTCTCACCGTCGTAGCAGCAGTCTACACTGTATGCCAGACGCCGCAAGCTGCGGACAATAGTCTCGCACAGAGCGCGTTCGTCTTCAATAACCAAAAGATGCATGAAAGCCCTCCTTTATAAGCTTCATTCGATTGCCTTCAGTATAGCAAAAATAGATAAGGCTTGTGTTAAATCATACAACGCACTTTATGGAGAAGATTATAAGCCAAAATCAGTAGTAGGATATAAAGCACCTAATGATAAGATAGACTTAGTTATGCATGGAAGTCCTTGCCAAGACTTTTCAAGAATTGGAAAAAAGCAGGGAGGAGCAAAGAATTCAGGAACTAGATCAAGCTTACTATTTGAAACAATTAGAATAATCAAAGAAATGAAAGATAAACCTAAATGGATAATTTGGGAAAATGTAAAGGGAGTCCTTGATAGAAATATGAGGGACTCCTTTTTTATTTATCTAAAAGAGCTAGAGAGCCTAGGATATGAAAGCAAGTATAAAATCTTAAATGCAATGGACTTTGGGATACCTCAAAAAAGAGAAAGGATATTTGTTGTTTCGTGTCTTGGAGCAAATAACTTTTCTTTTAATAAATTGGAGAGGAAAGAAACAAGATCACTAAGTGAATTTTTTGAAAAGGATGTAAGTGAACTTTATACAATGACCCAACCTTATATGCTGAAATTTTTAAATAAAGGTATAGATAACAGTTTTAGAGGGCGACTAAAAGTGATTAAAGATTTTTCTTATACTATTTCTACAAAACAGATGAGAGTACCTAATTCTGGAATAATAGATATTGGAAATGGTCAGTATAGGTATTTAACAGAAAGAGAATGTTTAAGACTCATGGGTTTTGATGACAGTGATATTGACAAACTAGAAGAAGTACATCCAAGAAGAAAAAATTGCACTTCAAGTAAACTATATAAGCAGGCCGGCAATTCTATTGTGGTCGATATTTTAATGGCTATTATAAAAGAAATTCATAGAATGGAGGTAGAAAATGCAAGTAAATGATTTTAAGAATATACAAGAGGCAATAAAGTATGAAGTGTTACAAGATGAAAAAGAATATTTAAAGCTCTTAAAAGTTATAGGCAATAACCAGAAATATGATTTTTCTAGCCAATTAAGCATATATAACAAGAAACCTGAAGCTAGAGCTTGTGCGACTTTTGATATGTGGAAAAAATATTTTGGTCGAGTTGTTATGAGAGGTCAAAAGGGTATTCCAATTTTAGTTGGAAGTGATGTAAACAAAAAAGTTTCATATATCTTTGATATTAGTCAGACCACATCAATGGATAGGAATATTAATGAGGTTAGCTTATGGCAGTTTGACCATGAAAACCATAAGGAGGCTTTAAAAGAAATAATAAGAGATTCTTCATTTGAAGCTAGTGATTCACTCAATGAAAATATATTTTCTTTGAGCCGAATTTATGGAGATGAATACATTAATTTGGCACTT
>OHJE01000617.1_pt1 | contig 12862 bp, 12 predicted proteins | sample 1568491 | NCBI WGS metagenome assembly OHJE01 (sample SAMEA3879609, study PRJEB24766) | human gut metagenome | biome: human-associated habitat; feature: feces | place: USA | collected 1985/1987
GATCCTCCCGGCATCCGCCGGTGTTCCGGCCAGCTGAATCCTCTCGTTTTCTTCGATTTCAGCCAAGAGATTGTGCAAAACCGCAGAAAAAATCTCCTCCGGTCCGTAGACCCCATTGGGGTCCATATCCGGCGTGGTAAACACCGCAAAAAATTGTGCGTAAGCGGCCAGACAGCCGCCCCGTTCCAGGTCCACATGGCCCTCGTTGCGGGCCAAACGGCAAAACCTCTGCAGCTTTTGCGGGCTGATGAGCTCCAGGGCCGTATCACAGTGCAGGTCACATACCGGCAAATTCATGAAAACGCATCCTCCCAATGATAAATTTTCGGACGGCGCGTCTCTACGCCCTCCGGCGCATAAATTTCAATGACATCAAAGCGCGGCTGAAGCGCCGTTTCATGTTCTTCGAGAAACATCGAAGCTGTGGCGCGCAGACGCTCCTGCTTGCGAAGGTCTACAAACTCGCGCGCCGCGCCGAAATGCGCCGTCCTGCGCAGCTTGACCTCGGCAAAGACGAGATACTCCGCGTTTTCGGCAATGATATCGATCTCGCCGTAGCGGCTGCGGTAGTTGGTCGCGACAATATGATAGCCCCGCTTGCGAAGAAACGCTGCCGCCAACGCCTCGCCCCACGGACCGAGCTTTGTGTCAGCCGCCGCCATAGAACTTTTTGAGAAACGTCCGCCGGTGAATCTCACACGGACCATACTCGCGCAGCGCAGCATAGTGCCGCCTGGTGCCGTAGCCCTTGTGGACGGCGAAGCCGTATTGCGGATACTGCGCGTCGAGCTGCTCCATCAGCCGGTCGCGCGTGACCTTCGCGAGAATGGACGCTGCGGCAATGGAGGAAGACAGACTGTCTCCTTTGACGATGGTCCGCACCGGAAGCCCGAAGTCCTTTGCACGGTTGCCGTCGATAAGGGCAAGGTCCGGCTTGACGGCGAGCTTGTCCAGCGCGCGCTGCATGGCAAGAAACGTCGCCTGCAGAATGTTGATTTCGTCAATCTCCTGCTCAGACGCCATCGCGATGCCGTAGCTCACGGCGCTTTGCGTGATCACATCGTAAAGCTCGCGCCGTTTTTTGTCGGTCAGCTTTTTAGAATCGTTGAGTCCGTCGATGACGAGACCCTTCGGCAGAATCACCGCCGCGGCGCACACAGGTCCGGCAAGCGGACCGCGCCCGGCCTCGTCCACACCGCAGACGGTCTCGAAGCCCTCGGAAAACGCTTCGTTTTCATACAGCCATAAATCCTTCGGTTCTTCTTTCATTGCAGCTCCTCCGGGCGCTCGAGCGTGAAGGTACCGAGCTTGCAGCTGCGGTATTCGTCGAGCAGGACCCTTGCCATACGTTCCGTGTCGACCTCGCCGCGGGAGACGAGAAAGCCGCGCTTTCGACCTGCCGCCTGCAAAAGTTCCCAGCCGTCAATCTCTTCCGGAATGTCTATTTTATAGCGCTCGGTGAGCGCCTGCGGATACTCGCGCGCCAGCAGCTCCATCAGATGGCAGCCGAGCGTCTCGGTGTCCAGAATATCGTCTTTGACAGCGCCCGTGTAGGCAAGGCGCATGCCGACCTCGGGGTCGTCAAATTTGGGCCAAAGGATGCCGGGCGTGTCCAGAAGCAGCAGCCCGCCGTCCACATTGACCCACTGCTTGCCGCGCGTCACGCCGGGGCGGTTTTCCGCCTTTGCGCCCTTGCGTCCGGCAATCTGGTTGATAAAGGTCGACTTTCCGACGTTCGGAATACCGACGACCATGAGCTTGAGCGGCCGCCCGACCTGCCCTTTTTCGGCGTAGCGCTGGAGCTTTTCCGCCAGCAGCTGACGCACGGCAGGCGCAAACGTGTTGATGCCCCTGCGCGACTTGCAGTCCGTGCGGATGACCGCCATGCCCTTTGCCTTAAAGTAGCTGCTCCACCGGCTGACGAGATCGGGGTCCGCCATGTCGATGCGGTTTAAAATCACCATGCGCGGCTTTTTGCCGCAGATGGCGTCGATGTCGGGGTTGCGGCTGGAGATCGGAATGCGCGCGTCTAAGATTTCGCACACCGCGTCGACCAGCTTCAGATCCTCCTCCATCATCCGGCGGGTCTTGGTCATGTGACCGGGATACCACTGGATGTTCATGCTGTTTTGCTGTTCCATGGTTATGATACCGCGCCGATGCGGCGGAAGTCTCTGCCGCCGACGACGTCTCCTTCTTCGTTTGTCTGCCTGCCGGGGAGAATCCGCAGCAGGACCCTGCCGAGAATCCGCGACTCGTCCACGCAGCCGAGCGGGGCATAGCGGCTGTCGGCGGAGTGGTTGCGGTTATCGCCCAGCACGAAGACGCTTCCCTCGGGAACTGTTACGGGGTAGTCCAGCCCCTCGCCGATTTCCAGATAGCTGCGGTAGGTCGGCTCGAAGGTATAGCTCTCGTCGAGCGCTTCGCCGTCTACATAGACGATGCCGAGATCAAAATCAATGTCCACGGTCTGTCCGCCGGTTGCAATGACGCGCTTGACGATCGAGCCGTCCAGCTGCGCCTGCTGCGGCGGGTCAATGACGACGATGTCGCCCTGCCGGACCGTCCGGTAGAGGAAGTTGCTTTCCAGAACCAGATAGTCGTGGTCGAACAGCGTGGGATACATCGAGCTTCCCTTTACGCCCACAAGCCGGAACAGGAACACAAATACCAGCGTGATTGCAGCTAAGATATACACCAGATCGTGCAGCATGGTAAAGGTCTCATACTGCTTTTCCCGCCGCGCCTGTGCATCCGGCTGCCGGCTGCTTTCTTCGGCTTCCGCGCCCGGCATGTCCTGCGCCGGTGTTTCGTTCGGTTTTTCCGGAAAAGACGCATCCTGCGTCTGGTTGTTTTCTTCAAACTCCATGCTCTATACCTCACATGCGTAATCAAGAGTATTATACACGCCGCGCGCGCAGAAGAAAAGAGTTTATTTTGCCCTGCACGCAAAAAGACAAAGAAAAAGAAGGGCCCGTAAGAGCCCTTCTTCTCTGGAACGCTATCAGACCTTTTCCTTGACCTTTGCCGCTTTGCCCAGACGATCGCGCAGATAGTACAGCTTTGCTCTGCGGACCTTGCCGTGACGGACGGTCTCGACGTCGACGACGTTGGGAGCGTGAACCGGGAAAACCTTCTCGCAGCCGACACCGTAGGAGATACGGCGAACGGTGATGGATTCCTCAATGCCGCCATGCTTCTTGGCAATGATGGTGCCCTCGAAAACCTGAATTCTCTCGCGGGAACCTTCCTTAATCTTGACATGAACACGAACCGTATCGCCGACGTTCATTTCGGGCAGTTCCTTCTTCATGTACTGGCTGGTCAGAGCCTTCATCAGATCCATTGTGTTGTCCTCCTTCAAATTAAGACGTTCATGCCGCTTGGAAATGCCGCTGCACCGCAGTGCCGGCTGTGGCAGAGGACCGTCCTTTTCACAGACTTGGATATTTTAGCATACGAATTTCTGAAAAGCAAGAGTAATTTCAAAATCCGCGCAGAAAAAATTTCGGGAACTTTTTTCGATTTCACTCTTGACAAACCGGAATGTTATGCTATAATGATGAAGCTGTTTGAAACAGCCATGCTACTGTAGCTCAGTCGGTAGAGCGCGTCATTGGTAATGACGAGGTCGGCAGTTCGAATCTGCCCAGCAGCTCCAAAAACCGGTTTACCGCATCGCGGTGAACCGGTTTTTCGTATCTTCCGGTATTCGAACTGCCGACCTCATGCGCCGAAGGCGCAGATTCCATCCGGAAACGAAGACTGCATTGGAATGCCCCGGTACGGTGAAACGCCGCGCCGGGGCATCGGATTTTAGGCAAAAAGAGCAAAGTGTCCGATTTGACAACACTCGCATGCCAACTGCCCATGTTTTTTCCGCTGCGCCCGGAGTATGATCATAAAATACGGGCGCATCTGCCCGCTTGCCCTGCAGACGGCAGGGAAGAAAAGAGGAACGCGTATGAAAGAATTCATCATCTGCCTTTGCTATGCCGCGGGGCTCGGCGTGTTATCATTTTTCCTCGGAAGGCTGCTTCCAAAGCGCTGGCTGCATCCGGACAAATTTCCGTTCCGCACCTATGCATGGGAAGATAAGCTCTGGAAAACGCTTCAGATACGCAAATGGCAGGCAAAGGTGCCGGACATGAGCAGGCTCTTCAAAAAGCTCATGCCTGCAAAAGCCCTCACGCAAAAGACTGCGCAGGACCTTCCTATAATGATTCAGGAAACCTGCGTTGCCGAGCTCACGCACGGGCTTTTGTGCTTTGCCGGGCTGGCACTTCTGAAAATCTGGCGCGGACCCGGCGGCGTCATTCTGACCGTGATTTATATTGTATTCGGCAATCTGCCGTTTCTGCTCATTCAGCGCTATAACCGCCCGCGGCTGCAAAGACTGCTGGAAAAGCAAAGCCGCCGCGCCAATCGAAAGGAAGCCTAAGCATGCGAACCCTGATTTTAAGCTGCAACACCGGAGCCGGACACAATTCCTGCGCAAAAGCCATTCAGGAGGTCTACCAGAGCCGCGGCGACGTGTGCGATATTTATGACGCGCTGCTGTTTATCTCCAAACGCGCCTCCAAATTCATCTCCAACTGGCACACGCGGATTTATCTGCACGCGCCAAAGATTTTCAGTTCCGGCTACGAAAAGGCAGAAGAAAAAGACGACCTGTTCCGCGAGGGAACGCCCGTCTACAAGTACATCACCTCCGGTGCAGACCGCATGTACGACTATATTGTCTCCGGCGGCTACGACAACGTCATTTGCACGCATGTCTTTCCAGCACTCGCCTTAACGGAAGTACGCCGCCGCCATCCGGATTTGCGCGTCACGACGAGCCACGTTTCGACCGACTACACCTGTTCGCCCTGCACGGCGGACTCGAAGCTGGACTGGTATTTCATGCCGTCCGCGCTTTTGAAAGACGAATTTGTTCAGTGCGGCATTCCGGAGAACAAGCTCGTTGCCAGCGGCATGCCCGTGCGCAAGGAATTTTACGTGCAAGATGACAAGGCAGCCGCCAAAAAAGCCCTTGGAATTGAGCCTTTCCAGACGCACCTGCTTATGATGTGCGGCAGCATGGGCTGCGGACCGATGGAGGAAATCACGGAGGTTCTGCGCGGCAAAATGGGCACAAACGACGTGCTTTCCGTCGCTTGCAGCAAAAACGAGACGCTTCTGAAAAAGCTCACAAAGCTATCTGCCGATTGCCCGAACCTTCGGATTCTGGGGCAGATCGACGATGTGCCGAAGCTCATGCAGGCGACCGACGTGTTTCTCACAAAGCCCGGCGGCTTAAGCACCAGCGAGGCTGCCGCATCTGGGCTTCCGATGGTGTTAATTGACGCCGTCGCGGGCTGCGAGGAGCATAATCTGGACTATTTTCTGCGCGCCGGAATGGCTGCGACCGGAGATACGCCGGAGAAAATTGCGGACCTGGCGCTTCATCTTGCGCATGATGAAAAGAAGCTGTCTGCGATGCGCAGGACCATGCAGGCTGCAAACGCCAGACCAGCCGCAGAAGCGATCTATGATTGGCTGCAGACGCACCATGCATAATATATCGGCAGCTTCGTTTTTGGTTTTTGAAAAAGCGTATGCTTCGTGCAATATAAAAGGAAAAACCGCAGGACAGCAATGCTGTCCTGCGGTTGTGCGTTTGATGGAAAGGATTATTTGCAGAGCTCGGCAGTATCCTGCGCGATCATAAGCTCTTCGTTGGTCGGGATGACCCAGACCGTGACCTTGGAGTCGGCTGCGGAGATGATAGCTTCTTCGCCGCGGGTGTTGTTCTTCTCGGGATCAAGCTTGATGCCGAGGTACTCGAGACCCTCGCAGATGGAAGCGCGCATCGTCGCCGAGTTCTCGCCGACGCCGGCAGTGAAGACCAGGCAGTCCAGACCGCCGAGAACGGTGGTGTAGGAGCCGATGTACTTCTTGACTTCGTAGGCGAACTTGTCGAGCGCCAGACGGCAGTCTTCGTTGCCCTGGTTGGCAGCGGTCTCGATGTCGCGGAAGTCGGAGGAGATGCCGGACAGCGCCAGAACGCCGGACTTCTTGTTGAGAATGTTCAGGCACTCGTCAGCCGTGAGCTTGTCATGGTTCATCATGTACTGCGCGACACAGGTGTCGATGTCGCCCGCGCGGGTGCCCATGGGGACGCCGGCAAGAGGGGAAAGACCCATCGAGGTATCCTGGCACTTGCCGTCCTTGACGGCGGACAGGGAAGAACCGTTGCCGAGATGGCAGACGATCACGCGGCTTGCCTTCTCCGCGCCCATCAGCTCGATGCAGCGCTTGGAGACGAAGCGGTGGGAGGTGCCGTGGAAGCCGTAGCGGCGCAGATGCTCTTCGGTGTACCACTTGGTGGGGATGGCATAACGGTATGCCTTCGGGGGCATGGTCATATGGAACGCAGTGTCGAACACGGCGACCTGGGGCTTGCCGGGCATTGCCTTCTCGCATGCCTCGATGCCCATAAGGTTGGCAGGGTTGTGAAGCGGTCCGAGCGGGATGCAGTCGCGGATTGCCTGCTTGCAGGCGTCGTCGATCAGGCAGGAGGCAACGAACTTGTCGCCGCCGTGCAGGACGCGATGACCGACTGCGTCGATCTCGTCGACCGACTTGATCACGCCGTCGACGGGGTCGACGAGGATTGCCATAACAGCCTCGATGGCTTCCTTATGGGTGGGCATAGGGATGTCCTTCTCCACCTTCTTGCCGGTTGCGGGGACCTTGTGGGTCAGCCGTCCGTCCAGACCGATGCGCTCGCAAAGACCCTTTGCGGTAACGTCGCCGGTATCGGGATTCATCAGCTGATACTTCAGGCTCGAGCTGCCTGCGTTGATGACCAGAATGTTCATGGTAGATTCACTCCTGTATCTTTCATTATTTTTCAAACCGTGATAAAATAGCTTCCGCGTCGGCTGACGCAATCACTATTGCATATCATACATTAAAAGCCAGCGGGAAACAAGGGCTTTTGACGATTTTTTTGAAACCGGAGGCAATTGCATGCACATCTGCGGCATTATTTGCGAATACAATCCCTTTCACCGGGGGCACGAAAAGCAGCTGCGGCAGGTCCGGCAGGCGCTGGGGGCGGATGCTGCCATTGTGTGCCTGATGAGCGGAAGCTTTGTCCAGCGCGGAGAACCGGCGATTTTTGAAAAGCGTGTGCGCGCGCAGGCGGCAGTTCTGGCAGGCGCGAACCTCGTGCTGGAGCTGCCGGTGACGAAGGCACTCTGCTCGGCGGAGGGCTTTGCACGCGGCGGCGTGGAGATTTTTTCAAAGCTCGGCATAATCGATACGCTTGCCTTCGGCTGCGAGAGCGGAGACGGACAAGCAATTTTCACCGCGGCGCAGGCAATGTGCGCAGCAAGCTATGACCGGGCGCTGCGCGAGATTCTGGATACCGGTGCAAGCTATCCGGCGGCAAGGCAGTGGGCACTGGAAGCGATCGGACTGGATGGGAAGATTCTGGAAAAACCGAACGATATTCTGGCGCTGGAATACTGCAAAGCGCTTTTGCAGATGGAAAGCAGGATACAGCCGCTGGCGCTTCTGCGCGAGGGAGACTACCATGCGGAGAAGGCGGACCCGGACAATCCGTCGGCGACGAGTCTTCGCACAAGGCTTCTTTCCGGCGAAGATCTTTCGCCCTTCGTGCCGCAGACGGCAATGGAAGCTTACCGCAGTGCGCGGCAGTATGCGCTTTCTTCCGGTGAGCGGGCGATGCTGGCAGGGCTGCGGCTTTTGTCCGACGAAGCGTGGCAACAGACGGCGCATGGTTCGGAGGGGCTCTGGAACAAGGCGATGAAAGCGGCGCGGGAAAAGGGAAGCCTCGAGGAAGTGATCGGCGCTGCCAAGTCCCGGCGCTACCCCAGAACAAGAATCCAGAGACTGCTTCTGTGCGCGTTTCTGAAAATTTCGCAGGAGGATTTGCGGCTGCCGGTCTGCCACGTGCGTGCGCTGGCGTTCGATGAAACGGGAAAGGCGCTTTTGCGCCGGATGCGTGCAGAAGGGCAGCTTCCGGTTGTCAACGCCGGAGAAAAGCCGCCTGCGTCGGCGCTTTTTGATCTCGAGGTGCGCGCAGGAAGGCTCTATCCGCTCTTTTGCAGGGATGAAGCCGTGCCGGATGGAAATGCAGAATTGGACTGCCGAATCTTTCTTAAAAAATAGCTTGCATTTTTGAAAAACCTATGATAAAATACTCAGGCGTTTGAACCAAGGGAAGGGCATTTTGCCTTTTTACAGAAATCTGATGAGAGAGGTGAAACTCATGAAGGAAGGTATCCATCCCAAGTACGAACAGACTACTATCAGATGCGCGTGTGGTGCAGTTATTGAGACTGGTTCTACAAAAAAGGACATCAAGGTTGAAATTTGCTCCAAGTGTCACCCGTTCTACACCGGCAAGCAGAAGCTTGTTGACACCGGTGGACGTGTCGACCGTTTCAACAGAAAATACGGTCTGAAGTAAGAAGCAAGTCCGCACCAGCGTATTGGTGCGGGCTTTTTTCATATCTGCGAAACCTGTCGCAGAAGGAAACACGGAGGAAGTATGGAACAAACCAGACAGGCGGCGGGCGAAAAAGCGGTCCTTGCAGGACTGGACGCCGCCTGCTTTACAAAAGAGGAAACAGCAAGTGAAGTCTCGCTTACGGAATTGCAGGCGCTGCTGGAAACTGCCGGCGGAGAATGTGTGGGCAAGGTTCTGCAGTCGCGCCCTACGCCGGACCCGCACAGCTTTGTGGGGCAGGGCAAGGCAGAGGAAATCCGTGATCTGGTCAAGGAAACCGGCGCGAAGCTTGTGATTTTTGATAACGATCTGACGCCCTCACAGATCAAGGCGCTCGAGGGTCTGACGGGCGCGTCGGTATTGGACCGGAGCGCACTGATTCTCGACATTTTTGCCCAGCGCGCCAAAACCAGAGAGGGCAAGCTTCAGGTCGAGCTGGCGCAGTATCAGTATTATCTGCCGCGGCTGACGGTCTGGAACGAGACGATGGGCAGACTCGGCGGCGGCATCGGCACGAGAGGTCCGGGCGAGACACAGCTGGAAACCGACAAGCGGCACATCCGCTCGCGGGTAGCGAAGCTGCGGCAGGAGCTTGCGGAGGTCCGGCAGGTGCGGGGTGTGCAGCGCAGGCAGCGCATGAAAAACAATGTGCCGGTCGTGGCGCTGGTCGGCTATACGAACGCGGGCAAATCGACGATCTTAAACGCGCTCACCGGCGCGGACATTCCGGCAAACAACCGCCTGTTTGACACGCTCGATACGACAACCCGGCAGCTGACGGTGTCCGATACGTGCCAAGTGCTGCTGTCCGACACGGTCGGGTTTATCGCGAAGCTGCCGCACCATCTGGTAGAGGCGTTCAAGGCGACGCTGGAAGAACTCGAATACGCGGACGTGCTGATTCACGTGATCGACAGCTCGGATGCCGAGCGGCAGGAGCATGTGGCGGTTGTCGAGCGGCTGATTTCGCAGCTGGCAAAACCCGGCGTGCCGGTCATCCGGTGCTACAACAAATGTGACCTTCTGGCGCCGGAGGATCTTCCGCGCGAGACGGGGAGCGTCTGTATCTCGGCAAAGACCGGAGAAGGCGTGGACGAGCTGCTGCAAAAAATCGAACAGGAGCTCGGCAAGGGGCTGCATCAGGCGGTATTTCTGCTGCCGTATTCCATGGCAGGCTTTCTGGATACGCTGCATCAGAACGCAAAGGTTCTGAACGTCTCGTATGAGGCAAGCGGCATTGCGGTCGAGGCAATTGTCGACGAGGTGCTCTACGGCAGATTGTCCGCATACCGAAAGGAGTAACGGATGGAAGACTATCTGGTCCCCGGCGGGCAGGCACAGGCGGAATATATCGAAAAGAAGTCGCGCTTCATCGGGCAGGTTTTTCCCATCACGACGGAGCAGGAGGCAAAGGCGACGATCGAGCGCGTGCGCAGGCAGCACTATGACGCGCGGCACAACTGCTGGTGCTACATCTTAAAATCCGGGCAGAAGCGCTACAGCGATGACGGCGAGCCCCAGGGCACCGCCGGTCAGCCGATGCTGAACGTGTTTGAACGCGAGCGCGTCGTGGACGTACTGTGCGTCGTGACGCGCTATTTCGGAGGTATCCTTCTCGGCGCGGGCGGGCTTTGCAGAGCCTATACGAAGGCGGCAAAAGACGCGCTGGATGCGGCGGGCATCTGCAAAATGCAGCCGTGGCTCCGGCAGACGGTATCGGCGCCCTATGCACTGTTTGAGCGGGTGAAGCTCCTCATTGCCGCGCAGGCGGGCGTCCTGGAGGATGCACAGTATGGCGCCGACATTCTCGTGACCTACCGCATTCCGGCGGGTGCGGACGAAGCGCTCCGCACGGCGCTTCGTGAGGCGTCGAGTGGGACGATCGCGCCGCAGCTTCTGGAAGAAATTTTCTGCGCCGGTTAAACATTTCGTACAGAAAATTCAAAGTTTCGACATCTTTCTATGATATGGTATTTATCATGAGGTGAGCGTATGACCATTCGCGAACGACTCGAACAGCAGGAATACATGCTTCTCGCGCCCAACGCGCAGAAGGCAGCGGAGACGAAGGGCAGGCTTTATCCGGCGGAGGAGAACGAGGTGCGCACATGCTACCAGCGCGACGCCGACCGGATTGTCCACAGCAAGTCCTTCCGCCGTCTCATGCACAAGACGCAGGTGTTTCTCTCTCCCGAGGGAGATCACTACCGCACACGCATGACCCACACGCTGGAGGTCAGCCGGATTGCCAGAACCATCTGCCGCGCGCTGCGGCTCAACGAAGACTTAGCCGAGGCTGCCGCCTATGGGCATGATCTGGGGCACACGCCCTTCGGTCACGCGGGGGAAGCCGCACTTACCGACATGATGGGGACGCCCTTTCACCACAACGAGCAGTCGCTGCGCGTAGTGGATAAGCTGGAGCGTGACGGAGACGGACTGAACCTGACCTATGAGGTGCGCATGGCGATTCTGGGGCATACGGGGTCCCGGATTCCGGAGACGCTCGAAGGGCAGGTGGTGCGCACATCCGATCGCATCGCCTACATCAATCACGACATCGACGACGCCATCCGCGCAGGGATTCTCTCGGAAAGCGACATTCCCCGGGAAATTGCCGACGTTCTGGGAAGCTCACACTCGGCGCGCATCAACACGCTGGTGGAAAACATGATTGCAAACACGCAGAACACCGGCGTCCTTTCCATGCAGCCGGAGGTTGCAGCGGCGATGGACAGCCTGCGTTCGTTCATGTTTGAGCGGGTCTACACCAACCCGGTCGCCAAGGGCGAGGAGTCCAAGGCGAAGGACATCATGCGCAAGCTCTTTGATTATTATTACACACACCCGGACAAGCTGCCGGAGGACTTCATTCCGCAGCTGGACTTCGACGGCATCAGCCGGACCATCTGCGACTACATTGCCGGCATGACCGACAAATACGCGATCTATAAATATTCCGAAATCTTTATTCCCACCGCATGGCAGGTGCGATAAAAAATTTTTGCAGGAGTCAGGAGGGAGAACATGCCGTTTCCCGCGTCGTTTCTGGATGAACTGAATAACAGAAATCCGATTGAAGACGTGGTGGGGCAGTATGTGTCGCTCACGCGCAAGGGCTCAAACCTGTTTGGGCTGTGCCCGTTTCATTCGGAAAAGACGCCGTCGTTTTCCGTTGCGCCGGACAAGGGAATTTACTACTGCTTCGGCTGCCACAAGGGCGGCGGCGCGATCAACTTCATCATGGAGATCGAGTCTCTGAGCTACCCGGACGCGGTGCGGTTTCTGGCAAAGCGCGCGGGGCTGGAGGTGCCGGAGGACGAGCAGTATCAGTCGCAGTATCAGAAGCAGGAGCGGCTGTGGGCGCTCTGCAAGGACGCGGCGCGGTTTTTCCACCAGAAGCTGTTGGAGCCGTGCGGCGAGCAGGCGCGGGCGTATATCATAAAGCGCGGCTTGAGCAAGGCGACCGTCACGCGCTTCGGGCTCGGGTTTTCTCCCAACGAGTGGTCGTCGCTTCTGGATGCAATGTGCGCCAGAGGCTACACCCGCGAGGAAATGCTGGAAGCCGGGCTTTCGGTCACGGGCAAAAACGGCGGCATGTATGACCGCTTCCGCAACCGGCTCATGTTTCCGATCATCGATATCCGCGGCAACATCATCGGCTTCGGCGGGCGCGTGATGGACGATTCGACGCCCAAATACTTGAATTCCCCGGAGACGCTGATTTTCAACAAACGAAAAAATCTTTTCGCCCTCAATATTGCCAGAAAGAGCAAGCAGGGAAGAATCATCCTGACCGAGGGCTACATGGACGCAATTTCGCTCCACCAGTACGGCTTCGACTGCGCGGTCGCTTCGCTCGGCACGTCCTTGACGGAGGAGCACGCGAACATTCTTGCCAAATATACCGATCAGGTCGTCCTCACCTACGACGGCGATGAAGCCGGGCAGAACGCCACCAGAAGAGCCATTCCGATGCTCGAAAAGACGGGCATTCAGGTGAAGGTCCTCCGGATGCAGGGCGCAAAGGACCCGGACGAATTTCTCAAAAAATACGGCGCGGACCGGTTCAGCCTGCTGCTCGATCAGTCGGAGAATCAGGCGGAGTACCGCCTGGAGAGCTTAAAGCGGAAATTTGATCTGACGCAGGACGAACAGCGCGTGCAGTTTCTGCAGCAGGCGGCGGACCTGGTTTCCAGCTTCCCCAGCGCGGTGCAGCGCGAGGTCTACGGCGCGAGAGCGGCTGAGGCTGCCGGTATTTCCGCGCAGGCGATGAAGCTGGAAGTGGACAAGGCGTATAAAAAGCGGCGCCGGCAGGCAGAAAAAAAGCAGCTGTCG
>OHJE01000619.1_pt1 | contig 12836 bp, 8 predicted proteins | sample 1568491 | NCBI WGS metagenome assembly OHJE01 (sample SAMEA3879609, study PRJEB24766) | human gut metagenome | biome: human-associated habitat; feature: feces | place: USA | collected 1985/1987
CATATATATAGCAGCACCTCCTGACTATATACCGCCAAAGAGCGTAGACACAAGTGCAGAATATCCTCAGCTTAGCATAAATGACCTTGCAGATGAACAGTTTATTCTTCTTCATCCAAGCCAAAGATTGAGACAAATAGCTGATACAGTATTCACAAATGAAAACTTCAAGCCAAAAATACTGCTTGAAACTTCCAGTATTGAAACAGCTTTGCGTCTTTCAGCTTCAGGTATGGGATTTAGCTTTGTGCCGGAATCCTCTGTCAGATTTGCCGGGCTTAAAAACCCGCCTAAATATTTTACCTTGCCTCATGACTTAAATTGGACTCTTGTAATTGCTTACAGAGAAGGCTCATATAAAACTAAAGCAGTAAAAGCCTTTGCCGAAATTGCAAAAAAGGTTATTGCGGAATAGGAGTAATTATGTTGACTATTATTGATTTGGAATTTAATCAGGCCTTTGATTTCGGTAACGGAAATGCTGAGCCAAATCCAAACTGCCGTTTTGAAATAATACAAATAGGAGCCGTTAAAGTTAATGAAAACTACAAAGTTGTAGATAAGTTTAATGTTTACATTAAACCAACACTTTATCCCAGAATACATCCTTATGTTGAAAAAATTATGCAGGTCGGAAGAGTTTCACACAATGAGATCGAGATGGAATTGGATCGAATGATGCTGACGGAAGATTATCATGATCCTTTGCGCTATCTGACAGCAAAGCACATTCAGCCGAAGATGGAGTATGCGGAAGTGATCGCACCATTTTTCAAAGATGTAACAGCCGAGCAGATCTATAAGGCATTAAAAGGGATGGTTTTTTATCATAAGCTGTTTCTGGCACCGACATCTGGAAAGCGAAAAGCGTTGTTTCTTGGGATGAAGGCAGTGGGGAAATACGATTCATTGCATGACATAGTGATGAGTGTAAAGCCAGATCCGTTATGTCAGAAATATTGTAAGGTTTTAAAACGGCAATATTCAGGTGCAGTGCCGTTAGCTGCGAGTCTGATCGTACAGTATCAGAAGAAATTATTCCAGGACACACCGCTTCCGGAACGTTTTCATGAGACATTCGGTGCAGGAGAAGAGTGGGAGAAACTGCGTCTGTAGAGAATCGAAGAAAAGAGTAACAGACTGCTTGCCAGGAGAGATGCAGAAGAAGAGAAAAAGAGTCAGGAGAATGTAGATGAAGGAATTCGTTAAAGTGCAGGATATCACGAAAACTTATAAAATGGGTGAAGTTGAGATTCATGCAGTGGATCACATCAGCTTTTCGATTGAGCAGGGAGAACTTGTTGTAATCGTTGGACCAAGTGGTGCAGGTAAGACAACTGTGCTTAATATTCTCGGCGGAATGGATACAGCAACAAGCGGGAAGCTGTATGTAGATGGAAAAGATATTACAGCTTATAATTCCAAACAGCTGACAGGATACCGCAGAGATGACATCGGATTTGTTTTTCAGTTTTATAATCTTGTGCCGAATCTGACCGCATTGGAAAATGTTGAGCTTGCGTTGCAGATCAGTAAGGATCCGTTGGATGCACAGGCAGTTTTGGAGGAAGTTGGTCTGGGGGAACGGAAGAATAATTTTCCGGCACAGCTTTCCGGCGGTGAGCAACAGCGAGTTTCAATCGCGAGAGCATTAGCGAAGAACCCAAAGCTTTTGCTTTGTGATGAGCCAACAGGTGCATTGGATTACAATACAGGAAAATCAATTTTGAAATTACTTCAGAATATGTGTAGAGAAAAGGGAATGACAGTTATTATCATTACACATAATCAGGCACTTGCGCCGATGGCAGATCGATTGATTCATATAAAAAATGGACAGGTAGCAAGAATGGAATCTAATGAGAATCCGACTTCGATTGATGAAATTGAATGGTAGGGGATGTGGATGAAGAAAGCATTAAGAAAAAACTTTTATATGGAGATCCGTCATAGCCTTGGACGTTTTTTATCCATTTTCTTTATTGTTGCGATAGGATGTGCATTCTTTTCCGGAATCCGTGCATCAGAGCCGGATATGAGATATTCAGGAGATGCATATTTCGATGAGAAGAACCTGATGGATATTCAGGTAATGAGTACAATGGGACTGACAGAAGATGATCTGGATGCAATTCGTGCTGTGGATGGTGTATTGGATGCAGAAGGAAGCTATGCAACAGATGTACTTTGTACGATTCGGGGAAACCAGGTAGCAGTTCATGTTATGGCGCTCCAGGATAAGATGAATCAAGTTCAGTTAGAAGATGGCAGGCTTCCGGAAAAGGAAAATGAATGTGTAATAGATGCAGATTATCTGGATGGAAAGAATCTGAAGATTGGGGATAAGATCACATTATCGAGTGGGACTTCGGATTCTTTGGAAGATACACTTAAGACAGATACATTTACCATTGTTGGTACGGTCAGCAGTCCGGAGTATATTGCATTTCACAGAGGCAGTACAACAATCGGAAATGGAAGTGTCAGTGCTTTTCTTTGCGTTCCGGAGAAAGCATTTTCATTAGATGTGTATACAGAGATTACAGTGCAGGTTGAAGGTGCAAAGGAAGCAACTGCATTTACGAAAGAATATGAAGAACATGTGGATTCTGTGCTGAAAAAGGTTCAGGCAATTAAAGCGGAAAGAGAACAGGCCAGATATGATGAGATTACTTCGACAGCGCAGGAAAAAGTGGATGAAGCACAAGAAGAGTTAGCTCAGGCAGAGCAGGATCTGGCGGATGGAAAAGAAGAGGCGGAAGAAGAACTTGCAAGTGCAAGAGAGAAACTTGATGCAGTGCAGAAAGAACTTGAACGAGGAAGAAATCAGCTGGCAGCTTCGAAGCTTGAACTGGAGCAGTCGAGAAATCTTCTGATATCAAAGCAAAAGGAGCTGAATCAGTCCAAAGCACAAGTTGAGCAGGGAGCACAGGAACTTAGCGAAAAACAGATTGCACTTACAACATTAAGAAATCAGCTGGCGCAACTGAAAGAGCAGGAAGAAAGTCTGGAAGATCAGAGACAAGAACTTTTAGCGCAACAGACACAGATGCAGCAAAAGAAAGATGAGCTTCTGAAAGCAAAGGAAGAATTGCAGCAACAGGCAGAAGACTATCAGTCTGCGTATCAGCAGATTTATCAGCCGTTAAAACAGTCTTATGAAGAACTAAATACACAGTATGAACTTCTTCTACAGAACTATGAGGCACTGAAAGAAGAATACGACCGGAAGCAGGAAGCAGGAGAAGAAGATCCGGAATTAAAAGCTCAGTTAGAACAGTTGGAAGCTGAAAAAACAGCAATGGAAGAGAAGTTGACTGAATGGAAAGCAAATCTGGATAAAATGGAACTGGAGGCGAAAGCTGCCGAAGCGGAGATTCAGAAAAACCAGACAAAAATCGAAGCCGGATTGACGCAGATTAACGAAGGGCTTCCAGCAGTTGAAGCCGGGATAGCTCAGATTGAAGCGGGTATTCCGGTATTACAGGATAATATACAGAAACTGACGGATGTGCTGACACAGGGAGATGCTGCAATCCTTACCGCAAGTCGGCAGATAGATCAGGCAAAGGCGCAGATTACATCCGGTCAGCAGCAGATTGACAGCGGATGGCAGCAGATCAGTGAGGGACAGAAGAAGATTGAGGAGGCACAGCAGCAGTTAAGCAGCGGAACAAAGGAGCTGGAAGACGGTTGGGCAGAGTATGAGGAAGGTCGTATAGAAGCTCAGAAGAAGATTGAAGATGGAGAGCGGCAGATTACAGAAGCAAGAGAAGAGCTTGCGAAAGCACAGCAGAAGATTGATGATCTTGAAAAGCCAAAGTGGTATGTCTATGATAGGAACAATCTGACAGAATACAGTGGATATGGAGATAATGCAGATCGTATGCGGGCAATCGGTAAAGTGTTCCCACTCATTTTCTTCCTTGTTGCAGCATTGATCAGTCTGACAACAATGACACGAATGGTAGAGGAGGAGAGAACGCAGATCGGTATTTTGAAGGCTCTCGGATATGGAAATGCTTCAATTGTTGGAAAATATCTCTGGTATGCGATCCTTGCGACATTAACCGGTGGTGTTTTCGGAATTCTGATTGGAGAAAAGATAATTCCATATATCATTATCACTGCATATAAGATCTTGTATCGTCATATGTATGATGTTGTGATCCCATATAATTTGTATTATGCTGTAACAGCATGTGCAGCGGCACTTGCATGTACAGTAATCGCAACACTGTTCTCCTGTATGAAAGAATTACGAGAGCAGGCAGCAGAATTGATGCGTCCGCCGACACCAAAACAGGGAAAACGAGTATTTCTGGAACGAGTTCCGTTTATCTGGAAAAATCTGAATTTCACGTGGAAATCAACCGTGCGCAATCTGGTGCGATATAAAAAACGCTTCTTCATGACAGTATTTGGAATTGGCGGTTGTATGGGCATGATGTTGTTTGGTTTTGGATTAAAAGATTCTATTTCAGCAATCGTTCCGCTTCAATACGAACAGATTCAGCTTTATGATGGAGACGTTATTTTAAAGGAAGATGTGACAGAAGAAGAGAGAAATGATGTCCAGAAAGAACTGGATGCGGATAAGAAGGTATCAGTGACTGCAGAAAATCTTTTGAAAAATATTGAGGTCAGTTCAGGAGAGTCTTCTCAGGAAGTTTATTTAGATGTACCAAAAGATGTGGAAGCATTCAAAAAGTTTGTCGTGATCCGGGATCGGAAGACAAAGGAAATTTATTCATTGGAGGATAAAGGAGCAATCCTGACTGAAAAAGCAGCGAAACTGCTGGAAGTCAATGTCGGTGATAAATTAACGATTGATACAGATGATGGAGAGAAAACAGTCTTGATCAGTGCAATCTGTGAGAACTATATGGGACATTATCTCTATATGACATCTGAAGTCTATGAAAAGACATTCGGTGAGGCTCCGGACTATAATTCGATTTATTATAGAACTCAGGACCGTACAACAGAAGAGGCAAAGGATGTCGGCGAAAATGTAATGAAGTGTGATGGAACACTTAGCATCAGCTATACGACAAGCCTGAAAAAGCAGGTGGATCATATGCTGGAGAGTCTGGATATCGTGATTATTGTATTGATTATTTCTGCAGGAATGCTGGCATTTGTAGTGCTGTATAATCTGAATAATATTAACATTACAGAGCGCAAGAGAGAACTGGCAACATTAAAGGTACTTGGATTTTATGACAAGGAAGTTTCTTCTTATGTCTACAGAGAGAATATCCTGCTGACTTTGATTGGGGCACTGGCGGGATTGTTGATCGGAAAAATTCTGCACCGCTTTATTGTTGAGACAGTGGAGATTGATTCGGTTATGTTTGGACGAAATATCGATCCACCAAGTTTCCTGTATGCCTTTCTGCTGACAGTGGCCTTTTCTTTGTTTGTCAATGGAGTGATGTATTTTAAGTTAAAGAAGATTAACATGGTTGAATCACTCAAGAGTGTGGAATAAGACAGATTTGTCAGGAAATATAATAACGAACATAAGAATGGATTGCAGAGAAGCTGCATGGAACATAGATACAATCGTGAAATGTTCCATGACAGCTTCTTTGTTGTTGCCGGCCGCATATAGCGTAAGCAGCAACCGCATGTAGCATGAACAGTAACTTTTTGTTAAAAAGCACTTGAAATATACCTGTAGGGGGTATATATTAATAATTAGAAAATATACCCCCTGGGGGTTATACAACAGGAGAAATACAATGGAAGAAAAGAAAGTCTGTCCGGGATGTTGTCACAAGACAAAGGATCGACCGGAAAAAGAATATAAAGATCTGATGAATCGTCTGAGTAGAATTGAAGGACAAGTCAGAGGAGTTCGAAGGATGGTTGAAGAAGGCGCGTATTGTCCGGATATTCTGATTCAGGTATCTGCGGTGAATGCGGCTCTGAATAGTTTCAATAAAGTGCTTTTGGCAAACCATATCCGGTCATGTGTGGCAGATGATATCCGGGATGGAAAAGATGAAACGATTGACGAGCTCGTGACGACACTTCAGAAATTGATGCGATAAAAGATCTGAAGAGAGATCCGGCACAAAAAGTCCGGATCACAACTTGAAGGAGGAGTAAAATGAAACAATATAATGTAACGGGAATGAGTTGTGCGGCATGCAGTACAAGAGTGGAAAAGGCAGTTTCCAAAGTTGAGGGAGTGACTTCGTGTTCAGTCAGTCTTCTGACGAATTCCATGGGAGTGGAAGGCACAGCAACAGTAGATGCGGTCATTGCGGCTGTTGAGGAAGCTGGATATGGGGCAACGTTGAAATCTGCAAAGAATGAAGGGCATGGGATGAATCAAAGTGAGCAGAACTGTGCGGAAGATGCGTTGAAAGACAGGGAGACACCGAAGATGAAAAGGCGTCTGATCGCTTCTTTGTGTTTTTTGATTCCGCTCATGTATCTGTCAATGGGGCATATGATGTGGGGCTGGCCACTTCCGATATTTCTGGAAGGGAATCATGTGGCGATGGGGCTGGCGCAGCTCCTGTTAACGACAATCGTTATGGTGATCAATCAGAAGTTTTTTATCAGTGGATGGAAAGGCATGATTCATAGAGCACCAAATATGGATACGCTGGTTGCACTCGGTGCAGGTGCATCTTATGGATATAGCGTGTATGCATTATTCGCTATGACAGCAGCGCAGACGGCAGGCGATATGGATCATGTGATGGAGCTGATGCATGAATTTTATTTTGAATCAGCAGCAATGATTTTAACGTTGATCACAGTCGGAAAGATGCTTGAAGCGCATTCAAAGGGAAAGACAACAGATGCATTAAAGAGCCTTATGAAGCTGGCGCCAAAGACAGCAACGCTCCTGCGTGATGGAAAAGAACAGGAAGTTTCTATCGATCAGGTAAGAAGAGGAGATCAGTTTGTTGTAAGACCGGGGGAGAATATTCCGGTGGATGGAATTATTCTGGAAGGAAATAGTGCAGTAGATGAAGCTGCCCTGACCGGAGAGAGTATACCGGTAGATAAAGCAGAAGGGGATAAGGTGTCTGCAGCTACAATGAATCAGTCAGGTTTTCTACGCTGCGAGGCGACGAGAGTTGGTGAGGATACAACATTATCACAGATTATTCAGATGGTAAGTGATGCGGCAGCAACAAAAGCGCCAATTGCCAAAGTGGCAGATAAAGTTTCAGGAGTATTTGTTCCGGCAGTTATTTCTATTGCAGTTGTCACAATGATCGTATGGCTGCTTGTCGGAGAGTCTGTTGGATTTGCACTTGCAAGGGGAATATCTGTTCTGGTGATCAGCTGCCCGTGTGCATTAGGTCTGGCCACTCCGGTTGCAATTATGGTTGGAAATGGAATGGGCGCGAAGAATGGAATCATGTTTAAGACAGCTGTTTCGCTGGAAGAGACAGGAAAGACGGAGATTGTCGCACTGGATAAGACAGGAACGATCACAAGTGGAGAACCGAAGGTGACGGATTTGCTCCCTGCGGACGGAATGACAGAACATGAATTATTATTTTTTGCAAATGCATTGGAGAAGAAAAGTGAGCATCCGCTTGCCCGGGCGATTCTTGCAAAGGCAAAAGAAAATGGAAAAGCAGAGCAGAAAATTGAAATCACACAGTTTCAGGCGGTTCCGGGAAATGGTCTGTCAGGAAAACTTGGAGAGGACTGGCTGTACGGAGGAAATTTCAAATTCATTTCTGACAAAATGAAGATTTCTGCCAGCATAAAAGAACAGGCAGAACAGTTGGCTCAGCAGGGAAAGACACCGCTGTTTTTTGGAAAAAACGAGCAGTTCCTTGGTATGATCGCAGTTGCGGATGTGATCAAGGAAGATAGTCCACAGGCAGTGAAAGAACTTCAGAATATGGGAATCCATGTTGTTATGCTGACCGGAGATAATGAGCGCACAGCGAAGGCAATTGGTGAGCAGGCAGGTGTGGATGAAGTGATCGCAGGTGTTCTTCCGGAAGGTAAAGAACAGGTGATCCGCAAGCTGAAAGAAAAAGGAAAGGTTGCGATGGTAGGTGACGGTATCAATGACGCACCGGCACTGACCAGGGCAGATATGGGAATTGCCATCGGAGCTGGGACAGATATTGCAATCGATGCAGCGGATGTTGTGCTGATGAAGAGCCGGTTAAGTGACGTGCCGGCGGCAATCCGTATGAGCCGTGCAACATTGCGCAACATTCATGAGAATTTGTTCTGGGCATTTTTCTATAATGCGATAGGAATTCCACTGGCAGCAGGAATCTGGATCCCGGTCTTTGGTTGGAAATTAAATCCGATGTTCGGAGCGGCGGCAATGAGCCTGTCCAGTTTCTGTGTAGTGACAAATGCATTGAGACTGAATCTGTTTAAAATGTACGATGCCAGCAAAGACAGAAAAAGAAAGATGAAAAAGGTAGAAACAGCAGAAAATACTGTTTCAGATATTGTCTTAACAGACAAAAATGAGTCAGAAAACAAGGAGGAGACAAAAATGACAAAGACAATGAAAATCGAAGGAATGATGTGTGGACACTGTGAGGCGGCTGTGAAGAAAGCTCTCGAGGCACTTGAGCAGGTTGATACAGCAGAAGTCAGCCATGAGGCCGGAACAGCAGTTGTAACACTGAATTCCGAAATCAGTAATGAAGTGCTGAAAAAGACAGTCGAAGACAAAGATTATACAGTAACAGCGATCGAGGATTAATGAGCAAAGAAGAGGTTCCCTGCGGAAATGAAAGATTCTGCAGGGAACCTCTTAGATTATAAAAATAATGTAACAGTTACGTATTAGTCCTTGTATACAATCTTTCCATCACAGATTGTATATTTTACTTTTCCATACAATTCCCATCCGGTAAATGGAGAATTGGAAGACTTAGAGGCATAAGTCTCAGGAATCCATTTCTCATTCGGATCAAACAGTACAAGATCAGCTGCTTTCCCTTCTGTGACAGAACCGCACGGAAGGTGATACAGGTTGGCAGGATTGATCGTCATCTTCTCGATCAGCTGGCTTAATGTCAGGTGTCCCGGACGTACAAGGGAAGTAATTCCGAGAGCAAGGGAAGTCTCAAGACCAATAATACCGCTTGGTGTTTGGGTGATAGGACGGGATTTCTCTTCCGTACTGTGTGGCGCATGGTCTGTAGCAATCAGATCGATCGTACCGTCTTTGAGACCTTCAATGATAGCAAGACGATCCTTTTCTGTACGAAGCGGCGGGTTCATCTTGGCAAGAGAGCCGTATTTTAACACAGCTTCATCTGTCAAAGTGAAATGATGCGGAGTTGCCTCTGCATGTAGATTTGCTCCCATAGCTTTAAAGGTGCGTACCAGTTCAACGGACTGTCCGGAGCTGATATGCTGGATCACGACCTGTGCACCGGAACGAAGCGCCAGCAGACAATCTCTGGCAACAAGAGATTCTTCAGCAATCGAAGGAGATCCGTAGATGCCCAGCGCATCAGATACAGGTCCGTGGTTGATTCCGTTTGTTTCAATAAATGCAGGATCTTCTTCATGAAGACTGATCGGAAGGTCAAGTGCCTTCGCCTCTTCCATTGCCTTATAGAGAAAGGCAGCATTCTTAAGAGGAATTCCGTCATCTGTGAATCCACAGGCACCGGTAGCGGCAAGTTCTTTCATAGAAGTCATTTCCTCACCTTTGAGTCCGCAGGAGACAGCAGCAGCCTGGAAAATATGGATGTCTTCCAAAGCCTCCCGTTCCATCAGTTCTTTGAGAACCGGAACAGAATCGATGACCGGTGAAGTATTTGCCATACAGATCACGGAAGTAAATCCACCGGCAGCAGCTGCAAGAGATCCGGTATGGAGATCTTCTTTATAAGTAAATCCGGGATCACGGAAATGAATGTGTGTGTCAACAAGTCCTGGAGAAATCATAAGTCCTGCAGCATCAAGCTCATCCTCTCCATTTTCAGGTGTCAGAGTTCCGGCATCTGCGAGTGTCTGGATCAGACCGTCTGTGATGCGAAGGTCGACAAGACGTTCTGTATCAGATGCAGGATCAATTAGAAAACCATTTTTTATAAGCATAATTCATCCTCCTTTTGCTGTTAAGTATACCGTATTTTTGATAGAGATTCAAATTTATTAGAAAATGTGTTATCATAAACGCACCGTAACATGAAAAAAAAGAGGGCAGAAAGGTTATCTCTGAATTTTACCGGATCCAGACAATCGTTCTGCGGAAAGAAGGAGTAAATGAAAGAATACGATTATCTGATTGTCGGAGCAGGTCTTTATGGAGCTGTCATGGCACATGAATTAAAGAAAAAAGGGAAGAAATGTCTTGTGATTGACCGAAGAGATCATATTGCAGGAAATATTTACTGTGAGGACATAGAAGGAATCCATGTACATAAATATGGTGCACATATTTTCCATACGTCTGATAAAAAGATATGGGATTACATGAATCAGTTCGCGGAATTTAATAATTACATCAATTCACCGGTAGCAGTTTATAAAGATGAACTTTATAACCTGCCATTTAATATGAATACATTCAGTAAGATGTGGAATATCCGTACACCGCAGGAAGCAAAAGAGATTATTGAAAAACAGCGCAAAGAGACAGGAATCACAGATCCACAGAATCTGGAGGAACAGGCACTTTTTCTTGGCGGAAGAGATATCTATGAGAAGCTGATCAAGGGTTATACAGAGAAACAGTGGGGAAGAAAGTGTACAGAACTTCCGGCATTTATTATTAAACGTCTGCCATTCCGCTTTGTTTACGATAATAACTATTTCAATGACAGATATCAGGGAATTCCGGTTGGCGGTTATACAGCAATCGTTGAGAAGATGCTGGAAGGGACAGAAGTTCGTACAGGGATTGATTTCTTTGAATTCAGAAAAGAGAATCCGGAGATTGCAGAGAAGATTATTTTTACAGGGATGATCGATGAATATTTTGGATATCAGCTGGGAGCATTGGAGTATCGTTCTGTCAGATTTGAGACAGAAGTTCTTGATTGTGAGAACTATCAGGGAAATGCTGTTGTCAATTACACAGAGCGTGAAGTTCCGTATACAAGAATTATCGAGCATAAGCATTTTGAGTTTGGCAAACAGGAGAAGACAGTTATTTCCAGAGAGTATTCATCAGAATGGAGTGTTGGCATGGAGCCATATTATCCGGTAAATGATGAGAAGAATAATACATTGTTTGAAGAATACAAGAAGCTTGCAGAAAAGGAAGAAAATGTAATCTTTGGCGGACGACTGGGAGATTATAAATATTATGACATGGATAAAGTTGTTGCCGCAGCTCTTGACAGACTGGAAGAATTCAATTAATATGAGAGTCACACTTCAGTCGTTCTGACTGAAGAATCAGGAAAGATTCTGAAGAGTAGTTCGTATCAGATTCTGATAATTTTCAATTGGACAGGTATTGTATCGTGTGCGGTGTGGGGCCGCACACGTTTAGATGACAGATTGCAGTAGAATTAAATATGGAAAAAATGTATGAAGTACTTCGCTTCGTGGAAAAAGGAACCGAATGCCAGCCAAGTATCGATTGCCTGCAGGGAGAACTGTTGATTTATTATCTGCGGGATAATACACAGTTGGATAAAGCGGTGTTGTTTGAATGGTTCCGACAGATTGCCGGAGAAATAAGAAAGTATCAGCAGTCGAGACGCGGGCAGAATTATCGTTGTCTGACCCCATATAGTATTGTTGTGACAGAAGAAGGAGAATTGCTGCTTTTAAATCCGGATGCACAGGAAAATGAATTTGTTATGAAGAAGATGCAGCAGAAAGCGGTGAGAAGTCATTTTATCCGCCCGACAGCGTCAGGAAGCAGGAAGAATTGTTCGGTAGATTTGTTCGGATATGGTAAAATTTTGCAGTTTTTACTGGCATATACAGAGCAGATCCCGGAACTTAGCAGAAGCGAAGAACGCAGACTGGAGCGGATCATTGAACGTTGTACCGGTGGCGGAAGACGGCATTATGACAAGATCAGCCAGGTGATACGTGATCTTCCGGAGGAACGTGAGGAATGGAATTTGGAACAGAAAGTAAAATTTCGGAATGTCAAACTGGCGGTTCTTTTATTTGCTGCCGGGGCAGTAATTGCGGCAGCAGGAATTGGGATGAGCCGGGGAAGAGAGAGCAACAATACAGTTGGGAAAAGTGAAACGGCAGTGCAAGCTCAGAAAGCAGACGATGTAAAAACAATACCAGAAGAACATAGTGAAACTGAACAGGACAGAAAAAAAGCATTGGAAGATATGAAATGGAAGAAAGAGATGGAGGAACGGGTTCAGGAGATTCTGGAATCGGTCAAAGCATGTGAAAAGAAGATAGAAGAAACGACGAAAGAAGAGAATAATGGGGAAAACAAGGAAGAAGCAGAGCAAACGACAGAACAGCAAACAGAGGAAACCGCGGAAAAATCTGTAGAAGAGGAAATACAACAGGAAACGAAACAAGAAGTGATAAATGATCCGGTTGTTCCGGAATAAGAAAAAAGTCTCCATAAAAGGGAGGATGCCGGGTAACCATTTACTGGCTCCCGGCATGTATTATGAAAAAGTTTATTCAAAGTTTTTTGTTTTTTCCTTTGATGCTTATAGTATATGTGAGAGAAATGAAGAAAAAGTGATAAGAAGATGAAAGATTTTTAAATGATAAATGAACAAATTATGAACGACAGATGTAGTTGAAAATAACGGTTTAAAAAAGAATAGCAGTGTGGTATTCTACATCTAAGGAGAACTTCGAAAGTTACTGTTCACTCCCGTGTCAATCACTTCGCTGATTGACACGGAGGATGCGTGTTTTGACTT